>ENA-ORTL01000018-ORTL01000018.1-human-gut-metagenome-genome-assembly--contig:-NODE-18-length-300291-cov-13.5871_pt1 | contig 300291 bp, 238 predicted proteins | sample MGYA00241916_ERZ509196 | MGnify/ENA primary metagenome ERZ509196 (study PRJEB26280, sample SAMEA2338844) | human gut metagenome | biome: human gut; feature: human-associated habitat; material: faeces... | reverse complement strand
TTGTGATCGGGTACAGCCGACTGCCGCTGCCGCCCGCCAAAATGATGCCTTTCATTATTCAAGTGAATTAATATGCGTTTTCATCTCGCTTCAGCGCATTCCACACCGTCAGGAGCATGATGCGTATATCCAGCAGCAGCGACCAGTTTTCGAGATACCAGATGTCGCGGCGCACGCGGCCCTCCATCTGGCTCAACTCGTGGGTCTCGCCGCGGTATCCCGTCACCTGCGCCCAGCCTGTGATGCCGGGCTTGATCAGGTGGCGCACCATGTATTTATTGACCAGCTTGGAGTAAAGCTCGGTGTGCTGGAGCATGTGGGGACGGGGACCGACGATCGACATCTCGCCTTTCAGCACGTTGATGAACTGGGGAAGCTCGTCGATGCTCGATTTGCGCAGGAAGCTGCCGAAACGGGTCTTGCGCGGATCGTTCTTCGTCGCCTGCACCCGGTCGGCTTCGTCGTTTACGCGCATCGACCGGAACTTGATGCAGCCGAACGTGCGGCCGTTTTCGCCGCTGCGCTCCTGAATGAAGAATACCGGGCCTTTCGAAGTCAGCTTGATGCCCAAGGCCACGAAGAGATAGACGAAGGGGAAGAGCGTGCAGAGGAAGACGCCGGATACCGTGACGTCGAACGCGCGTTTGACGAAGCGGTTCGAAACCTGCCGCAGCGGCTCTTCACGGATATAGAGGATCGGTACGTTGCCCAGCAGTTCGAGGTTCATCGCGCGTTTCATGTAGTTGCGCAGATTGGGCACATAGTAGAACCGCACGAAATTGTTTTCGCAGTAGTCCATGATCGGGAATATCTCCTCCAGATAGCGGTCGGTGGAGAGGCAGCAGTACACCTCGTTGACCGGGTGGCGTTTCAGCCACGGCAGGGCTTCGTCTACGCTGCCCAGACACGGGGTGTTGCCGGGCAGGGCCTTGTCGTCGTGGTTGCTGAAAAAACCGAGTACGCGGTAGCCGGTGCTGCTGTTGTCCACCATTTCGTGATACACCTCCAGCGCATTGTCCTTGCTGCCGACGATGATGACCCGCCGCGAGTTGCGTCCGTGTCCGCGGGTGATCTTGACCGCCATGCGGCAGATGTAGCGCCACAGCATCAGCGCGACGGTGAGCGATATGTAGAAGACGCCGGTCAGCCGGAGCGGCAGCAGGCCGTAACTCCACACGGTCTGTATCAGTGTGAAGAATCCGATGTGGCAGAGTACGACGTAAAACACGCGGCGTATGATCTCCTCGTAGGGAACGATCCGCGAGGAGAGGATCACGCCGAACCATGAAAGTCCGGGGATGAAGCAGATGTTGAGACAGGCGAATATCTCCAGCGAGTGGGCGACGTATGCCGGCTGGGGAAACAGCGTCAGCGCGAATATCCAAGAAAGATTGAGTAGAAATAGATCACCGATAATTACAGGAAGCTTGATCAGCAGGGATTCCTGCATGACTTGTTTCATAAATCGAAAATTTAGAGGCGTTAATTTCCGTATTGAACGTATGTCGGATTACGTATGGATGTTACTGCGAATTGTTAATCTATCTTTGCGATGTATTTCAGCGGAATATAGGCCGTCAGGGCGGTTGCGACGTTGCGGATCGCCACGGCGACCTTGCTGTGTCCCTTGTGGCGGATGTAGCGGCCTTCGATTCCTGCGAACATGCCCTCCGTGACGCGTACCGGATCTCCCTTTTCCAGATCCACGTCCTGCGGCGCGACGATTTCGACGTGCTCGTTCTGCGTGGCGACGACGGCCATGAAGTCCTGCATCTGCCGCTCCGGAATCACCGTTGGCGATTTGCTTTCGCGGTCCATGATGTAGCGGATCGGCAGGGTGGTGGTCGCTTTTATCTCCCGCAGCCGGTCGGCCGACGTCCGGATGAACAGCAGGTTGTGGATCAGCGGTTCCCAGACCTTGCGTCTTTTGCCGCCGTAGGTCCGTTCGGCGAAGTGCATGGGTACGTAGCTCTCGATCCCGATACTGTCCAGATAGCTCTTTGCGGCCATTTCCCGGCTGTACGTGACGCGGATTGCGTACCATTGCTGTTCGTTTTGCGGCTCTTCACACATGGGCACACCTTGGGGACACCTCCGCAGACGGAGTGCGGTTGTCAGTCGTTTTGATTCGGTTTGTTGAAAAAACTTGCTCGCGTGCATTCCTACCCATAGGACCTGCACATCCTTTCGTCCGGTGCAAATATAAGCAATTTTCCCCATACGGCAACATCGCCGCAGGTCGATTCCGTTTGCAGCCTAAACAATAAAGGACACAAAAAGGTCCGGAAATTCCGGATTCGCGCCTCTTTATGTCCTTTGTCATACCGGCACGCACCAAACGATACATGTCGGTTATCCTTTCGGACGCAAAGTTAATCTTTTATTTTTAATTGGCAATAAACGGGCGAATTTTTTGATTTTTAGCCGAAAAGAGACCTTTTCGCCGCCCCGGAGGTCTGTTCGGCGTATTCGCGGCCGCCGCCGGGTGACGGGGGGGCGGTCCGCTTCCCTTGCCGTGCCGATGCGGCGGGCCGTACGGCGCTGCGTCCGACTTCCCGGCACCGCCTGCGGCGCATTACCGGAACAGGGTGAACCTTTCGTTCCACTGGGCGCGTATCGTATCGTAATAATAGCGCCACGGGGACGTCCGCAGGACGCGGCGCAGCCGCCAGCGGTTGTGTATGGGGCCGAACAGCTTGAAGCGGAGTTTGGCCAAAGTCCGGGTCGGCATGGGGCGCACGGCGTATATTTCCCGCATGAAACGCTCAAGCATGCCCGCATCGCAGGACGGCTCCGGAACTTCGGCGCCCAGATACCGGACGGCGGCGGCCGTCATCAGCGCTTCGAAACGGTCCAGCCGGTAGTCGTTCAGCGCCTTATGGAACAGTTGCCGGTCGATTTCATGGCCGTGCCGCTCCAGAAAGCAGGCCCAGTCGCAGAGATGCCGGACGGCGATTCCCTCCTTCTGGTAGTGCACGGCCGCATGGCGGAGCAGGTATATCGCGTTGAAGGTCGCCGGCGGGACGGCGATGTTTTCGCCGATTTCGCACACGCCCTCCTGTTCCAGCACTGCCGTCAGCAGGGCGTTCAGCTCCCGTTCGCTCCGGTTGCGCCGGACATTGAGAATGGTCCGGTGATTTTCGATCAGAATGCCGTCCCACGTATGGGACGAATGTTTCGGAACGTCGAAATAGGGCTGCGCCCCCATTTGCAGCAGCAGGCGGTCGCCTTCGTCGGAGGCCCCGAACAGGTAGATGTCGATGTCGCCGCACTCACGATGCGCCGGAACGGGGTAGTCCCTGCTCAGCCCCAGCCCCTTCAGCAAGAGCAGTCGGATGCCGTTTTCGGCGAAGACCGCCGCCATCTTCGCGGCCTTTTCCTGCTGGCGGCGGTAGCGTTTCTCCTGCCTTTCGGCCGTCAAGGCCCAGCGGAGCCGAAGCTCACGCGGCGGCCGCAGCTCTTCGGGCAGACGCTCCATGCCGTCTCCGATCACCGCGCATACGCCCTGATCGGCCGCCATGCGGAAGATGTCGTCCCATTCCCGTGCTGAGATTTCCCCGGTGACAGCCGGAGCGCAGTCCGGTTTCAGCCCGCTGCGCAGCAGCTGAAAAAAGTGGCGGGTATCGTTTTCCGAATACATAAGATGCTTTTGAGTGTTGCGGTGTGTAGTGTCGTTGCCGTGCAAAGATAGCGGATTTCCGCAAATATTCAAGATCTTGCCGGAACGGCCGGGGTTTTGCGGAGCGGGGCAAATGAAAAAACGTCCCGAATAATTCAGGACGTTTCGCCGAGTTTCGGACTCATTTTTAGTGATCCCGCTGGGGCTCGAACCCAGGACCCCAACATTAAAAGTGTTGTGCTCTACCAGCTGAGCTACGGAATCTCCGATACCAAGAGGGGTGTTTCCCGTTTTTGGTGGTGCAAATGTATAGAATATTTTTGTTTTACCAAAATAAAACGATATTTTTGTAGGCGTTTAAGTGAAAAAATTCAATTCTAAACTCATATTACCTATGTGTAAAGCGTTAATTATCGGTGCCGGAGGCGTCGGAACGGTCGTAACCCAAAAAATCGCCGCCAATCCCGTTTTTACGGACGTGATGCTGGCCAGCCGTACCAAATCCAAGTGCGACGCCGTTGCGGCGGCTATCGGCGGCGGCCGTGTCAAGACCGCGCAGGTCGATGCCGACAATGTGGCCGAATTGTGCGAACTCTTCCGCGCGTTCCGTCCCGACATCGTGGTCAACGTGGCCCTGCCTTATCAGGACCTGACGATCATGGACGCCTGCCTCGAATGCGGCTGCAACTACCTCGACACGGCCAATTACGAACCCAAGGACGAGGCGCATTTCGAATATTCGTGGCAGTGGGCCTATCAGGACCGCTTCAAGGCCGCGGGGCTGACAGCGATCCTCGGCTGCGGTTTCGATCCGGGCGTTACGGCCATCTTCACGGCCTATGCCGCCAAGCACCATTTCGACGAGATTCATTACCTCGATATCGTGGACTGCAACGCCGGCAATCACGGCATGGCTTTCGCCACGAACTTCAACCCCGAAATCAACATCCGTGAGGTGACGCAGAAGGGCCGCTATTACGAAAACGGCGAATGGGTCGTCACCGAGCCGCACGAAATCCACCGTCCGCTCAACTATCCCGGCATCGGCGAGCGCGAATCCTACGTGATCTACCACGAGGAGCTTGAATCGCTCGTCAAGAACTATCCGACCATCAAGCGCGCCCGTTTCTGGATGACCTTCGGTCAGGAGTACCTCACGCACCTGCGCGTGATTCAGAATATCGGCATGGCGCGTATCGACCCGATCATCTACAACGGCGTCGAGATCGTCCCGATCCAGTTCCTCAAGGCGGTGCTGCCCGATCCCAAGTCGCTCGGCGCCAACTACCACGGCCAGACCTCGATCGGCTGCCGCATCCGGGGCGTCAAGGACGGCAAGGAACGCACCTATTATATCTATAACAACTGCGACCACGAGCAGGCTTTCAAGGAGACCGGCACGCAGGCCGTCAGCTTCACCACGGGCGTTCCCGCGGCGCTCGGCGCGTCGATGTGGGCCAAGGGCCTTTGGCGCGGCGCCGGCGTCTTCAACGTCGAGGAGTTCGATCCCGATCCGTTCTTGGCCGAGCTGGGCGAGCAGGGGCTGCCGTGGCACGAGCTTTTCGATACCGATATCGAGCTTTGATCCGCAGACCCGTTTCCGATATTCCCCGCAAGGTGCGACAATCCGCAAAGCGCGAACAGACGATTCTGTTTGCGCTTTTTTCATGCCCGGCAGCGGTCCCTCCCCGGCGCAGATTTCCGCCGGGTTTTGTATTCAGATCGTGGCCCGTCCTGCTGGGGCTGAAGATTATCTCGGTGTGCACAGCCGACCGCGTCGTGGTCGTCGATAGATATTGAACCGGGGCGCGCTTCACTATGCCGAATCGCGGTCCGATACCTCCGCCGCGGGTCCGCGCTTTTTCCGGAGGGAGATTTTTCCGGCTGAATATGTATAATATATGATACAATTTTATTATCTTTGGCTGTCAATTAACCCACTTGATAGTTATGAAAATGAAATGTATCCTATGTACGTTAGGCGCGCTTGTGATGTGCACGGCGCCGGTTTTCGCACAAGCTGCGAATAAGCAAGAGAAATCGGAATTCAACCCGCACTGGTTTATGCAGGTGCAGGCCGGAGCGTCCTATACGCTCGGCGAAGGGCCTTTCGGCAAACTCGTATCGCCCGCCGCGGCATTGTCGGCCGGGTATCAGTTCTCGCCCGTCTGGGGTCTGCGTTTCGGCCTGAGCGGCTGGCAGAGCAAGGGCGCATGGGTGTCGCCCCAAACCACCTATCAGTATAAATACCTGCAGGGCAATGTCGAAGCCACGCTCGATCTGGCCAACCTTTTCGGCCGCTTCAATCCTCGCCGGACGGTCAATCCCTACCTGTTCGCCGGTGTCGGCCTGAACGGAGCGTTCGACAACGACGAGGCCAACGCCCTTAACGACAGCGGATATCGGCTGGGCAACATCTGGTCCGGAAGCAAAGTGTTCGTTGCGGGCCGTCTGGGTCTCGGCGTGAATTTCCGCTTGTCGGACTGTGTGCTGTTTGGGGTGGAGGTGAATGCCAACATGCTCTCCGACAAGTACAACTCGAAGAAGGCCGGCAACCTCGACTGGCAGTTCAACGCGCTGGGCGGCTTCACGTTCCGTTTCGGCAAGAACCATAAGAAAGCCCGCACGGCGGCGGTCGTTCCCGCTCCGGCCCCGACCCCTGCGCCGGAACCCGCTCCCGCTCCCGTCGAGGAGAAGCCCGCGGTGAAGGAGACGCCTGCTCCGGCTCCTGCGGCCGTTGCCGAGCGACCGGCCGAACTGCGTGAGAACATCTTCTTCCGGATCGGCTCGTCGCAGATCCGCACCACCGAAGAGGCCAAGGTCGGCGCGCTGGTCGAGTACCTGAAGGCCAATCCCGAAGCGAATGTCGAAATTCTCGGCTATGCCGATGCTGCGACCGGTTCGCATGCCGTCAATCTGAGAATTTCCAAGCTGCGCGCCGAGAGCGTCGCCGCCGCGCTGAAGAAGGCCGGTATCGCCGCCTCCCGCATCAGCGCCGAGGGCAGGGGAGACACCGCCCAACCGTTCCCCGGCATCGAGAAAAACCGTGTCAGCATCTGTATCGCGAAGTAGGGGACTGCTCCCTTACCGGCTTGCAACGGCTGTCTGACGACTCCCCGAAATTGAAAATCACCCCTGTCAGAATAAACTCTGACGGGGTGAAGTCGTAAGAATAGGACTTGTTGGACAGCCCGGCGGCCGGTTTCACATCATCTCCCTTATCGGCCTGTGCTTCCCGCATTCCTGTGCCGATTTGCCGCGTGCCGTCCGACGGCTAAGTATAAATACCTATTTGATAGCAATTCACACCCTGAGCCGTGCGGTTTTAGCAGGGAAATTGCTATTTTTGCAACTGTTTTGAAATAAAACGACTCGATGATTGACTTCTTGAAACTGCCTTCTCCGTGTTACGTCCTCGACGAAGAGTTGCTGGACCGTAATCTGGCGATAATCGACCGTGTGCGCCGCGAATCGGGCGCTGAAATTATCGTGGCTCTGAAGGCCTGCGCCATGTGGAGCATCTTTCCCGAACTGGCCCGCCACAGCGACGGCGCGACGGCCTCTTCAGCCGCCGAAGCGCGTCTTGTTTTCGAGGAGTTCGGCCGCCCCGCCCATACCTACGCCCCGGTCTATACCGACCGCAATATCGAAGAGATACTTCGCTGCAGCGACCATATCACCTTCAATTCCGTCGCCCAGTTCGAGCGTTTCGGGCCGATGGCCCTGCTGCGCGGCATTTCGTGCGGACTGCGGATCAATCCCCAGTATTCGCCCGTCGAGACCGACCTCTACAACCCCTGCGTTCCGGGTTCGCGTCTGGGCGTTACGGCCGACGAACTGAAGGAGCTGCCGGCGGGAATCGACGGTCTGCATTTCCACGTGCTCTGCGAGTCGCGTCCGCACCACCTGCGGCTGGCGCTCGAAGCCGTCGAAAAACACTTCGGCCAATACCTCGACCGGATCAAATGGCTCAATATGGGCGGCGGCCACCTGATGACGCACGCCGAGTACGACTGCGACGAGCTGATCGCGCTGCTCCGGGAGTTCAAGGCCCGCCATCCGCACCTGCGGCTGATCCTCGAACCGGGCAGTGCATTTACTTGGCGCACAGGCTATCTGGTGTCGACAATTGAAGACTTGGTTGAGAACGCCGGCGTGCATACCGCCATGCTCGACGTGTCGTTCGCCTGCCACATGCCCGACTGCCTCGAAATGCCCTACAAACCGGCGATCGTCGGGGCGCACGAACCCGCCGAAGGCGAGAAGCGCTGGCGCATGGGCGGCACGAGCTGTCTTGCGGGCGACTATTACGGCGACTGGGCCTTCGACCATGAGCTGAAAGTGGGCGAGCGCATCGTTTTCGAAGATATGATCCATTATACGATGGTCAAAACCACGATGTTCAACGGCGTGGCGCATCCCGCCATCGTCATCGCCCGCCGCGACGGCCGCATCGACGTCGTCCGCGAATTCGGCTACGAGGACTTCAGGAACCGCATGTCGTAAATAACACAAACACAAATAAATGAAAGATTTTACACCTACTCCCTACACGCTTGAGTGCGTCGCCACGGGGCGCGAATTCGAAGATACGGGCTGGATGCTTGCCGATCCGCAGTGCAAGACGCCGTCGCTCGTGCGCGCCAAGTACGCCCGCAGGCAGCTCGAAGTGAAACCCGACGAATACGGTTTCTACAAATTCTGCGACTGGCTTCCCGTCCGCCGCATGCTCAAAGGCTCTTCGGCGCCCGTCACCTACAAGAGCAAGGGGCTTGCCCGGCACCTCGGACTTGAGAACCTCTACATAACCTTCAACGGCTACTATCCGGCTATCGGCGCCACGATGTCCACCTGCTCGTTCAAGGAGACCGAAGCTTTCTCGGTCTGCGCGCGTGCCGCCGAGGACGAAGAGCGCGTGCTGGTGGTGGCCTCGGCCGGCAATACGGCCCGCGCCTTCGCCAAGGTATGCTCCGACAACCACATCAAACTGCTGTTGTCGGTGCCTTACGACAATATCGAGGCCCTCTGGTTCGAGCATCCGCTCAACCCCTGCGTGAAACTCATTTCGTGCGAGAAGGGCGGCGACTATTTCGACGCCATCCACCTGAGCGACATCGCCCTTAAAGGCCCCGGCTTCTATGCCGAGGGCGGTGCGAAGAACATCGCCCGCCGCGACGGCATGGCCACGACGGTTCTTTCGGCCGTGACGACCATCGGCCGCATTCCCGACTACTATTTTCAGGCCGTGGGCAGCGGTACGGGAGCCATCGCCGCATGGGAAGCCAACATGCGCCTGATCGAGGACGGCCGCTTCGGTTCGAACACCATGAAACTCATGGTGTCGCAGAATGCGCCCTTCGTGCCGATGTACGACGCATGGCAGGCCGGTTCGCGCAAGATGCTGGCCTACGAGGACGACAAGGCGCGCCGCGATGCGGAGATCATCGACGCCAAAGTACTCTCGAACCGCCGTCCGCCGTACGGCATTACGGGCGGTCTGTACGACGCGCTGAAGGCCACCGGCGGCGAATTCTTCGTCGCCACCAACGCCATGGCCCGCAAGGCCCGCAAACTCTTCAAGGAGCTGGAGGGCGTCGATATCTACTCGGCGTCGGGCGTCGCGCTCGCGTCGCTTGTCAATGCGGTCGCCGCGGGCAAGATCGAGAAGGACGCCGTCGTCATGCTCAACATCACGGGCGGCGGCGAGGAGCATTTCAAGGAGGACAAGGAGCTGTGGTACCTCAAGCCGAGCCACGTTTTCCCGCTCGAACCCGACACGGACGACGTGGTCGCCAAGGTCGAGGCGCTGTTTGCGAAAAACATTGCAGAATAGCACGATACATAGATTGTCTGCACCTTCGGTTGCAGCGGTCGCCGGTTGGTTCCGGGGAGAAAATTCTCCCCGGAATTTTTTTTGCAGGATTTCCGGCTGATTTGTGTCGGTGGGAGTGTGCTCCCGTCTCTCCGGACCTTTTTCGAACCGGCAGGGGATGCGGCCCTTCCCGGCTCGCGCCTTTCCCGATGCCGGCAGCTGCCGGTGCGGCGTGCTTCCCGCGGAGCGCCGCTTTGCGCCGGCGCTGACGGCCGTAAACGCGGATGCGGACCTAACCGCCCGCGCCGCTCAGCCGGCGGCCGGGAGCGTATAAGCGCGCAATGTTGAAAAAGAAATGGCTGCAAAAGTCGGAAAACTGCCGGAAAAAGTTACCTTTGCAGCGGTTTGAAAAGCGGGGGCGCAGCCGGACCCGCTTTCCGGCCGCTGTAAATTATTTTATCAACCCAACAAAAACAAGATGAAAAACATCCAAGCAAAGCAGACTCCCTGCTTCAGGCGTTGGAGTCGCAAAGGCTGGTCGGCCTTCGCGAGCCTGCACCGCCATGTAACCATCGGAGTCCTCGCCGCGACGATGTCGATCCTCTTGCTCGCGACGCAAAGTGCGTCTGCGCAGCATGCCGACACGGCCGCCGTCCTCCGTACGCTGAGGATCGACGAGGTCGGCATATCGGGCAGCCAGACTGCCCCGACGCGCAACGTACAGTCGCAAACCCCGCTTTTCGACCGGAAAGCACAGGCCGCAGCGCCCGTCCAGACTCTGGAGTCCGCCCTGCGTCTCGCACCTTCGGTCGATATCCGCGAACGCGGGGGCAAGGGCATGCAGGCCGACATCTTCATTCGGGGAGGCTCTTTCGACCAGACGATGGTCCTTCTCAACGGCATTGATTTTACGGACGCCCGCACCGGGCACCAGTCCCACTCGCTTCCGGTCGATCTCGACTGCATTTCGGCCGTCGATCTGCTGGACGGCGTGCCGGGCGTCGGGGCCTACGCCGGGGCGGTCAATATCCGCACGGCTCCCCTCAGGCCGACCTACCTGCGTTTCGAGGGCACGGGCGGCCAGCACGGCTACGCTTATGCCAACCTTTCGGGCGCCGTGACTGCGGGCCGCTTCTCGCTGCTCGCCGCGGGGTCCTACCGCCGCAGCGACGGCTACCGGCACAACACCGATTTCACCAACGGCAACGCCTTCCTGCGTGCGACCTACGAGACGCGGCGGCTCGGATTCTTCGATTTCCAAGCCGGCTGGCAGAACCGCGGCTTCGGCTCCAACGGTTTCTATGCGGCCTACAATCCCGACCAGTGGGAGGGCACCTCCACCTCGCTGGCGTCGCTGCGGTGGCTCAGGCAGGCCGGGCGCTTCTCGCTGGGGGCCTCGGCGAGCTACCGCAAGAATTTCGACCGCTACGACTGGACGCGCGGCACGGTGATGAACCGCCACAATACCGACAATGCGGGTGCGCGGCTCTGGACCGACTTCGACTGGACCGGCGGTACGACTACGCTCGGCGGCGACTATGCCTTCAACCATATCTACAGCACCAATCTCGGTGAAAAACTCTCCGTACCGCACGGCCATTACACGCATGCCAAGGCCCGCCATACGGGCAACGTCTGGCTGCGTCACGCCAAGCAGTGGCGGCGTTTCGATGCGGCCGCTTCGGCCGGCGTCAGCCTGACGCCTTACGGCACTTCGGCGTTGTGGAACGTTTCGGGCGGCTGGCGGCCCGCTGCGGGACTGCATCTGGCCGTCGGGGCGTCGCAGTCGATGCGCCTGCCTACCTTCACCGATCTCTATTACTCCTCCCCGGCGCAGATCAACAACCTCGACCTGATTCCGGAAAAGGCTGTTACATACCGCATTGAAGCCGATTATGTAAAGGACCGCTGGAACGCTTCGCTGCGCACCTACTACCGTGCCGGACGCGACATCATCGACTGGGTGTGGCGCGAGGATATGGACGGCAAGTGGCACTCCGAGCAGACCAGCCGTCTCGATACCTACGGTGTCGAGCTGACGGGCGGCTATGCCGCCGCCGAAGGTTTCCTGCGGCGTGCGACGCTCTCTTACGGCTACATCACGACCGACCGCAATACGGAGGTCGTCGCCCGCAGCGCCATGGACTTCATGAAGCACAAGGCGGCATTGGCCGTCGAAGTGCGTTTCCTGCGCCGCATGTCGCTGGCGCTGACCGCTTCGGTTTACGACCGCAACGGCAGCTATACGGACTATCCGACGCCGGGCGACGCTTCCGTTTCTCAGGTGCGCGACTACGAACCCTATTTCCTGCTCGACGGCCGTCTGTCGTGGGAAAAAGGCGTCTGCCGGCTCTATGTCGATGCCACGAACATCACCGATACCCGTTACTGCGATCTGGGCGGCATCCGCCTGCCCGGCGCATGGGTCACGGGCGGCGTGGTGCTGACCATCGGCCGCTGACCCCTCTCCGGCCGCGCTCCCGCCCGCCGCATAAGGCGCGGGAACCCGACCGCTCTCCTTTTTCCGGCTGCAATCCTGCCCGTCGCCTCGTGCGGCGGGCTTTTTTGTCGCCGGGCGGCACCCTCCTTCGGCGGCTTTCCTCGGCGTCTGCAGCCGCCCGCTTTTGTACGATAATTCCCCGATGGTGTCATTTCAGCATGTGAACCTCCTTTTTTCCTTACGAATTTTTCAGTTTTGTCCGGGTTTTTCTTATCTTTGAAAAGAAGAATCAATATAACCGCACAACATATGGAAAAGCGTATCGTGGAATGCGTCCCCAACTTCAGCGAGGGACGCGACAAGGCAGTAATCGGCCGGATCGTATCGGCCATCGAAACCTCCGGGGGCGTCAAAGTGCTGGACGTCGATCCCGGCGAAGCGACCAACCGCACCGTCGTCACGTTCGTCGGCTCGCCCGAAGCCGTCGTCGAAGCGGCTTTCGCGGGGGTGAAAAAGGCCGCCGAGCTGATCGACATGCGCAAACACAAGGGGGCGCATCCGCGCATGGGCGCTACGGACGTGCTGCCGCTGATCCCGATCGCGGGCATCACGCTCGAAGAGTGCGCCGAACTGGCCCGCAAACTGGCCGAGCGTATCGCCGGGGAACTGCATGTCCCGACCTATTGTTACGAAGCCGCGGCGTTTACGCCCCGGCGGCGCAATCTGGCCGTCTGCCGCGAAGGGGAATACGAGGCGCTGCCCGAAAAGCTGGCGCACGGGGAGTCGGCGCCCGATTTTGGGGCGCGTCCGTTCGACGAGGGGATAGCCCGCACGGGCGCCACGACCGTCGGTGCGCGCGATTTCCTGATCGCCGTGAATTTCAACCTCAATACCACCTCCACGCGCCGCGCCAACGCCATCGCCTTCGACGTGCGCGAAAAGGGCCGTCCCGTCCGCGAGGGCAATCCGATCACGGGCAAGGTGGTCAGGGATGCTGACGGCAACCCTCTGATGCGACCGGGCACGCTCCGGGCGACCAAGGCCATCGGCTGGTATATCGAGGAGTACGGCATCGCGCAGGTTTCGATGAACATTACCGACATCGCCGTAACGCCGCTGCACGTCGCCTTCGACGAGGTGTGCCGCAAGGCCGATGCCCGCGGCGTGCGTGTGACGGGCACCGAAATCGTGGGGCTGGTGCCGAAACGCGCCCTGCTGGAAGCGGGGCGGTATTTCCTCCGCAAGCAGCGGCGTTCGGCGGGCATCGCCGAGGAGGAGATCGTCCGCATCGCTGTCAAGTCGATGGGGCTGGACGACCTGAAACCCTTCGACCCGAAGGAAAAGGTGATCGAATACCTGCTTGAAGCGGAGGATCTGAAGAAGCGGCTTATCGACATGACCTGCAAAGGGTTCGCCGAGGAGACGGCGAGCGAGTCGCCCGCTCCGGGCGGCGGTTCCATCGCGGCCTGTATGGGCGCGCTGGGCGCGGCCCTCGGCACGATGGTCGCCAACCTCTCGTCGCACAAGGCGGGCTGGGACGACCGCTGGGAGGAGTTCTCCGGCTGGGCCGAGAAGGGGCAGGCGCTGCTGCGCGAGCTGCTGCATCTGGTGGATGAAGATACTGCGGCGTTCAACCGCATCATGGCCGTTTTCGCCATGCCCAAATCGACCGACGAGGAGAAGGCGGCACGCAGTGCGGCTTTGCAGGCGGCGACGCTCTACGCCACGCAGGTCCCCCTGCGGACGATGAAAACGGCGTTCGAGGTCTTTGCGATCGTGCGCGCCATGGCCGCCGAAGGCAATCCCAATTCGGTTTCCGATGCGGGCGTCGGCGCCCTTGCGGCCCGCAGCGCGGTGCTGGGGGCGTGTCTCAACGTCAAGATCAACGCTGCCGGCCTGAAAGACCGGGCCGCGGCCGACGCGCTCGTCGCCGAGGCGAACGCCGTTGCCGCCGCCGCCGAACGGGCCGAGCGCGAAGTGCTGGAAATCGTAGAACGTAAAATCTGAACCATATGACACTGCAAGAGTTCCAAAACGATATTCGTGCGGGTATTCCCGACCGGCTGCCCGCCGCGAAACCTTATGACAGGCAGATCAACCACGCTCCCAAGCGCAAGGAGATTCTGACGCCTGAGGAGCAGGTGCTGGCGATCAAAAACGCCCTGCGTTACTTCCCTGCCAAACACCACGCCCTGCTGGCCAAGGAGTTTGCCGAGGAGCTGCGCAAATACGGGCGTATCTATATGTACCGCCTGCGCCCCGATTACGAAATGTACGCCCGGCCGATCGACCAATACCCCTGCAAGTGCCGTCAGGCCGCGGCGATCATGCTGATGATTCAGAACAACCTCGACAAGGCCGTGGCCCAGCATCCGCACGAACTGATCACCTACGGCGGCAACGGCGCGGTATTCCAGAACTGGGCGCAGTACCGTCTGACGATGAAATACCTCTCGGAGATGACCGATTGCCAGACGCTGGCGATGTATTCGGGCCATCCGCTGGGGCTGTTCCCGTCGCACCCCGACGCTCCGCGCGTGGTGGTGACCAACGGCATGGTGATTCCCAACTACTCGAAACCCGACGATTGGGAGCGCATGAACGCCCTCGGCGTGTCGCAGTACGGACAGATGACCGCGGGTTCCTATATGTATATCGGACCGCAGGGCATCGTTCACGGGACGACCATCACGGTGATGAACGCCGCCCGCAAACGTTTCACCGCCGATCGCCGCGACGCCCGCGGCATGCTCTTCGTCTCGTCGGGACTGGGCGGCATGTCGGGCGCGCAGCCCAAGGCGGGGACCATTTCGGGCGTGGTGAGCGTCATCGCCGAGATCAACCCCAAGGCAGCGCAGAAGCGTTACGAGCAGGGCTGGGTCGATGAACTGCACCATTCGCTCGACGAGCTGATTCCCCGCATCCGCCGGGCCTGCCGGGAGCGCGAAGCGGTTTCGATGGCCTATGTGGGCAATGTCGTGGACCTCTGGGAGCGGCTCGCCGCCGAAGAGATTCCGGTGGATTTGGGTTCCGACCAGACTTCGCTGCATAACCCGTGGGCGGGCGGCTATTATCCGGTGGACGTGAGCTACGAGGCTTCGAACAAGATGATGGCCGAGGAGCCTGCCCGTTTCCGCGAATGCGTGCAGGAGTCGCTGCGCCGTCAGGTCGATGCGATTAATAAGCTGACGGCCCGCGGCATGTACTTCTTCGATTACGGCAACGCCTTCCTGCTGGAGGCTTCGCGCGCCGGAGCCGCCGTGATGGGCGAGGGCGGCCGGTTCCGTTATCCCTCCTACGTGCAGGACATCATGGGACCGATGTTCTTCGACTACGGCTTCGGACCTTTCCGCTGGGTCTGCACGTCGGGAAAACCCGAAGACCTCGAACTTACCGACCGCCTCGCGGCCGAAGTGCTGGAGGAGATCCGCCGCACGGCTCCCGCCGAAATCGCGGGCCAGCTCGACGACAACATCCACTGGATCCGCGAAGCGGGCCGCAACCGGCTCGTCGTCGGTTCGCAGGCCCGTATCCTCTATGCGGACAGCGAAGGCCGCACGAAAATCGCGCAGGCTTTCAACCGGGCCATCGCCGACGGACGCCTTACGGCTCCCGTGGTGCTGGGCCGCGACCACCACGACGTTTCGGGCACCGATTCGCCCTACCGCGAGACCTCGAACATCTACGACGGGTCGAACCTTACGGCCGACATGGCCGTGCAGAACGTCATCGGCGACTCGTTCCGCGGCGCAACGTGGGTCTCGATCCACAACGGCGGCGGCGTAGGCTGGGGCGAGGTGATAAACGGCGGCTTCGGCATGGTGATCGACGGTTCGGAAGCTTCCGACCGCCGCATCCGCGAAATGCTGCTGTGGGACGTGAACAACGGTATCGCCCGCCGCAGCTGGGCGCGCAACGAAGGGGCCGTGTCGGCGATCAGGCGCGAGATGGAGCGCACGCCCGGCCTGCAGGTGACGCTGCCCAATGCCGCCGACGAAGAAATGATACGCAATGTCTTGAAAGAAAACGAATAAACAAGGATTACCTCATATGGAACATCATCTTATCTCCGCGCAGCATCTTTCGATCGACCGCATCCGCGAAATCCTCTTCCGCCGTCTGCCGCTGGCGCTGAGCGACGATGCCCGCACGCGCATCGTCCGCTGCCGCGAATACCTCGACCGCAAGATGGAAAACCCCGAACGCCCGGTTTACGGCATCACCACCGGTTTCGGATCGTTGTGCGACATTTCGGTAGGGTATGACGAGCTGGCCCAGCTGCAGAAGAACCTCGTCATGTCGCACGCCTGCGGGACGGGCGAGCGCGTCCCCTCCGAGATCGTGAAACTGATCCTTCTGCTCAAGATACAGTCGCTCTCCTACGGCCATTCCGGCGTGCAGCTGGCGACCGTGGAGCGGCTGATCGATTTTTTCAACAACGACGTACTGCCCGTGGTCTACCAGCAGGGGTCGCTCGGCGCTTCGGGCGACTTGGCGCCGCTGGCGCATATGAGCCTGCCGCTGCTGGGACTGGGCGAAGTGGAGTGCGAAGGCCGTGTCCGGCCTGCCGCCGAGGTGCTGGCCGAGCGGGGCTGGCAGCCGATCCGGCTCGAATCCAAGGAGGGGCTGGCCCTGCTGAACGGCACCCAGTTCATGAGCGCATACGGCGTCTGGTCGCTGATCGGGGCGCGCCGCCTGAGCGAGTGGGCCGACCGCATCGGCGCGCTGTCGCTCGACGCTTTCGACGGCCGCATCGAACCCTTCTGCGACGAGGTGCATCTGATCCGCGCGCACAAGGGCCAGCTCACCACGGCCCGCAACATCCGCCGTCTGCTCGAAGGCAGCGAGCTGATCGCCCGTCCGAAGAAGCATGTGCAGGATCCCTACTCCTTCCGCTGCATCCCGCAGGTGCACGGGGCGTCGAAAGACACGATCGACTATGTGGAGGGCGTGTTGACGACCGAAATCAACAGCACCACCGACAATCCGACGGTCTTCCCCGAAGAGGATATGGTCGTCTCGGCGGGCAATTTCCACGGTCAGCCCATCGCGCTGGCAATGGACTTTCTGGCCATCGCGCTCGCGGAGTTGGGCAGCATCTCCGAACGCCGCACCTACAAACTGATCTCCGGTGCGCGCGAGTTGCCGGCCTTCCTCGTCGCCAAGCCGGGGCTGAACAGCGGCTTCATGATTCCCCAGTACACGGCGGCCTCGATCGTCAGCCAGTCGAAGGGACTCTGCATGCCCGCGTCGGTCGATTCGATCCCCTCGTCGCAGGGGCAGGAGGACCATGTGAGCATGGGGTCCAACGCCGCGACCAAACTCTACCGCGTGGTGTGCAACACCGAACGGGTGCTGGCCATCGAGCTTTTCAACGCCGCGCAGGCGCTCGAATTCCGCCGTCCGGCGCGCTCGTCGGAGACGCTCGAACGTCTCGTCGCCGAATACCGCAAAGAGGTGCCCTTCATCGACAACGATTCGGTGATGTACCCGCATATCGAATCTTCCATCCGATTCATCCGCAAATCATGAGACTTCTGGTAAAGAACATCGGCAAAATCGTCGGCATCGAAACCGCCGGACGGCTTCGGCTCTGCGGCGGGGAGATGGACCGCTTGGAGACGCTCGACGATGCGTGGCTGCTGGCCGACGACGGCCGGATCGCCGCATTCGGACGCATGGAGACGCTCGGTGAAATGGCCGCGGACAGAACCGTCGACGCCGAAGGGGGCATGCTCTTCCCGTCGTTCTGCGACTCCCACACGCATCTGGTCTACGCCGGAAGCCGCGAACGTGAGTTTCTCGACAAGATCAACGGCCTGAGCTACGAGGAGATAGCCCGCCGCGGCGGAGGAATTCTCAATTCGGCCGACCTGCTGCACGAAACTTCGGAAGAGGAGCTTTACGCGCAGGCGATGGAGCGCGTGCGCGAGATCGCCGCGAAGGGAACGGGCTGCGTCGAGATCAAGAGCGGCTATGGTCTTACGACCGAAGACGAACTGAAGATGCTGCGCGTCATCCGCCGTATCCGCGAGACGGCTCCGCTGGCCGTGCGCGCCACGTTCCTCGGCGCCCACGCCGTGCCGCGGAACTATATCGGCCGGCAGGAGGAGTACGTGGAGCTGGTCTGCAACGAAATGCTTCCGGCCGTGGCGGCCGGGAAACTGGCCGATTTCGTCGATGTCTTCTGCGACGAAGGGTTCTTTACCGTGGAACAGACGGCCCGCATCATGAAGGCCGGACGCAAGCTGGGCATGCAGCCGAAGATTCACGCCAACGAACTGGCCGTTTCGGGCGGCGTGCAGGTGGGCGTGGAGTACGGCGCCCTCTCGGTCGATCACCTCGAACGCATGGGCGAAGCGGAGATTCGGGCGCTGCGCGGCGCGGTGACCTCGCCGACGATGCTGCCCGGCGCGGCGTTCTTCCTCGGCATGAGCTATCCGCCGGCCCGCGAGATGATCCGCGCGGGGCTGGGCGTGGCGCTGGCTTCGGATTACAATCCCGGCTCGTCGCCTTCGGGCGATATGCGCATGGTCGTATCGCTGGCCTGCATCCGCATGAAGATGACCCCGGCCGAAGCGATCAACGCCGCGACGCTCAACGGCGCTTACGCCATGGGCCTGAGCCGCAGCTACGGTTCCGTTACTGTAGGTAAAGTCGCCAATTTCTTCATCACCAAACCGATACCTTCGGTCGAATTCTTGCCTTATGCCTATACGACGCCGCTCATCCGCCGGGTATTCCTGCGCGGCGAGGAGTATGTGGCGTAGTTTTTGACCCGGAGGGATTCGTATGCGATTATTGATTTTAACAATCGGTCTCCTGCTGTCGGGAGCCGTAAACGGACAGAATATGAAACCGCTGACACCGGAAGAGCGACGTGTGATCGTCGACAAGGGTACCGAAGCGCCCTTTACGGGCCGATATTATGACCACCGCGAGGCGGGCGTATACCACTGCCGCCAATGCGGCGCGCCGCTGTACCGTTCCGCCGACAAGTTCGACGCGGGGTGCGGCTGGCCCAGTTTCGATGACGAGATTCCGGGTGCCGTGATGCGGACGCCCGACGCCGACGGACGGCGCACCGAGATCACCTGCGCCAAATGCGAAGCTCACTTGGGGCATGTGTTTTTGAACGAGGGATTTACCCCGAAGAATACGCGCCACTGCGTCAATTCGGTTTCGCTCATCTTCGAACCCGAAGCGAAAGCCGGCGAACAGCCGGCCGCCGGAGGGGAGCAGACGCAGAAAAAGGAGGGGACCGAAACCGCGATTTTCGCCGGAGGCTGTTTCTGGGGCGTGGAGTACCTGCTGTCCAAGATGCCCGGCGTGCTGAAGGTCGAATCGGGCTACACGGGCGGCAGGACCGAAAATCCCACCTACGAGCAGGTGTGCAGCCATACCACGGGGCATGCCGAAGCGGTGCGCGTGACGTTCGATCCGGCGAAGGTGTCGTATGAAAAGCTGGCGAAGTTCTTTTTCGAGATTCACGATCCGACGCAGCTCGACGGGCAAGGCCCGGATCTCGGCGACCAATACCGTTCCGAGATTTTCTATACGACGCCCGCCCAGCAGCAGACGGCCGAAAAGCTGATCGGCGAGCTGCGCCGCAGAGGGTACGACGTCGTGACCGAGGTGACCCCCGCAGGCCGTTTCTGGCCTGCCGAAGATTATCACCAGCAATATTACAAGCGAAAGGGTACGCTTCCGTACTGCCACGCCTATACCAAACGGTTTTAGCCAGACCTGCCGCTGCGTCAGCCGGCCGGGAAGAAAGCCTGCGCGTTTTGCAGGCCGGAGAAGACTTATGTCCGATCCGGTGTGAAAACCTCGGCCGGGTTGCCGGAAAATAAGGCTCTCCGCTTCACAGCGGGGAGCCTTGTCGTATATGCCGGCCGGACTGCGAACCTTCTGAGTTCCCGAAAACCGTCGTTGCTGTACGATCGCGTCGGACCGCCCGGCGAACCATATGGCTCTGTTTGCTGTCGAATCATACGGCTCTGCTTGCTCTCGAACCGTATGCAGGATGTCGGCCGGGAATTCTCCTGCGGAGTTTATCCGCAGTGCCGTCTCGCCTGCCGGATCACCCCAGCTTGTCGATTTCGCCCCGCATGATGCGGGGCAGGTTTGCGCGGATCTTTTCGACCGGCCAGTTCCACCATTGCAGCTCCAGCAGCCGTGCGGCCGTTCTGTCGTCGAAACGCGGCCGTATCGTTTTGGCCGGGACGCCGCCCACGATCGTGTAGGGCGGAACGTTCCGTGTGACGACGGCCCGCGCCGCGATCACGGCGCCGTCGCCGATCCTGACGCCCGCCATGATGACCGCTTCGTAACCGATCCATACGTCGTTGCCGATGACGATGTCGCCCTTGTTGTCCCACGCCGCGGCGACGTTCGCCCGGTCGAGTTCCCACTCCTCGAAGAAGAGCGGAAAGGTGTAATTGGCCAGCGAGCCGAGCGTGTGGTTCGCGCTGTTGAACAGGAACCGCGCGCCGCAGGCGATGGAGCAGAATTTGCCGATAACCAGCCGGTCCTTGTTGATCGGGTAGTGGTAGAGGACGTTGTTCTTTTCGAACTCTGTCGGGTCGTTCACGAAATCGTTGTAGATCGTGTAGTCGCCGACCTTGATACAGGGGTTGTCGATCACCGTATTCAGATAGATCGTCCGGCGGTCGTTCGTGCGGGGATATGTTTTCGTATTCATCGTGTGTTTCGTTGCGCCGCCTTTGCCGGGCCGCCGCATTTCCTGCAAAATTGCAAAAAAATCCCCGCAAACCGGCGGTCCGGCGACGAAATATTTCCGTTGCAGGAATTTGCCGCGGTATCTTGGCAGGAAAGGAGCTGCGCGGAATGCGGCTTCCGGCGGCAATTCCTGCGCCGGGGGAGTATCAACCGGGAATATATTTTCTACATTTGCAGCCGTAAATCCGTTTTATGGAACGTGCAAAAGGTATTCTCTATGCGGCGCTGTCGTCGTCCACTTTCGGACTGGCGCCGCTCTTCACGCTGCTGCTGCTCGCCGGGGGCTATTCGCCGTTCGAGGCGCTGTCCTACCGCTGGGGCGTCGCGGCGTTGTTTCTGGGCGTGCTGGCCGTGTTTTCGGGACGGAGTTTCCGGCTGGGCCGCCGCGAACTGGTCACCGTCTTCCTGCTGAGCCTTTTCCGCGCCGCCACGTCGCTGAGCCTTATCATCGCCTATCAGCATATCGCCAGCGGCGTCGCGTCGACCATTCATTTCATGTATCCGCTCGCCGTGGCTCTCGCCATGATGTGTTTCTTCCGCGAGAAAGGCTCTGCGTGGGTTTTCGCCGCTATCGGCATGTCCGTCGTCGGCGCGGTGCTGCTCTCGCTGGGGAATGTCGATTTCACGGTGGAAAATAGCGCGCTCGGCATGGTTTCGGCCTGCGTTTCGGTCTTTTCATACGGCGGCTATATCGTCGGGGTGCGCAAGAGCCGGGCCGTGGAGATCGACTCGGCGGTGCTGACCTGCTATGTCATGGGGCTGGGAGCGCTCTATTTTATCCTCGGCGGCCTGCTGACGGGCGGCGTCCGGATCGAAACCGACGGCATGACGTGGCTCTGCATCCTCGGTCTCGCGCTTCCCGCCACGGCCCTTTCCAACATGACGCTGGTGCAGGCGATCAAGCGCATCGGCCCGACGCTGACTTCGATTTTCGGAGCCTTGGAGCCGCTGACGGCCGTCGTCATCGGCGTCGCGGTCTTCGGCGAACCCTTTACCGCGCAGGGGGCCGCGGGGATTCTGCTGATCGTGGCCGCCGTGAGCGTCGTCGTCCTCCGCACCGGCCGCCGGCCGCAATAGGAGTTGGCAGCCGCCTGTCCGGCCGGACCGATTTCGCCGCGCAGCGTCGGCAGATTGGTGCCGGAAAAGGCAGGGAAGAGACACCGGCATGACAGCGCAAGGCCGTAGCGAAACGCCGGACGCGCCGAAATTTGCGGCCGGGAAAAATAGAGCGGGGAGATTGACCGTTATTACAATATGATTATCAGCGCCAGCCGCCGGACCGATATTCCGGCTTTCTATGCCCCGTGGTTTTTCAACCGCCTGCGGGAAGGGTATCTCTTGGTGCCCAACCCCTTCAACCCCAAGGCCGTCAGCCGGATCAGCCTCGATCCGGCCGTGGTGGACTGCATCGTCTTCTGGACCAAGAATCCGGCGCCGATGCTTCCGCGGCTCAGGGAGCTGGAACGCTATAAATACTACTTCCAATTCACGCTCAACCCCTATGGCGCCGACGTGGAGAACCGCCTGCCGGATCTTTCCCGGCGGATCGAAACCTTCAAACGGCTGTCGGACGCAATCGGCCGCGACCGGGTGATCTGGCGTTACGATCCGATTCTGACCAACGGGAAATACGACGTCGGGTTCCACTGCGAAGCCTTCGCCCGAATCGCCTGTGCCCTGCGCGACCATACCGCGAAGTGCATGCTCGGATTTATCGACCATTACCGCCATATTCGCGGTGCGCTGGGTGAGCTGGGCGTCGGTCCGCTGCGCCGGGACGAAATCGAAGTCATGGCGCAGTCGTTCGTCCGGACGCTGGAACCGTACCCGGTTGCGCTGGAAACCTGCACCGTGAAGGTCGATCTGCGTCATCTGGGGATTCCGTCCGGAATGTGCATCGACCGCGGGCTGGTCGAGCGGATCGCCGGTTATCCCATAGCTGCGAAAAAAGACAAAAACCAGCGGCAGGTGTGCAACTGCATCGAAAGCATCGACGTCGGCACGTACGAAACCTGCCTGAACGGCTGCGCCTACTGCTATGCGATCAAAGGCAATTACAACACGGCGGAATACAACCGCCGCAGGCACGATCCCGACTCCCCGCTGATGATCGGCCGGGTGGGCGGGGACGATGTGATCAGGGAGCGCGAAATGAAGAGCCTGCGGTGCGAACGGCGGCTGCCGTTTTAGCGCGCCGGAACCTCTTCCGCTTCGTGTCGTTTCGATATTTTGCCCCGAAGCTGTTCGTAGGTGCAGTTCAGGATTTCATAGCGGTCGATTGCCTTGGTTTCGCGGTTGGTCTGAACCAGATAGCAGCGGCGTCCCCAAGCTTCGATCGTGTAATTGCACTTCTCCGATTCGCGGACCATCGAGTGTCCGTCCATCAGGTTCCAGAAAATGTGCCTCAGTACATTGGCGTAGCCTGCGAAAGACATCTGCTGTCCGCGCAGGTCTTTGAAATAGACGTCGTTGAAGTTTTCTCTTGCCCGTCCCATAATCGTTCGGTTTTAAGTTTCGGCAAAGATACGCGGCCGGAATGACAGGTTTTGACACGCTGCCGATTGTCGTCGCAAATATCGCCATACCGCCTTTTAGCTATTTCCGCAATTCGAGCACCTTCCGCAGCCGATCAAGCTCTTCGGCGAGCAGCGTGCGCGGGCAGGCGATATTCATCCGGATGAAGCCTGCGCCCGCCGCACCGTACATCGTGCCTGAATTGACGCGCAGTCTGCCCTCGGCGAGCAGACGTTCCGCCAGTTCGTCCGACGCGAGTCCCGCGGCCCGGCAGTCCGCCCACACCAGATAGGTGCCTTCCAGCGGCAGTACGGGGCAGTGCGGCAGGTGCTGCGCGAAGTACTCCCGCAGGAAAAGGTAGTTGGCGTGCAGGTATTCGTTCAGTGCGTCGAGCCACTCCGCGCCCCGGTCGTAGGCGGCGATCAGCGCGTCGATCGCCAACGGACCGATTTCGCCCGTCTCGTTGATGCGTAACGCCTTTTCGATTTTTGCGCGCACCGTTTCGCCGGCCGCGATGATATTGGCGACCTGCAGTCCGGCGAGGTTGAACGCCTTGCTGGGCGAGCAGCAGGTGACCGAATTGTGCAGGAACTCTTCGCCGAGCGATGCGAACGGCGTGTAGCGGAATCCCGGCATGACCAGCTCGCAGTGAATTTCGTCGGCCACGACGAAGACGCCGTTGCGCAGACAGATTTCGCCGATCCTGCGCAGCTCCTCCGGCGACCAGACACGCCCGGCCGGATTGTGCGGGTTGCACAGCAGCATCGCTTTGACCTCAGGATCGGCTGCCTTGCGCTCCAGATCGGCGAAGTCGATCGTATAGACGCCGCCGCGGTAGGTCAGGTCATTTTCCGCCGTCCGGCATCCGCTGTTGCGGATCGAGATGAAGAAGTGGTTGTAGACGGGCGTCTGAACCAGAATCTTGTCGCCCGGTTGCGTCAAGGCTTTCAGAATGGCCGAAAGCGCCGGAATCACACCCGTCGTATGGAGTATCCACTCCGGCTCCGTGTGCCAGCCGTGACGCCGTTCGAACCACTTCACGACCGCATCGTAATAGGCCTGCGGCGCCTGCGCATAGCCGAATATGCCGTGCTCGACCCGCCGCCGCAGCGCTTCGACGACGGGCGGCGCCGTACGGAAATCCATGTCGGCCACCCACATGGGCAGTATGTCGGGATCGCTGTCCAGCTCCCATTTGACCGAGTGCGTCCCGCGGCGCGGGACTATTTCGTCGAAATCGTATTTCATCGTCGCATGTTCTTCGTTGTTATATAATACGTCGCGCCGCCCGCCGATGTTTCAGCGGGGCGGGGGATTTTTGCGGCGGGGCGCTATTCCTCCCGGTAGACCTCGCCCCGCAGGGCGTCGTCGGAGTAGACGTGCAGGCTGTGGCCCGTGTCGCTCAGGCAGGTGATGCGGTGTATGTGGTTGTCGAAACGCCCCGGCGCCCCTACGGCGAAGAATGCGCAAGGCCCCTCCACGACGGCGCTCTCCGTCAGCCGCGCCGCACCTCCGGCCGCAGGTTCGAATATTTCGAGCCGGAAGGTGCCGTCGGCAATGTGATAGCCCGCGAATTGGGGATGCGCATGGATGCTGGTCCGGTTGCCGTTTTTCCAGCTCATCACGATCGCCTCCCAGCCGGTGGCGGGGCAGCGTCCGAGGTAGGTGCGCCGGTATGCCGTGTCGGAATAGTCGTCGAACGCGGTCAGGGGATGCGTTTGCAGCCAGCCGAGGACATACGCCCGAATCTGCTGTCCGAGGGCGTCGTCTATCGTTTTTGCGGCGGTCGTCTCCAGCAGGCCGGAGAAGAAATCCCCGAAGCCCGCGGCTGCGGCGGAACATTCGGGCAGGTTGTCGGCGAGTGTCGTCTTTTTCATAATCCGTGTGAAATCCGATATGTTGCAAAAATAGCGGAAATAGGGCGGGCCGCCTACAGCAAAAATACTTATTTCCCGTCCGGCGGCGCCGAGACCGGAACCTGCGGGGCTGGGCGGTTCCGCCGCCGCGGCCTCCCTGCGGCCGTTCTATTCCCTGCGCAGGCAAAAAAGCAAACTTTTTCATGCAATAATCACTTCTGACAGACAGCGAGTTATGAATCTGTGCGGTTTTCTTTTTTCGAAAAATCCCCGAAAGCATTTGCCGATTAAAAAAATTACACTATCTTTGCACTCGCAATAACCGGAATGGTGCGTTAGTTCAGCTGGTTAGAATACGTGCCTGTCACGCACGGGGTCAGGGGTTCGAGTCCCCTACGCACCGCCAGCAAATCGAAAATCTCCGATCGAATCCGATCGGAGATTTTTTTTCGGAGCAAGTTTATCGGGGTGCGGCTTCCGCTGTAAAATCAATTTCTTATCTTTGCACTACAAACTTTTCGATGATGAGCCTGCGAAAAACACTACTTTTCCTCTTCCTGATACTTGCGTATTGCGGCATGGCCGCAGCGGCCCTCCGGCCGTCCGGCCGGGATGTCGATTCGCTGATCGAATACGCCACCGGCGAGAGCAAAAAGGGGAATTTCGACGAAGTGGCCGTCGTCGCGGGCCGGCTGTTGGAGCTGGGGCGGGAGCGGGACGACCGCAAAGCTTCGCTCTACGGCCTGATCTACACCGGACATGCGCTGGCGCGCGAAGTCAGCGATTCGGTGAAGTACTATTACGGCCGTGCGCTCGATCTGGCGGCCGGGCTGGAGGATTACCGCGCACTTGCTGCGATCAACAATGCGCTGGCCATCTACACCTCGGAGATGGAGATGAACTACCTCGAAGGGCTTTCGTACTTCATGAAAGCGCTCAAGTATGCCGAACAAAGCTCCGACAAACACTCCTATCCGGTCATTCTGAACAACATAGCGATGGCCCATTACCTGCGCAACGACCCCAACGGACTGAAATACTCGCTCGAAGTCATCGACATAGGTACGGCCAACGACGATCCGCTGCTGCTCTATTCCGGCTCCTTCGTCACGGCCTACATGTATTATCTGCTGGGGGATTATGCCGCTGCGCTCGATCATATCGGCAGGGCGCTGGACGTCGGGGGAAAGTACATCGAGTACGCCGAAGCCTACAGTCTCTATGCCAACATACTGGTCCGTGTCGGGCGTGAGAGTGAGGCGGCCGCCTATTACAAACGTTCGCTCGAACATGTCGGCACGGAGAAAAGCAACACGCTGGCATACCTCAATTACGGCAGTTATCTGATCGGGAAGGGCGCCGCGGCCGAAGCCGCCGAGGTGCTGGAGAAGGGACTCGACTTCGTCAACAAGCGCAACAACGCCTTCTACCGCTATCAGCTCTACGAGAAACTCTCCGAGGCTTACGAGCTGGCCGACCGACCGCGCACGGCGCTCAAGTACTACAAGAACTACCACCACGAATTCGACAGCATATTCAACGTCGAGCGGGAGCGGGCCATAAACGAGCTTCGCGTGCAGTACGAATCCGAAAAACAGGAGAAGGAGCTGCGCGAAAAGGAGTTGGACCTTCTGCGCGAGAGACAGAAGCTGAACGTTACGGTTTTCGTCGTGGTGATCTTGGCCGGACTGCTCGCCGCACTGTTCATCACCTATTGGCGCAAGAATCAGCGTTACCGTCAGATCGTAAGGCAGCAGCACGAACTGATCCGCAGGGAGCAGGTGATCGAGAAACTCTACGGACAGTCGGACGGCAGCGGAAAATACACGGTCTCGTCGCTCTCCGACGAGAAAGGGCAGGCGCTGTTCGCGGAATTCGAACGGCTGATGAAAACCGACAGGATATACCGGGAGCGGGACATAACCATCGACAAGGTCGCCGACCGGCTCGGAACCAACCGCTCCTACCTTTCGCGGGCGATCAACGAGAACGGAGGAATGTCCTTTTCGCAGTACATCAACTCCCGCCGCATCGGCGAGGCCCGGCGCATACTCTCCGAAACGGACAACGACATACAGATAAAGGTGCTGGCCTACGAGCTGGGATTCGCGACGCCCGAAACCTTCTCGTCCACCTTCCGGAAGGCGATCGGCATGCTGCCGACCAAATTCAGGGAGGAGATGAGGAAGATGTACGGCAGTGCGCGCAAGGCCGATTGACGCCGCCTGCCGCAAGGATTCGACACCCCGAAACATCAATTTACGTTTCAACGGTCGAATCCGTTTGTATTTCCCGGAACCGTCGTCTAATTTTGTAGACATGTTCCGGGAACATCCATTTTAAAACCTTTTCATTATGACGATTCAACTCCTTCTAAAAAGATTTTTTCTGTTGGCGGCCCTGTTTTCACTGGCTTTGACTCCGGGATGCGGAGGCGACGATCCGGCCGAAGATCCCGGTTCGGGATCGGTTCCGGAGCCCGAACCCGATCCTAAGCCCGACGAGCCGGAAGAGTACGCCGTGAAGTTCGCCCCGTCGTTCGTCGCTCCGGCTTCCGGTTCGCAGATCGGGATTTTCGGATATGAGACGGGCGACACGCCGTGGAGCGTCGATGCGGTGCCGAATTTCATGTGCAACCAGCTGCTCGAAAACGTGGACGGGGAGTGGACGTACGATCCCGTGAAGTACTGGCCGGAGAGCAGCACCGGCAAGTTGTCGTTCTTCGCCTGCTCGCCCTATGCAGCGGCCGGCAGCGGACTTTCGCTGAGCGATTCCTCCCGTCCGGGAGCTCCCGTGCTGGAGTACGAGATGCCCTCGGCCACGGAGTGTCACAATGACATATGTATCGCCGCCCCGCAGCTGAACCTGACGCGCAGCGAAGAACCCGTCGCACTGGAGCTTCGCTCCGTGATGTCCAAAATCGGATTCAGGATCAAAGGGCAGGGCGAGAAGGTCTCCAAAATCGCCGTGCGGGGTATTCAGTGGCAGGGGAGTATTGCGCTGGACGCCGAAAACCAAGGCTCCATGACATGGTCCACGACTTCCGATTTTTCGACCACCGAATACGAGCTGAAACTCAAATGCGACGCAGGGCAGGAGTACGCAACCGCCTCCGAGACCATGACCGATGTCACGGCCGAAGGAGGACATCTCTATCTGATTCCCCAGAATATCACCTACAACGCCCGCATCGTGGTTACGGTCGACGGCACCAAGCTGGGATTCCCCTTCGAAGACCTGTTTCAGCTCTTGCCGGGGCAGGAGTATACCATAGACCTCGTCATTCCGGGCAGCAAGCCGCTCGACTATACCGACAACGCCATGCCGGCGTTCCTGCTGGCGCCCGTGGATGCGGCCGAAGCCGCCAATGTGAGCTGGGCCGATGCGAAGAGCGCCTGCGAGGCTTCCGGCTACCGCCTGCCCACCTATAACGAAGGGCTGATGATACTTTTCTACATGAACGGCATGGAGAAAAACAACCTGCGCTTCGCCTCCTACTGGACTTCGACGACCTCGCTGGAAGATCCGACGGGCCAGAGCGCAATGGGTTACAACATCATGCCGTGGATGGGACTCTACATGCCGAAGGTCGGTATTACGGCCGCGAGGTGCGTGAAAGATGCGCCCGGCGGAGGGAAGAAGTATCCCTACGTCGATACGAGCCGTCCGGAGGGTCCCGTCATCGTCTCCCGCGATGCCGACGGCGGCGTGATTCCTTCGGCCTACAACTCCGCTTTCGGAGCGGAGCTTCAGGTGTTCCACGACAACTGGACGACCACGCCCGATCACGACTGGGGCACCGATGCCGACCGCATACCCCGTAAGCTACAGGTGGCCAACGCCGACGCTGCTGCAGGCAAGGTCGTATGGAGCGGCTTCGTATGTCCGCAGGGCTGGCGGAGGCCGACCATGATGGAGATGACGCTCATATACACCATGGGCGGTGCGGTCGAAAGCTCCTACGGAGCCGACAATGCGCCCGTCGCCGAAACCCCGCTGTACGGCGTGAGCGGATTCACTCCGCTGAATGCCGATTATTATTGGGTGGCCAGCATGGCCTCCAGCCGCGGCGGCAGGAACCCGGCTACGTGGTCCTTCGCCGGAACTCCCCGCAACGGCGGCGGAACGACCACCGGACCCGACGCCAACTATATAAGGTGCGTGCGGGACATCGAATAGCCCCGTCCTGTTTTACGTACGATGCAACGGTCTGCTCCGTTGCCGGCATTCCGAAAGATGCCGGCGGTGGGGCAGACCTTCGTTTGGAGCCGCGCCGAATCGGATTTTTCGTCCGGAAGCGTGTAAAAGTGTTGAAAATATATTTGCAGTTTCGGTTTTTTGTATTATCTTTGCACTCGCAATAACCGGAATGGTGCGTTAGTTCAGCTGGTTAGAATACGTGCCTGTCACGCACGGGGTCAGGGGTTCGAGTCCCCTACGCACCGCCAGCCGACCGGAGTCGGCAAATGAAAAACCTGCAACTTGGAGTTGCAGGTTTTTTCGTTTGCAGGGGTGCCGGGCGGAAGACAGGGCGGATTTTTGCGGGCAGTTCCCGTATGCGGGGATGTTGCCGATTTTTCCGTTGTCCCGCCGGCGGGGCGTATGAAATCGCCTGTCTGCAAGTATGTTGGGACGTGTTGGCCGCCGGGGAGCCGGATTTTTCCGCTAAAAGGGGCGATGCGGCGACAACGGATGCCCGGCACCTGTTTTGCCCGTGCCGCCAAGAGGGCCGGACAGCCGCGGGGGCTGACGCCGAATCCCGTTCCCGACGCTTAAGGTTTCCGGAAGAAGGAGAACTGCACGCTCCCGTAGCTCCTTTGCTGCCAGAATTCCGGATATGCGGAGAAATCCATCTTCTTCGAATGTTCGAAAATCAGCACGCCTTCGGGACGCAGCAGGTCGTTTTCGAGCACCAGCCTTACGACCTGCTCGCTGCCCGCCAGATCGTAGGGGGCGTCCGAGAAAATCACGTCGAACTGTTTCGGACAGCTTTTGAGGTAGAGGAAGACGTTGGCTTTGACCGCATAGAGGTTCCCGATGCCCAGCTGCGCCGCCGTCTGGCGGATGAAGTTGTAGTGTACCGGATTGATTTCCACCGAGGTTACGCTCCGCGCTCCGCGCGATGCGAACTCATAGCTGATCGAGCCGGTTCCCGCGAAGAGGTCCAGCACGTCACACTCCTCGAAATCCAGCAGATTGCCGAGGACGTTGAAGAGGTTCTCCTTGGCGAAATCGGTCGTCGGCCGCGCCCGCAGGTTGCGGGGCGGGTTGATGGCCCGGCCCTTGTATTTTCCGCTTACTATTCGCATACGATCTGTCTGAAATATCCGCCGAGCTTCCGTTTCAACGCCCGGCCGTCGCCGCTTCCGATGCGAAGCGTGTAATCCCTGAGCCGGAATTCGCTTCCGAGCCGTTCGAGCATGTATAGCAGGTCGGCCTCGTCGGGGGCGGGTACGACCTCCGCAAAACGCAGTTTGCCGTCGTATACCTTTATATATAACAGTCCCGCGGCGTAATACATCCACACGGTCGGAACGCTTGCCTGCGGTACGCAGAGCAGCGGGGTGGTGTAGCGCGCACGGCCGCCGAGGCGTTCATGCACCGCAGCCAGCGCATCTTCCGCCGCGGCCATGACGGCGACGGCATTCTGCTGCGGCGCGCTCCATACGGCGCGCTCTCCGGGCAGTGCGGCCATGCCGGCGGCGGCCAGCAGTTCCCCGGCGCACGCTTCGTCGAAAAACTCCTCCGGCACGAGCGTCGTCCGGGGCGTCAGCAGTTCGACCTCCACGGGACCGTCGCCCGGAAACTCCCCGGACAGCGCAGGCGCCGAAAAAGAGTGTCCATCCAACGTTAGCTGAATGGACACCTTGTTTATGGATTGCGGAGTGTTACTCCCAGTTGCCTGCTTCATTGTTGGCTGCCTCCATTGAACCGAACTTGACACCGGCGTAGCGGTTGAAGTTGTTCTCCTCGTCGTCGATCAGGTTGATGATCTCCTGACGGTAAGCCACCGTGTCGAGGAACATTTTGTACGGCGCGCGGCACTCCACGATGGGCACCGTCACGTTCGATGCGACGGCCGAACCGGCTTCCATGATGAACTGAGCCTGCTTGTCGGTGGTGGGGATGTAACGCAGGTCCTCTACGTCCTGACGCGAAAGGCGTTTGGGCGAGAAGATGGTGTCGATAACGGCTACCGTGAATTTCTCGACGTTCTTCTTGTTCATCTTCTTCAGCATGGCCATACCCACCGAGTCGTCTTCGTCGACGATCTTACGCTCAAGCTCCAGAGAATCGTTCAGGATAAACGATGCGAGTGTATCGAAGCTGCCCGTAAAGCGCTGGTACTTCGACTTGAACGCGCGCTGCGCAGTACGGATGTCCTTGATGCGGTCGATGACCTGGGCTTTCTTGGCCTTCATCTCCTGCTCGAAACGGATCGGGGTCGAAATCTGGTCGTAGATAACGTAGACCAGCGCCACGATAACTACAGCAAGAATGATTTGAGCGATTTTTTTCATTTTTTAAGCTAATCTAATATTTGTTTGTAATTTTGTACAAAATAAACCGACGCATGTTTAGCACACGTATTGCGACCCAAATTTACGCTAAAATTTGTTTTGAAACAACTTCTGGGCAAAAAAAAATTATAGAAAAGTTGTCCGAATATCTCGCAGACGACGATTTTTCCCGGATTTTTGTCCTGAACGGGTATGCGGGTACGGGCAAAACGACACTGATCGCGGCGCTGGTCGGTGCGCTTAAGGATTTGAATATCAAACCCGTTCTGCTGGCTCCGACGGGACGGGCCGCCAAGGTGCTGGCCCAATACGCTCAGGAAAAGGCACTTACTATCCACAAGCGGATTTACCGTCAGCGGACCAACGCCGATTACGAATCGAAATATTCGCTCAACATCAACACCGAAAAGGGGGCTGTTTTCATCGTGGACGAGGCTTCGATGCTGTCAGACACTCCGGGCGACGGGGCGCTGTTCGGTTCCGGATCGCTGCTGGAGGACCTCGTGCAGTATGTCCGCAGCGGCCGCGCGTGCCGTCTGATTCTGGTCGGCGACAGCGCCCAGCTGCCGCCCGTGGGGGCCGATTGCAGCCCGGCGCTCGACCCGTCGGTGCTGGCCCGCTTCGGCGACGTGGAGTACGGTACGATGGACGAGGTCGTGCGTCAGGAGGCCGAGTCGGGCATTCTGTTCAACGCCACGCTGGTGCGCTGCATGCTCGAAAACGGCATCTACGAGATTCCGCACTTCGAAACGGACTATCCCGACATCGAGGCGGTCGAAGGCGGGGAGTTTCTCGACAAACTGCAGGATTGCTACGCCAAGTACGGCCGCGACGAAACCATCGTCATCACCCGCTCTAACAAGCGCGCCAACCGTTATAACGAAGGTATCCGCCGCAACGTGACGTTCGCCGAGGAGGAGATCGAAAGCAACGACATGCTGATGGTGGTGAAGAACAACTACTATTTTACGGAGCGGAACAAGGATTGCCCCATGCACTTCATTGCCAACGGCGACATCGCGCGGCTCAAGCGGCTGCGGCGCTACGAGGATTTCTACGGCTTCCGCTTTGCGGACGTCGTGCTCGAATTCCCCGATTACGAGGATGCCGAGCTGGAGTGCAAGATCCTGCTCGACACCATCGCTTCGGAATCCCCGTCGCTCACGCGCGAGGAGTCCACGCGCCTTTTCTACGAGGTCGAGAAGGATTACCTCGACGTCAAAAGCAAGCTCAAACGCTTCAAGGAGATACGTGAGAATCCGCACTTCAACGCCCTTCAGGTGAAGTTTTCCTACGCCGTGACCTGCCACAAGGCGCAGGGCGGACAGTGGCGGGCGGTCTTCGTCGACCGCTGTCTGTTCGGCGACGAGCCGATGACGCGCGACATGCTGCGCTGGCTCTATACGGCCCTGACGCGCGCCACGGATAAATTATATCTTGTAAATTTCGATGAAAAATTCTATGAATAGCGAACTCCATCCGCTCGAACCGTTTCTTCCCGCCAACGCCCGCATTCTGATGCTGGGCAGTTTCCCGCCCAAGCGCATCCGCTGGTCGATGGACTTCTTCTATCCCAACCTGCAGAACGACATGTGGCGCATCGTGGGCTACCTCGCCGCGGGGGACAAGTCGCACTTCCTGATGCCCGGCGGGCGGAAGTTCGACAAGGAGCGCATCGAGGCGTTCTGCCGCGAGCGGGGGATTGCGCTGTACGATACGGCGGTCGAAGTCATCCGACTGAAAGACAATGCGTCGGACAATTTTCTTCAAGTGGTGCGCGAGGTCGATCTGGCGGCTTTGCTGGCGCGCATTCCCCACTGCCGCACCCTCGTTACGACGGGGCAGAAGGCGACCGATACGCTGCGCGCCGTCACGGGCTGCGGCGAACCCGCCGTGGGCGAAAGCGTGGCTTTCGAATATGCCGGGCGCAGCATGCGGCTCTGGCGCATGCCGTCGTCGTCGAGGGCCTATCCGCGCCCGGTCGAGTGGAAGGCCGGATTTTACCGCAAAGTATTCGAAGATAATGAAATTCTGTAATATACGGTGCGCCTTCGTAGCAGATAACCCGAAAATAATTTCCCGTTTAGGCTTGGCGGGATCGCTAAATTCCGTTATCTTTGTGTGAAAATAACATACAATTTTTTATTGTGAACGCAGAAAAGAAAATAGAAAAAAAATATGTCGAGACCCCCCTGATGAAGCAATATTACTCCATCAAGGCGGTGCATCCCGACGCTATCCTGCTTTTCCGGGTCGGCGACTTTTACGAGACGTTCGGCGACGACGCGATCAAGGCCAGCGGCATTCTGGGCATCACGCTCACACGGCGCGCCAACGGCTCGGCCACCTATGTCGAGCTGGCCGGATTTCCCTACCACGCCATCGACACCTACCTGCCCAAACTGGTGCGGGCGGGCGAACGTGTCGCCATCTGCGAACAGCTGGAGGATCCCAAGCAGGTCCGGGGACTGGTCAAGCGCGGCGTTATCGAGCTGGTGACGCCGGGCGTGGTGCTGGGCGACAATATACTGGCCAACAAGGAGAACGCCTTTCTGGCGTCGGTCTATTTCGGCCGTCAGACCACGGGCGTGGCGTTCCTCGACATCTCGACGGGCGAGTTCTACGTGGCCGAAGGTTCGGAAAACTACATCGACAAACTCATCTCCAACCTCGCGCCCAAGGAGGTCATCTACCAGCGCGGCTACGAAGACCGTTTTTCCGACGCTTTCGGGTCGAAACTCTATACCTACCGCCTCGACGAATGGGTTTTCTCCGAGGAGGTGAACCGCGAAAAGCTCTGCAAGCAGTTCGGCACCCGCTCGCTCAAGGGATTCGGCGTCGATCACTTCACCAGCGGTCTCTCGGCCGCCGGGGCGATTCTCTACTACCTCGAATTCACCGAGCACCGCGACATCGCGCACATCACCTCCATATCGCGTATCGATCAGGAGGATTACGTCTGGGTCGACAAGTTCACGATCCGCAACCTCGAACTCTTCTCGTCGAACGGCGCCCGCGAGAAGTGCAGTTTCGCCGACGTCATCGACCGTACGCTGACGCCGATGGGCGGCCGTCTGCTGAAACGGTGGATCGCCATGCCGATCAAGGACCCCGTGAAGATCGGGGAGCGGCTGGACGTGGTCGAGAAATTCGTCCGGGACGCCGATCTGGCCGACGTCGTGCGCGAGCAGGTGGCGCTGGTGGGGGATATGGAGCGTATCGCTTCGCGCATCGCCGCGGCGCGCGTCACGCCCCGCGAGCTGGTGCAGCTGAAAAACTCGCTTTTCGCCGTCGAGCTGCTCAAGGCCGCGCTCGAATCGACCGACGACGCGCAGCTGCACGCACTGGCCGGACAGATCGACCTGCTGGAAGAGGTGCGCGACCGCATCGCCCGCGAGATCTATCCCGATCCGCTCAACAACCAGATTCAGAAGGGCGGCGTGATCGCCGACGGCGTGGACCCCGAACTAGACGACCTGCGCCGCATCGCCCTCCACGGCAAGGACTATCTGGCCCGCATCCAGCAGCGCGAGAGCGAGGCGACGGGCATTCCTTCGCTGAAAATCAGCTACAACAACGTCTTCGGCTACTATATCGAGGTGCGCAACGCCCATAAGGAGAAGGTGCCGGAGACGTGGATCCGCAAGCAGACGCTGGCCAACGCCGAACGCTATATCACCGAGGAGCTGAAGGAGTACGAAGAGAAGATCCTCGGCGCCGAGGAGAAGATGCTTGTCATCGAACAGCGCATCTATGCCGACATCATTGCCCACATAAGCCGCTCGCTGTCCTCCCTGCTGCGCGATGCGGCCGTCGTGGCCCGCATCGACTGCCTGCAGTCGTTCGCGCGTCTGGCCTGCGAACGCCGCTACGTGCGTCCGGTGCTGGACGACGGCAAGCTCATCGACATCCGTCAGGGACGCCATCCGGTGATCGAGACCCTGCTGCCCGTGGGTGAGGAGTATGTTCCCAACGACGTGATGCTCGACGACAAGGAGCAGCAGATCATGATGATCACGGGTCCCAACATGTCGGGTAAGTCGGCTCTGCTGCGGCAGACGGCGCTGATTATCCTCATGGCGCAGATGGGGTCGTTCGTACCCGCCAAGTCGGCCCATATCGGCGTCGTGGACAAGATCTTCACCCGCGTCGGAGCCTCGGACAACATTTCGCAGGGCGAATCGACCTTCATGGTCGAGATGCTCGAATCGGCCAGCATCCTCAATAACATATCGGACCGCAGCATCGTCCTGCTGGACGAGATCGGCCGCGGCACGAGCACCTACGATGGCATTTCGATCGCATGGGCCATGGTCGAGTACCTGCACAACCATCCGTCGGCGCATGCCAAGACGCTTTTCGCCACGCACTACCACGAATTGAACGAGATGGAGCAGATGTGTCCGCGCGTAAAGAACTACCACGTGAGCGTCAAGGAGATGGGCAACCAGATCGTCTTCCTGCGCAAGCTCGAAAGGGGCGGCACGGAACACTCGTTCGGTATCCACGTCGCCCGCATGGCCGGCATGCCGGTGTCGGTGGTGTCGCGCGCCGACGAAATCCTGCGCAACCTCGAACTGGTCTATGGCAACAACGAAATCGTGCCCAGCCGGAGCATCAAGAACCGCGGGAAGAAACCTTCGCCTTCGGTCAAGGAAGCCGCCGAAAACGGAGCGCCGCAGAACATGCAGCTGTCGATGTTCCAGCTCGACGACCCTGTGCTGGTGCAGATCCGCGACCAGATCAAGGGACTCGACATCAACGCCCTGACTCCGATCGAAGCGCTCAACAAACTCAACGAAATCAAGAAGATAACCGGGATATAGGCTGGCGTCTTTTATTCCGGTTCGACCTGTTTCGCGACCTATGGGCCGCACGGTCCCTGAAATCGTGCTGCGCCGCTCCGTGTGAGATTTTCCCTTCCGTGCGAAATGTCTCTTTTTGCGGCCGCGCCGGCGCAGCGTCAAAATATAAATCCCGAATCTCCGGCGAGATTCGGGATTTGTAATGAAACGGGGGCGTACTATTCGTTGCGTGCGATCAGCGAGCTGATGTTCTGAATCAGCATCGCCACGGCCACCGAGTTGAAGCCGCCTTCGGGAATGATGACGTCGGCGTATTTCTTCGAAGGTTCGACGAACTCCTCGTGCATCGGCTTCACGGTCGAGGTGTACTGCGTGATGACCGACTGCATCGTACGTCCGCGCTCGCAGACGTCGCGCAGGATGCGCCGCGCAAGGCGGATATCGGCATCCGTATCGACGTATACCTTGATGTCCATCAGATCGCGCAGCTCCTTGTTCTCGAAGATCAGGATGCCGTCCACGATGATTACCTTCGAAGGCTTTACGCTCACGGTCTCCGTCATGCGGTTGTGCTCGACGAACGAATAGACCGGATGTTCGATCGGAACGTTCTCCTTGAGCGCCTTGATGTGGTCCACCAGCATCTGGGTGTCGAATGCCTGCGGGTGGTCGTAGTTGAGCTTCGTGCGCTCCTCGTAAGTCAGTTCCGGATGCGCCTTGTAGTAGTAATCGTGGCAGAGCGTTACGACGTCGTCGCCCTCGAAAGCCTCCTGCAGACGCTTGACGAGGGTCGATTTTCCTGAGCCGGTTCCTCCGGCGACTCCGATAACGGTAACTTTCATAGTGTCGGCCAATTAGTGCGGTTATATAAAGAAAAGGATCGCACCTTTCGCAAGGGCAATCCTCTTCCTGATTTCGATTATGCGTCGATGTTCGCGTAATGTGCGTTCTTCTCGATGAATTCGCGGCGGGGCGGCACTTCGTCGCCCATCAGCATCGAGAAGATACGGTCCGCTTCGGCGGCGTTCTCGATATTGACCTGACGCAGAATGCGCGTGTCGGGGTTCATCGTCGTGTCCCACAGCTGATGGGCGTTCATCTCGCCGAGACCTTTGTAACGCTGGATGTGCACGCCCTTGCCGAATTCGGCCGAGATGGTATCGCGCTCCTTCTCGGTCCAGCAGTAGCGCTCCTGCTTGCCCTTTTTCACCAGATAGAGGGGCGGGGTGGCGATGTAGACGTGGCCGTTCTCGATCAGCTCCTTCATCTTGCGGAAGAAGAACGTCAGCATCAGCGTTGCGATGTGGCTTCCGTCGACATCGGCATCGGTCATGATGATGATCTTGTCGTAGCGGAGTTTCTCCAGATTGAGCGCCTTGCTGTCCTCTTCGGTGCCGATCGTCACGCCCAGCGCCGTGAACATGTTCTTGATCTCCTCGTTCTCCCACATGCGATGCTCCTGCGCCTTCTCGATGTTCAGGATCTTACCGCGCAGCGGCATGATGGCTTGGAAGTTGCGGTCGCGGCCCGATTTGGCCGTGCCGCCTGCCGAGTCACCCTCGACGAAGAAGATTTCGGCGATCGAACGGTCGCGGCTCGTACAGTCGGCCAGCTTGCCGGGAAGTCCCGCGCCCGAAAGCACGGTCTTGCGCTGTACCATTTCGCGGGCGTGGCGTGCCGCATGGCGCGCCGTGGCGGCCAGAATGACCTTCTGCACGATGGCCTTGGCGTCCTTGGGATTCTCCTCCAGATAGTGGCCCAGCGCCGAGGACATCGCCTGATCGACGGCGGCCGAAACCTCGTCGTTGCCCAGCTTGGTCTTGGTCTGACCCTCGAACTGCGGCTCCTGCACCTTCACCGAAACCACGGCCGTAAGACCCTCGCGGAAGTCGTCGCCGTTGATGTCGAACTTCAGCTTCGAGAGCATGCCCGAATCCTCGGCGTACTTCTTGAGCGTACGGGTCAACGCACGGCGGAAGCCCGTCAGGTGCGTACCGCCTTCGATGGTGTTGATATTATTTACATAGGAGTGTACGTTCTCCGAGAAGGAATCGTTGTACTGCATGGCCACCTCCACCGGGACGCCGTTCTTCTCGGTGTCGAGGTAGATGATCTGGTCGATGATCGGCGTGCCGCGCGTGGCGTCGAGATACTGCACGAATTCCTTGAGACCCTCTTCCGAATAGAAGTTGTCGTGGACGTATTCGCCGTTCTCGTCCTTGCTGCGCTTGTCCGTCAGGTTCAGGTGGATTCCCTTGTTCAGGAACGCCAGCTCGCGCAGACGGTTGGCCAGAATTTCGTATTTGTATTCGGTCGTGAGCGTGAAGATGCTGCCGTCGGGCTTGAAGGTGATGGTGGTGCCCCGGTCGGTGCACTCGCCGACGACCTCGACCTGCGAGGTGGGCGCGCCCTTGCTGTAGCTCTGGCGGTAAATCTTGCCGTCGCGGCTGTGAATCTCCGCGATGAGCAGGGTCGAAAGCGCGTTCACGCACGATACGCCCACGCCGTGCAGACCGCCCGAAACCTTGTAGCTGCCCTTGTCGAACTTGCCGCCGGCATGGAGCACGGTCAGCACCACTTCGAGCGCCGATTTGCCCTCCTTTTCGTGGTAGTCGGTCGGGATGCCGCGGCCGTTGTCGCGTACGGTGATGGAATTATCTTCGTTGATCGTTACGTCGATGTCGGTACAGTAGCCGGCCAGCGCCTCGTCGATCGAGTTGTCGACTACCTCATAGACCAGATGGTGCAGACCCTTCTCACCAATGTCGCCGATATACATGGCGGGGCGCTTGCGCACCGCTTCGAGGCCCTCAAGGACCTGAATATTCGACGCGGAATATTCTTCTTCTTGCTTTTTTACGTTTTCTAATTCGGTACTCATCTGTTGTCTTTAAAATATCGTACAAATATACGAAATATTTCCGGATAATCCAATAGTCCAAATCCCCAAGATCAGCCCAGCTCCGCCTTGAGGTCCACCTCGCGGATTTTGCCCTGCGAGAAGAGGATGGCGCGGGCCGGATGGTTCTCTATGAGGGCGGTGTTGTGCGTGGACATCACCACGGCGCAGCCGCGGCAGGCGATCTCCTCGAAAAGCTGCATGATGCCCTCGGCCGTCACGGGATCGAGGTTGCCGGTAGGCTCGTCGGCCAGCAGCACCTGCGGGTCGTTGAGCAGTGCGCGGGCGATCACCAGACGCTGCTGCTCGCCGCCCGAAAGCTCGAAGGGCATTTTGTAGCTTTTGGCCCCCAGATCGACCAGATTCAGCACCTGATCGATCCGCTCGCGGATTTCGCTCTCGTGTTTCCAGCCCGTGGCTTTCATCACGTAATAGAGGTTCATGAAGACGTTGCGGTCGGTCAGCAGCTGGTAATCCTGAAACACGATGCCGATTCTGCGGCGCAGGTAGGGGATGTCGCGCCGTTTGAGCCTTCGCAGGTCGAAGCCGGCCACACGGCCTTCGCCCGTGAGCAGCTGCACTTCGGCGTACAGCGTTTTGAGCAGGGTGCTTTTCCCGCTCCCGACGCGGCCGAGCAGATAAACGAATTCGCCCGGCGCGACGCACAAATTCACATCGGAGAGTACCATCTCGCCCCGCTGGAGCAATTTGGATTCGGACGTGCTGCCGAACGGGTTGTCCGCATGATAAATAGCCGCGTTTTTCAGTCTTACAACGTATTTTTCACTCATAGAGCCGCTCTCTGGAATTATTTTCCAAAGATAGTCAAAATATTCGTTCCGGAAAGTTCCCGAAGCGAAAAAAAATACCTCCGGCGGGCCTCGGTCCGGTTTCGGAGAGGCGTTTGCGGATGTTTTTGTTTAATGAATCAGCCGTTTGTTTTCATAAAATAACCGCAATAATTTGCATATCCGCCCCGGCATGCCTACTTTTGTATAGACGTGCCGGGAGATTCCGGCCGGACAGTGACGCTAAAATTTATCGAATGAAAGAATACGAAATCCTGCAGGAGATCATGCGGGATGCCAAGATAGGTTGGTGGCAGGCCGACCGCAAACGTCGTATGTTCCACATATCGGAAGGGCTTCGCGATCTGCTGGGCCTTGCCACGTGCCATGTGAGCTACGAGGAGTTCCGGGATATGATAAGCCCCGCCTACAGGGACTACGCCTTCGCTTCGGTGGGGGTGCGCGGGGGCGATTTCAACGAGGAGCGCCTTTACCCGCTTCGGGGACGGAACGGCGAGATCTGGTGCTACTGGAAACTGCTGCGCGAGGAGACCACCGAGGACGGAGGGATGCTGCTGACGGGTTATTTCCGCGTGGGCGATCCGCCGCTCGAAAAGGTCAACTCGCCCGAACGGCAGCAGATCAACGACCTGCTGTACCGGCTCAACAGCATTTCGCATACGCTGCTCTCGCTGCTGAAAACCAACGATCTGGATGTCGTCATCGACAAGATACTCACCGACGTGCAGACCATGTTCCACGGCGGCCGGGCCTATATCATCGAATTCGACCGCGAGCGCAGGACGCACGACTGCACATACGAGGTTACGGCCGAGAACGTCACGGCCAAGCAGGATTTGGTAAACAGCCTGTCGATGGACGAGGTGCCGTGGTGGACCCGGCGTATCGAGAACGGCAATCCCATCATCATCTCCTCGCTCGACGAACTGCCTGACGAAGCGTTCCGCGAAAAGGAGGTGCTCGCCATACAGGACATCAAATCGCTGATCGCCGTACCGCTCGCCTCGCGCGACAAGGTGTGGGGATACGCCGGCATCGACATCGTGAACGAACCCCGGAGATGGAGCGGGGAGGATTACCAGTGGTTCGCGTCGCTGATGAACATCATCAGCCTCTGTATCGAGCTTCAGCGCTCCGAACGGGAGGCGCAGTCCGAGCGCACCTACCTCGAAGGCCTTTACCGCCACATGCCGCTGGGCTATGCACGGCTGCAGATGCTGCGCGGCGAGGACGGCGCGCCGTCCGATTTCAGGATTTTGGATTCGAATTACGCCGCCGACAAGATCTCCGGCAGCCGCCGGGAGCGCTACATCGGCAAACGCGCATCCGAGCTGGGACTCGACATGCGGTTTTACATGCCGATTTTTTCGCAGGTGCTCGACGGCGGCGATTATGTCGAACACGATTATTACGACGAGCAATCGAAACACTGGATACACTCGATTCTCTACACGACCCACGAGGACGAGGTGATCTGTCTCTTTTCCGACACGACGGACGTGCACAACGCCCACGAAGCGCTTTTCAACAGCGAAAAGCTGCTGCGCAACATCTTCGACAACGTGCAGGTCGGCGTCGAGCTGTACGACCGGGAGGGGTATCTGGTGGACCTCAATAACAAGGACCTCGAAATCTTCGGACTCAAAACGAAGGAGGCGGTGCTGGGCGTCAATTTCTTCCGCAATCCGCTCGTTCCGCAGGAGATCCGCGAAAACGTGCGCAACGGACAGGAACAGGCTTTCAAACTCGATTACCATTTCAACCGGCTGGACGGCTACTATCCCTCCGAAAAGAAGGGGAACGTCCAAATATACACGACGGTCACCATGCTCTACGACATGTACGGCGAGCTGATCAATTTCGTGGTCATCAACATCGACAACACCGAGATCAACGAAGCCTACAGCCGTCTTGCCGAGTTCGAAAGTTCGTTTTCGCTGGTGAGCCGCTTCGGCAAGGTGGGCTATGCGCGATTCGACCTGATGACGCGCGACGGCTATGCCGTGCCGCAGTGGTTCCACAATATCGGGGAGCGGAGCGATACGCCGATGCCGCAGGTGATCGGGGTTTACGACCATGTGGATCCCGAAGACCGCGCCGCCATATTCCGGGAGATCGGGCGTGTCAAGGCGGGCGAATCCAACGGCTTCACGCTCGACCTGCGCGTCACGCCCGAAGGCGAACCGACGGGATGGACACGTGTCAACGTGGTGCGCAATCCGCTGAACACCGACCCGTCGAAGATCGAGATGGTCTGCGTCAATTTCGACGTCACGGAGCTGAAGCAGACCGAGAAGAACCTGATCGAGGCCAAGAACAAGGCCGAGGTCAGCGACAGGCTCAAATCGGCTTTTCTGGCCAACATGAGCCACGAAATCCGCACGCCCCTGAACGCCATCGTGGGATTTTCGAACCTGCTGGCCGAGACGGACGACATCGGGGAGCGGCGCGAGTACATGCGTGTCGTCGAGGAGAACAACGAGCTGCTGCTCAAACTCATATCCGATATTCTGGACCTTTCGAAGATCGAAGCCGGGACCTTCGAGTTCAATTACGGCCGGGTGGACGTCAACCGCATGTGCGAGGAGACGGTGCGTTCGCTCAGTCTCAAGGTCAAGGACAAACCCGTCGAGTTGATCTTCGGGGAGCACGATGCGCAGTGCTGCGTGGTCGGCGACAAGAACCGGCTGATTCAGGTCATCACCAACTTCATCAACAATGCGGTGAAGTTCACCGACGAAGGCTCCATTACGCTGGGCTACCGCACGGAGGGCGGCGAACTGCTTTTCCATGTCGAAGACACCGGATCGGGCATCTCCGAAGAGCATCGGCAGAGCATCTTCGACCGTTTCGTCAAACTCAACAGCTTCGCGCAGGGCACCGGACTGGGGCTTTCGATCTCGAAGAGCATCGTCGAGCAGATGGGCGGCCGTATCGGCGTCGAATCGGAGGTGGGGCGCGGCTCCCGGTTCTGGTTCACGATTCCGGCCGTGACGTGCGACGCACCCGAAAAGAAGAGCGCAGCCCCCGCACCGCGTCCGGCGGCGGTGCATGGCGACGGACGGCTGCCGCGGCTGCTCGTGGCCGAGGATACCGACAGCAATTACCTGCTGGTGTCGCTGATGTTACGCAGGGAGTTCGACATCGTGCGCGCTTCCGACGGCGAAGAGGCCGTGAAGATATGCCGCGAACTCAAACCCGCCGCAATTCTCATGGACGTCAAAATGCCCGGCATGGACGGTCTGGAAGCCACGCGGCGTATCCGCGCCTTCGATCCGTCGGTGCCGATCGTCGCCGTCACGGCGTTCGCCTACGACCGCGACCGGCAGAAGGCGCTCGACGCCGGGGCCAGCGAATACCTGTCTAAACCCCTTAACGGCGAACGGCTGCGGCAGACGCTCCGCGAGCTGCTTTCGGAAGAATAGGACAGCTCCGGAAACAGTAGCTCTGCGGTATGCCGTCCGGCGGGATTCGGGCTGTCATGGGTGTCGTTGCGGCTCTCATACTCTGCTCATGCAGGTGCGCCCGGCCCGAAACGGAAAACGGGCCGTTGCCCGACCGGCTCATAAGCGCATCGCGGAGTTTTCCGCAAACAGAGACCTGTCTGCGCCCGGTTCAGCCACCCTTCCCGGCGGCGACTTGTCGCGGTGCAAGAAGACGCTCATGCAGTTGCGCGCAGTTTTTCCTGCCGGGCCGGACGAGTGCGTGAACCGGGACCGGATTCCCCAGCGCAACGCCCTTGGGCGGAGCCGAACAGACGATTTCTCCCGGTGCGGCTGCATTATTCCGAAAATTTGTACTATCTTTGCAATGTTTCCATGAGACTTTGTTTCGCAAAACGGGGGTGCCCGGTTTTGACAGCAGGCAGAGTTTGATTGTAAGCACGCCGAGCGCTGTGTGGCGGCTCGTTAATCCCGATGCTCGATTTACAAATGGCAATAACAGCTATGCACTCGCTGCCTAATTTTCAGAGAAAGTTAGCTTAATCGCCGGGTCCAAGGAGGCTTGGCGACGAGTATCCCGGAGAGTGGTTCCGCTCTTTAACCGCTTTCCATACGGGGTATCATCGATTTAGAGATAGTGCGCCGGACCGTCCCGGCCGGCGTGCGAAATTCAGGGACTGGGACCTCGGTTAGGCGGCCGCCTGCCGGACCGGGGTAGAAGGATCAAGTGGCGGCTAAGCGTGTAGAAAGCTTTCGGGTTCCCTGTTTGGACGCGGGTTCGACTCCCGCCACCTCCACACCGCAACAACAAATACGACCTGCCGTCACTGCGGCAGGTCGTATTTGTTTGAAGAGCGGAGTATTATTTCTTGTACCAGTCTTTATTCTTTTCGCCGTTCGTAGCGGCCCATTCCGCATAAGCGGGGTAGATCTGATCGATCGGGGACTTTTCATTTGTCTGGTCGAGCAGTTTGGCCACGTCCCCGTCGTTCGCACCCGAAAGGAAGAAGGCGAACGGATAATTCTCGGCGCGTACGTAGTAGATGCCTTTTTCGGGAACAGACTTGTCGTCGTTCGTGCCGAAGAACGACATTTCGGCCCGTGCCGTCGGCGCTTCGTAGGGGATATGCACCTCCCAGCGTTTGCCGGCGGTCAACCCGTCGCGGTCGGTGCGGTAGATGAACGGCTTGATCGTTCCGGCCTGCGCCTCGGCGACCGGCGCGTCGTATTTCGCCGTAATCCGGTAGGTCGCACCCATCGTCTCCTTAACGTCGGGCGTCAGCAGTACGACCTTGCCGTCGCGCTCGAAATCCGCAGCTTCGAACGTCTCGGCACCGGGCTTGCGGACGCTGAATTCGAGTTTTGCGTCCGCCGCCGCTCCCGTAAGGGTCACGGCGAGTCCGTTGGCGTTGCCTGCGAAGTTGGCGAAGGTCTTCAGCATGAACGACTCCTCGAAAATGCCCTTTTCGTTGAACACCTTCTCGTAATCGCTGCGGACCATCACGTCGTTCATGTCGTAGTCGCCGCGGCTGGGCCAGAGGTCCTCGAAGGCATAGATGCCGCGCAGTACGTTGGCCGTCTTCTTGCCGTCGTTGACATCGACCGACGGAATGTCCGTCACGGCGTCCACGGGATTGGAGGTCATCGTGAATACCACGTCGCTGAAATTTTCGTCGTTGTTGTGGTCCTCGAACGAGAAGAGCACAGAGTTGATGCCGCTTTTCTTGTCCGTATAGCGGAATACGGCCGTGCGGGGCGTCTGATAGGCGACACCGTTGTTATTGACGCTCAGACCGTCGGAAGTCGCGGCGCGGTACTTTTTGTCTCCGGCTCTCAGCCGGTTGGTCCATGCGTTGGTGGCCAGTACGAATCCGATGCGGTAATCGGCCGGGAATACGGTCGTAGCTCCGGCCTTGCTGCCGTCGGCGATTTCGGGATAATAGATCAGCTGTACGGCTGTGCCGCGCTCCACGCCCTGATAGAGCCGTGATTCCCACGGCGAGTTGCTCCACCGGCCGTCCTGCGTATTGGGGAAGATCATCACCACGTCGGCGTCGGCGAGCGACTTGGGTTTGTTGCCGGTCTTGTAGTAATAATAACCCATCGAGCTGTTCCAGCAGGTGTTGCTGCCCAGCAGGGTGATGACTACTTCGGCCGATTTTTCGAGGTAGAGGTCGCGCGAGGAGCGGTACTCCTCCGGACACTTTTTGGTCGTGTCGAACACGCTTGCGTGCGCCTTGAGGAGCGCTCCGTAATTCTTGACTTTCAGGTCGCCCTTGTATTCGTAGCCGATGCTGCCGTAGGTCGTGTCGTAGCTGCCCAGCCATGTTTTCCAACCGTCCTGCTCGACGGCCGTCGAATGATACTCCTTGGCGCGCGTCGATGCGGGGGCAGCGTTCGCGGGTGCTCCCGATTCGGCCGATGCGGTCAGCATATCGCCGCTGCGGGTCGCTTCGAGCAGGGTGCGCGCATAGAAGGCGGGGGTCAATACATAAGCCTTCCGGATATACGAGGGCAGTTCGATCGTCCCTTCGAAACGCCCCTGCCCGTCGGTATAGCCGGCATAGAGCGGCTCGGTCCCTGCGATTCTGGCATAGGCCGTTTCAGTCTCTTCGACGGGGCAGGTGTCGTATACCTCGAAATAGACGTTGGACGGCATGCCGTCCATGTCGCCGTAATCGACGCAGAGCGTGACCGGGACGGTCGTCGTGAAGCCGAATTCATTGAATTCCCCGCCCTTTGCGGGCGGTTCGGGCGACGGGGTGGGGTTGTCGTGGGAACAACCCGCCGCAGCGGCCATCGCCATGGCCGCAATCGTTAGGATAGTGACGCTTTTCATTATCGTTGTCAATTGCACCTGCTCTGTTTTGTGTATATTTTGAGCGAAAGTGTATATTATACCGCAAAAGTATGCAAAAAAAACGTACGTTGTACGCCGACGCACGAAAAATTGCAGGAAATTATTAAAAATAAGATTTATAGACCCTTTTATGGTATTCGGAAGACCTTGCCTTCGGCGAAGGTCGCCCAGAGGGAGCCGTCGGGAGCCTGCGCGAAATCATTTCCGCCCGAATTGCAGCATTTGACGCTCCACAACAGCGTGCCGTCTTCGCCTACGGCGGCAACGGTGCCGTGACGGCCCGCGACATAGACCACGCCGTCGCGCACGAATGCCGGACAGGAGTTGTACTCATACCCCCAGCCGAGGTCCGTGCACCATAGTTCGCGGTACCGCTCCGCCGAGGTGTCTATGGCCGCCAGCTCGCCGTCCATCGTCTTGTAGTAGAACCTCCGTCCGTCGCCGCTCAGTCCGGTCGTTTCGCGCGATTTGCGGCTGTTGTCGCGCCATAGCTGCTTCCCGGTGGCGAGATCCAGACAGGTCACGACGCGGTCCGGGGCGACGATGAAGACCTTGCCGCCGGCGATGCGGGGTACGACGTGCCCCGGCGAGAAGAAGAGACTGCCGCTGCCGTTGTTCCACTTCCAGAGCAGTTCGCCGGTGCCGGCGTCGAGACAATAGAGATGGCGGTCCCATGCGCCGAATACGAGCCGTCCGTCGGCCAGCGCCGGACGCCCCTGCGCCTGCCCGCAGCCGTAATCGTGCCGCCACAACAGCCTGCCGCTGCGCAGGTCGATCTTGCCTATGGAACCGGTTCCCAGACCTATATATAATGCCCCGCCGTCCGTAATTCCGTCGCCCACGACAGCGCTCTGCGTCGGAAGGTGCCATTTCTCGCGCCCCGTCCGGGCGTCGAAGGCCCATATGCCGCCCGATGCGGCTCCCGCGATCACGAGTCCGCCGGTGCAAAGCGGGGTGGTGTAAAGCCCGTCCGGAAAGACGTGCCGCCACAATTCGCGTCCCTTGCGCGTGTCGTAGGCGCGCAGTACGCCCTGCGAATTGCCGTAACAGAGCACCTCGCCGCAGAATGCCGCTCCCGTCAGCACCATGGCGCTGTCCTGCACGACCAGCCGCATGCGGCCTTCGGCGTCGGGCGCCGGCGGCAGCGGGTCGCAGGGGAGCGCCAATATCTGCGGATCGTCTTTCAGGCAGACCGTATGCCGGGTGACCGGGGGCATGCCGAGCGGCTTCTCGCGTATGCGCACCGAGTCGGCGAAAAAGTCGAGCAGCGTATACCCCGGCGCTTCGCCCCTTTTGCCCGCGAGCGCGCGACCCGGAATCCCCGCAATCCCGTCGAAGTTACGCAGCTGCAGCTGGTGGTAATGGCCGTACAGCGATGCCGTGACGCCCACGCTTTTCAGCGTCTCGGTCACCTCCTGCCGGTTCGTCAGATCCCCGTTGAGCGGATAGTGGCAGAGGCTTACGATCCGCTCGCCGGGCCGTGCGGCGGCCGCTTGGCGTTCGAGCCATGCGAGGTCTTCGCCCCGTATCATTCCGTCGGCCATTTTCATATAAGGCCCGCTGGCATAGCCCAGAAAGAGATAACCCTTGGCGCGGGTGGCGACGCATCCCGCATGTCCGAACAGACGGCGGAATGTCGTGCAGCCGCTTTCGGACCACGTCGTTTCGTGGTTGCCCGGCACCGTGAACCACGGCTTGCGGAGCTGCGACATAAGTCCGTGCACATGCGCCAGCTCGCGGTCGCTCCCCATGTTCGTCAGGTCGCCGCCGAAGATGACCAGATCGGCGTCCGAAGCGTTCGCCTCCGCGACGGCGATCCGGAAGAGCGAATCCTGCACGTTGCCCGGCGTGACGTGTATGTCGGTGAAGAAGACGGTGCGGAGCGTATCGGCGGGCGGCACCTCCCCGGCCGTTTTCGCCGCGGCAGGCTGCGGCGCCAGCGTCAGCAGGGTCAGGCACATGCAGCCGTATAAGTCGATGAACGGGTTTTTCATGGTTTCGGAGCAGTTTTATCCTTACAAGGTACGAATTTAGGCCGAAAAAACATATCTTTGCGTCACTAAAAAAACAGAAGTCCATGAAAAAGATAATGCTGCTCGGTTCGGGTGAGCTGGGCAAGGAATTCGTGATCGCGGCGCAGCGGCTGGGGCAGACCGTCGTCGCCTGCGACTCTTATGCGGGCGCCCCCGCCATGCAGGTCGCCGACACATGCGAAGTGTTTCACATGCTCGACGGCGACGCGCTGGCCGCCGCCGTCGGGAAACACCGTCCCGACATCATCGTGCCCGAAATCGAGGCGATCCGCACCGAACGGCTCTATGAGTTCGAAAAGGCGGGCGTGCAGGTCGTGCCGAGCGCCCGCGCCGTCAATTTCACGATGAACCGCAAAGCCATCCGCGACCTTGCGGCCAAGGAGCTGGGGCTGAAGACCGCCCGCTATTTCTACGCGACGTCGTACGACGAGCTGAAGCAAGCCGCCGCGAAGATCGGTTATCCGTGCGTGGTGAAACCCCTGATGTCGTCGTCGGGCAAAGGCCAGTCGCTCGTCAAAGGACCCGAAGAGCTGGAGCACGCTTGGCGCTATGGCTGCGAAGGGTCGCGCGGAGACATCCGCGAGCTGATTATCGAGGAGTTCATCCGCTTCGACAGCGAGATCACGCTGCTCACCGTAACCCAGAAGAACGGCCCGACGCTCTTCTGCCCGCCGATCGGCCATGTGCAGAAGGGCGGGGACTACCGCGAAAGCTTCCAGTCGCCGCATATCGCGCCCGAACATCTGGCCGAAGCGCAGCGCATGGCAGCCGCCGTCACCGAAGCGCTGACCGGTGCCGGACTGTGGGGCGTGGAATTCTTCCTGAGCCACGAAAACGGGGTCTACTTCTCCGAACTTTCGCCGCGGCCCCACGATACGGGCATGGTGACGCTGGCCGGCACGCAGAACCTCAATGAATTCGAACTGCACCTGCGGGCCGTGCTGGGGCTGCCGATTCCGGCCGTCACGTTCGAGCGTCTGGGCGCCTCGGCCGTCGTTCTCTCGCCGGTCGCCTGCGCCTCGGCGCCGCGTTACGAGGGCATTGACCGCGCACTGGCCGCCGATCCCCGCACCGACGTGCGCATCTTCGGCAAACCCTCGGCCCGCGTGAACCGCCGCATGGGCGTGGTCACGGGCTACGCCCCGCTCGACGGCGATCTGGAGGCCCTGCGCGAACGGGTCAAGGCCGCCGCCGCGGAAATCAAAGTTCTGGAACCTTAATTTTATCGAACGATATGGCACAATACGCAATTATTTCGACTGAGAAAGGCGACATGAAAGCCGAACTCTATACCGACGAGACGCCGGGCACGGTGGCGAACTTCGTAAAACTCGCGGAGAGCCGTTTCTACGACGGACTGACTTTCCACCGGGTGATTCCGGGATTCGTCATTCAGGGCGGCTGCCCCAAAGGCGACGGCACGGGCGGTCCGGGTTACACGATCAAATGCGAAACCTCGGCTCCGCGCCAGTACCACGACCGGGGCGTACTCTCGATGGCCCATGCGGGACGCGACACGGGCGGCTCGCAGTTCTTCATCTGCCACACCCGCGAGACGACGCAGCATCTCGACGGCCGGCACACCTGCTTCGGCCGCGTCGTCGAAGGGCTGGACGTCATCGACGACATCCGTCCCGGCGACCTGATCCTCTCGGTCCGTATCGTGAACGAGTAGCGCGCCGCTGCAATCGCAGATTATCCCTGAGGCAGCAGAATTTGCCAAAGGCTCTCCGTGCGGAGAGCCTTTTTTTCGTCGCGGGAAGATCCGTTGCCCGCATGAGGAGGCCGCACGGCGGCCTGTCCTCCTCTTTTCCGCATCGTCGGCATCAGCGTGGAGCAGCACGAAGAAAGGGAGCCGCCGGTCTGATGCGGGAACCGGCGATGCGCTGCCGCCGCGTCATATCTTCCGGATCATTTCGAACTGCTTTCCCTGCGGCACGATGTTTTTCGCTTGCAGGAATCCAGTTATCGAGCCGCACGAAACGTCGGTATTTATGATTTTGATGGAGTCGTTCCTGTTCAGCCGGAGCATCTCCCGCAGCAGCAGGCCGGCGATTCCCTTTCTGCGGTACTGCCGCTTCACCGCGATCTGCGCGACGTCGCCCGACGCGGGTTCGAAAACGCAGTAGCCGGCGAGTTCCTCTTCGGTGAATACGCCCAGACTGACGAAATCTCCGGCGGCTCTTCCTATGGCTTCGAAACTGTTCTGCCACGAGGGCGTGAAATCCCAAAAGGAGGAGATCGAAGCGAATTTTTCGGGATCTGTCCGTCTCACCGAGTGGGGCAGGCGGGGCGTATCGCCCCGATCGGCGATTTCCGTGTTCGCCCGGCAGAAATAGTTGAACTCCCGGACCGTCTCGAACCCCAGATTCCGGTAAACGGACACGGCTCTGGTGTTGTGCTGCAACACCTCCAGCAGATACTGTCCGACGCCCGCCCGCCGTAGGTGCGGCATCGAGTGTCTGAAAATCTCCGTGGCCAGTCCCGTGCCCCGGTACTCCTTGAGGGTTCCGGTTCCCGTGTCGTAAGCCGTCGGCACGCCGTTGAAATTGCCGATGCCGTTCAGTGTGAAAGCCGCGATCTGCGCTCCGTCGAATGCGGCGAACGAAAGGGCGGGATCGAAACCGCGCTGTGTCAGCATGGCCCGCAGCTGTTCCGCGTTCAGCTGCACCTCGTAGTCGGCGAACGCCCGGCCGAAAGCCCTGAACAGCGTGTCGAAGTCTGTCTTTTCCAATGATTTTATCTCCATATGCGTCGGTTTTCGGCGGAAAATGGCCGCCCGGCAAGGCTGCGACCGCTCTGTTTCAAAGATAGTGATTTTTACCGATCTCCGCTTCCCGAATTCCGCTTTTTCACCGCAGCTCCGGTCCGTGCGACGGCCGACAACCACGGCAAAAAAAGAGACCGTCTCAAAACGCTGAGACAGTCTCTTTGTCATTCGGTTCTTTGGACCGTATCGCCGCCGGATTATTTTCCGAACTTGGCCTTGATGTTTTCCGTCGCCTTCTTCAGCAGCTCTTCAGGACAGCAGAGCGTGATGCGAATATAACGCTTGCCCTCCGAGCCGAAGATGCCGCCCGGAGTCAGGAACACGTCGCACTTGTCCATCACCTCGTCCGAGAATGCGAAGCTGTCACCCTCGTACGACTCCGGCAGTTCGGCCCATACGAAGAGTCCCGCCTGATGCTCGCGGTATTTGCATCCCAGCGCGTCGAGCAGCGCGTACGCCTGCTTCTCGCGGCCGTAGTAGATGTCGTTCAGCTCCTTGAACCACTCCTCGCCCAGCGCCAGCGCCGTGTCGGCCGCAGCCTGAATGGGGTAGAACATACCCGAATCCATGTTCGACTTGAACGTGAGGATCGAGTCGATCCACTCCTTCTTGCCTACGACCACACCCACGCGCCAGCCGGCCATCGAATGGCCTTTCGACAGCGAGTTCATCTCCAGCGCCACGTCGCGCGCGCCTTCGGCCTCCATGATCGAGATCGGAGCCGCCGCGTTGCGGATGAAGCTGTAGGGGTTGTCGTGCACGATCAGTATGTTGTGCTTGGCGCCGAAATTCACGATCTGCTGGAACAGCTCCATGGTCGGGGTCTGTCCCGTCGGCATGTTGGGGTAGTTTATCAGCATCATCTTCACACCGTCCAGCCCGGCCTTCTCGATCGCCGCGAAATCGGGGCGGAAATTCGTCTCCTTGTTGAGCGCATAGGTCACCATCTCGCCGCCGGCCAGACGCACGGCCGCCGAGTAGGTGGGGTAGCCGGGGTTGGGCACCAGCACCTTGTCGCCCTTATTGAGGAACGTCATGCAGATGTGCATGATACCCTCCTTCGAACCGATCAGGGGCAGCACCTCCGAATTGTAGTCCAGCTCGGTGCGGTACCATTTCTTATACCAGTCGGCAAAAGCTTTGCGCAGGATCGGCTCTCCCTTGTAGGACATGTATTTGTGCACGTCGGGACGCTGCGCCTCTTTGGCGAGCCGGTCGATGACCGACTGGTGCGGGGGCAGGTCGGGGCTGCCCATAGCGAGTTTCACGATCTGACGGCCCGTTGCCGCTTCGATTTCGGCGATCTCGCGCAGACGGCGCGAAAAATAGTACTCTCCGATGCCGTCCAACCGATGGGAACGGGCGATGTTGACTGCTTTTGCCATAGTGTAATCAGGTGTTTGGATTTGCTGTTTGCAAAGATAGGTATTCCTATTAAAAATTAAAAGCCATCGTTGAATTTTATCTCCCTTCGGACTCTCTCCGCCGCTTCGTTTCCTGCTCAGACCTGCTTCGGAGCGGCATGTCGGGCGGGTAACAGTTCGTAACATTTTTTACGAACCGTCCCCGTTTACAGCGCGAAGAGGATGAATATCTGCGCCGTCAGCACGCGCAGGAACATCACTACGGGATAGACCGTCGAATAACCCACGGCCGGCATGTCGTTGCCCGCCGTGGCATTGGCGTAGGCCAGCGCCGGGGGATCGGTCGTCGATCCGGCGATAAGTCCCATCAGCGTGTAGTAGTTCATCTTGAGCCACAGCCGCGCTACCAGCGCGACGATTATCAGCGGCAGGACGGTGATGATGACGCCGTATCCGATCCAGCGGTAACCGCCGTCGACGATGGCGTCGATGAATCCGTCGCCCGCGCCGATGCCCACCGCCGCGAGGAACAGCGCGATGCCGATCTCGCGCAGCATCAGGTTGGCGCTCATCGTGGTGTAGGTGACCAGATGGAAATGCGTGCCGAAGCGTCCGATCAGGATGGCCACGATCAGCGGGCCGCCGGCCAGTCCGAGCTTCACGGGCTGGGGCACGTTGAGCAGCGGAATCGACCCCAGCAGCACACCTAAAGCGATACCTACGAAGATCGTCACCAAATTAGGCTGGTTCAGCTTCTTGAGCGAGTTGCCCAATACGTCGGCCACCTGCGCCACGGCCTTCGCGGGTCCCACGACCATCACGCGGTCGCCGACCTGCAGTTCCAAGCCCTGATAGGGGATCAGATCGACGCCCGCGCGGTTTACGCGCGTGATGGTGATGCCGTATTTCGTGCGCAGGCGCAGGTCGGAGAATTTCTTGCCGTTGAGCGACGATTTCGTGATCAGGATGCGGCGCGACACCAGCTCGGCGTTGGGCGTATTGTTGCCCCACTGCTCGTCGGTCATCTCCACGCGGCGGCCGAAGAAGGCCACGATCGCCTCGATGTCCTCGGCCTGCGAGATCACCCACAGCCGGTCGCCGAGGTGTATCACGCTATCCGCATCGGCCATCGAGATCGTTCCGTCGGGACGCAGGATGCGCGATATGACGAACTGACGGTTGATCAGGTCGCGGACATAGGCCACCGTGCGGCCGTCGAGCGTCTTGTTGGTGAATTCGACCGACACCTTGTCGGCGAGCTTGTGCTCCCGGCTCAGCGCCGCCAGCCCCTCGTCCTCCTTTTCGAACTTCACGCGCAGGGCGTAGCGGATGAAGATCATCGTGAATATGATGCCCACGACGCCGAGCGGATAGGCCACGGCGTAACCCAGCGCGATCGTGGGGTCTTCGATCCCCGACGCATCGGCGTAAGCCTGCTGCGCGGCGCCCAGTCCGGGGGTGTTGGTCACGGCGCCCGAAAGGATGCCGACCATCGTCGGAATCGGCGTGCCCGTCACCAGATGAACGACATAGGCCGTCGCCACGCCCAGCAGCACGATCGCCACGGCGCACATGACCAGCGTCATGCCGCCGTGTTTGAACGATGCGAAAAATCCCGGTCCGACCTGCAGACCGATCGAGAAGACGAACAGAATCAGCCCGAATTCCTGCACGAAGTGCCGGACCTCGCCGTCCACCGTCATTCCGAAATGACTCAGGACGATGCCCACGAACAGAATCCACGTGATTCCGAGCGAGACGCCGCCGATTTTGACTTTTCCGAGCAGAATGCCGACGGTGATGACCAACGCGAAGGTCAGCACGGCATGGGCGATGCCGTTGCCGAAGAACAAGGTGTGTAACCACTCCATATTAACCTACTTTTGTACGAATTGCCAGTAATTGTGCAAAAGTAGTATTTATTATAGAATTTAAAAAACTTTGATGCGACTTTTATGGTGCCGATATACGCCCCTCCGTCCGCCGCAGGGGTTGCGGCTAATACAGATACCGCTCCATCAGCGGCATGAGCAGTGCCGTCGCCAGCCCCATCAGGGCCATGGCCAGCCCGCTCAGAGCGCCCTCCACGGCGCCTATCTCGATGGCGCGCGCCGTTCCGATGCCGTGTGCGGCGGCTCCCAGCGCAAATCCCCGCGCTTCGGCGTCCCGCACCCCGCAGCGGCGCAGAATCCACTCGCCGAAGATGCTGCCGAAGATTCCGACGCAGAAGACCACGACCGACGTGATCGGCACGATGCCGCCCAGCGGTCCCGACACGGAGACGGCGATCGGCACGGTGACCGATTTGGGGGCTATCGAGGTGAGGATTTCGCGCCCTGCGCCGAACGCCATGGCGATATAGACGACGCTCAGCACGCCCGTCACGCATCCCGCGAGGGTTGCGACGCCCACCGGCAGCAGACTGCCGCGCAATTGTTCCACTTGTTCGTAAAGCAGGTATCCCAACGCCACGACCGACATGCCCAGCGCGAAATCGAGCGCCGAAGTCGCCTGCTTGTAGCGGGGATAGTCGATGCCCGCCGCGCTGAGGAAGACGATCACCGCGACGAACGTCAGCAGCACGGGATGCAGCAGCGGCACCCGCAGCCGTCGGTAGACGGCGCAGCCCAAACAGTAGAGTCCTACGGTGAGCGTCAGCAGGAAGAGGTCCGAGGAGAGGAAAGCCTTGTCAATCATGGTCGGGAGCGTTTGGAGCGGTTTCGCGCAGATGCCGGATGCGCCGCAGGCGCGAACGGCGGTTCAGGCTTTGGAAGGTCTGCCCCGTGACGAGCAGGACGACGATCGTCGAGACGATGCCCGAAATCACGATCGCCCACAAGTTGTCGAGAATCACCCGGTAGGAGTCCATCAGCCCCACGCCGTAGGGGACGAAGAAGAGCGCCATGGCTCCCAGCAGGAATTTCGCCGCCGGACGCACGGTCTCGGCTTTGACCCAGCGCATGCAGAGCGCCGCGAAAAGCAGGATCATGCCGATGATGTTACCTGACACATAACCTCCGGTCAGGATGCTCAATGCGTTGCCGATCAGCCAGAAAAGAAGTATGTAAAAGAGTCCGGACATGGATTTTCCCGCTTGTTTTCACCCGCAAAGATAGCGTTTCCGGCCGTATGTTGTACCTGCAGGACCCGATTTGTGAGCGGGCACGGTCTCCTGTTCCTTCCTCCACGTCCCGGAGGATGTCGCGCGCAGATGCGGAGAGCCGAAATCGTCCATCGCATATTGATTTGCAGTTGCCGGGCGGCAAAACGCCACGCCGGCGCATCCTCCCGCGATCAGACGGGGCGCAGGGGCTTATCGCCGTTTATCGTTGCGCCGCACCGCTTTGAGCGGGCAGTGCGCACTGGCGCACGACGCGCATCCGCCGCGCCTGCGCCCCCGGAAGAAGCACCGGAGCCGCCGTGCGAGCAACACTGCGACCGCCGCTCCGATCGCCCATACCGTATAATCCTGCCATCCCATATCAGAGCCACATGACCAAATGATAGACGGCCCATGCCGCCAGCCATGCCAGCAGGGTGTTGTACGCCACGCTGGCGACGGCCCATCGCCAGCCCGCCTCCGAACCGATGGCCGCAACCGTGGCGATGCAGGGGAAGTAGAGCAGGATGAATACGAGGAACGCCAGCGCCGAGGCGTGGGTGAAATCGCCGCTCGCCGTCAGACGCTGCGCGAGATTCGCCGTCTCTTCGTCTCGGTCCGCCGCGACATCTTCGACGGGTATTCCCGGATTTAGGCCCGGCCGGCCGTCGGCCTTCTCCGCTATATAGATGGCCGTCGGACCGTCCGCGCCGCCGATCACGGCGACCTTGCCGTTTTGCAAATCGTTGATCGACAGCTTCGCAGTGTCTGTCATCTCACCCGATTCGGCAACTATTTCGATCGTCCCGGAAGGCTGCGCCGCCGTATTCGCCGCCGCAGGAGCCCCTTCGGAATAGAGTACGCCGAGCGTACTGACGATGATCTCCTTGGCCGGGACGCCCGACAACAGGGCCACGCCCGCTTTCCAGTTCAGCCCCAGCGGACTGAACACCGGCTCGCAGGTGCGTCCGAGACGTCCGAGGTAGGAGTTTTCGTAATGTTCGGGCGTATTTCCGGCGTCGGTGCGGGGGTAGTAGCTCAGGAACCATACGACCACCGACGCGACCAGAATCATGCCGCCCATCTTGCGCAGATATTGCGCGCACTTGTCCCACATATGCCTGAGCGTGGTTTTCCACGTCGGCAGGCGGTAGGGCGGCAGCTCCATGACGAACGGCGTTTCGTCCACCGGGAACATGAACCGCCGCATCAGCCGCGCCGTGAAGACGGCCAGCACGACGCCCAGCACATAGAGTCCGATCATCACCAGTCCGGCGTTTTCGGCGAAGAAGGTGCCGGCCAGAAGCAGGTAGATCGGAATTCGCGCGCTGCATGACATAAAAGGGGTAATCAGTATGGTGATCAGCCGACTGCTGCGACTCTCGATCGTCCGGCAGGCCATGATCGCCGGGACGTTGCAGCCGAAGCCCATGATGAGCGGAATGAACGATTTGCCGTGAAGGCCGATGCGGTGCATCACGCGGTCCATGATGAAGGCCGCGCGGGCCAAGTAGCCCGAATCCTCCATGAACGAGATGAACAGGTAGAGGATCATGATGTTGGGCAGGAAGACGATCACGGCGCCCACGCCGCCCACGATGCCGTCCACCAGCAGGTCGCGCAGCGGTCCGGCGGGCATCATGTAGTCGATCGCGCCGCCGATCCAGCCCACCAGCGCGTCGATCCACTCCTGCGGATAGGCGCCCAGACTGAACGTGCACCAGAACATGAACCACATCAGGAAGAAGAAGATCGGGAATCCCCACAGCTTATGCGTCACGAAGGTGTCGATCAGCGCCGTGGTCGATGCCTCCTCGCGCTTGCCCGGAGTGAAGGTCTCCCTGAGCGCGCCCTGTATGAATCCGTATTTCTGGTTGGCAACCGCCGTTTCGACGTCTTCGCCCAGCGCTTCGCTGATGCGCTTGGCTTCCAGATCGCGGATCGCGGCCCATTCGGGCCAGCGGCTGCAGCCGCGCAGCTGCTCCTCGACCTGCCGGTCGCCTTCGAGCATCTTCATCGCATAGTAGCGGGGCGGGAAGGCTTTGGGCAGCTCGCCGCGGAAAGCGTTCATGTCGCCGTTCAGGCGGCGCAGTCCCTCTTCGATGACGGACCCCATGTTGATATGGATGTGGCGCACGCGCTCGTCCTGATTCTCGTATACCGCGATCACCGTGTCGAGCAGCTGCTCGATGCCCTTGCCGTTGCGCGCCTCGACGGGCACCATCGGCACGCCGAGCATGCGGCCCAAGTTGTCGTAATCCAGCTCTGCACCGCTTGAGTTAAGCTCATCGAACATATTGAGCGCCACGACCATGCGCGGGTTTATGTCGATCAGCTCCGTAGTCAGGTACAGGTTGCGTTCGAGGTTCGACGCCACCACTGAGTTGATAATCACGTCGGGAGTCCTCTCGGCGATGTGGCTGCGCACGTAACGCTCTTCGGGCGTGTAGGCCGAAAGGGCGTAGGTGCCCGGCAGGTCGGTCACTTCGAAACGGTAGCCGCGGTAGTGGCGGTGCCCGATCTTGGCGCCGACCGTCACGCCGCTGTAGTTGCCGACGTGTTCGTGACCGCCCGAAATGGCGTTGAAAAGCGAGGTCTTGCCGCTGTTGGGGTTGCCCACCAGCGCCACGCCGATCGTGCGGCTGTGACGGTTGATGACTTCGTCGATCGTCGCGCAGCCGTCATCCGGACCGGGCGTCTCGGCCGTCGGGTATTCCGGTTCCGCGGGCTGTCCGTCGGCGCCGCATCCGCAGTGCCGGCGGTGGTGTTCGTGGTGGTGATGGCGCGAGCCGCCCCCGGCGAGGTATTCGCTGGCTTCGCTGTCTGAGAGCACGACCACCATGTCGGCTTCGCTGCGGCGCAGCGAGATGTCGTAGCCCATGATCTTGTATTCGATGGGGTCTTTCAGCGGGGCGTTGAGAATCACTTCGACCCGCTGTCCGCGGACGAAACCCATCTCCATGATGCGGCGGCGGAAACCGCCGTGTCCCGTCACTTTGAGTATCGTGGCCGATTCCCCGGTCTTAAGTTCGGATAGACGCATTGTCGCTCTTTGGTTTTTGGCTCCAAAGATACGATTTTACACCGGGATGTGCAATCCCCATTTGTGGGTATATTCGTCTCACCACCCGCCGCCCAGCGCCTTGCAGAGATTGACGTAGTTGATATATTGCTGCGCTACTAGGTTCACGAACTCCATCTGCGACTGATAGAGGCTGCGCTGGGCGTCGATCACGTCGAGGTAGTCGGACAGGCCGCTGCGGTAGAGCGCCTGCGTCATCGCGGCGATGCGGTCGTTGGCGAGGACCAGCTCGCCGTAGCGTTCGGTCTGTCTGCGGTAGGTGGTGATGGCCACCAGCGCCTGCTCGACGTCGGAAAAGGCCGTCAGCACGGTCTGCTCGTAGGTCAGCGCCGACTGCGTGTAACGCTCCATGGCGGCCTGTTCCGCGCGGCGAAGTCTGCCGAAATTGAAGACGGGGAGCGTCAGCGAGCCTAGCGCATCCCACGCCCAAGGGTTGGCCGAAGTTAAACCTTTGATCGAATTGGAGGCGGCTCCGCCTTTGGCCGTCAGAGCAATGGACGGGAACCGGTTGCCGCGGGCAACGCCCACTTCGGCGGCTGCGGCGAGCATGTCGTAACGCGCCTGCATGATGTCGGGCCGCCGTTCGAGCAGCTCCGAGGGCAGTCCGACGGGAATGTCCGCCGGACGGTAATCGGTCAGCAGACGCAGTCCAGCCCCCGCGCTGTCCGTTCGCCGCGGCGTTTCGCCCAGCAGGATGTCGAGTGACAGCCGCGTCTGCGCCACGGCCCGCCGGTACTGCGGAATGTCCGCTTCGGCGGTGTAGACCAGACTCCGGGCCTGCTCCAGCGCCACGCCGTCCGACATGCCGTAGCGGAACATCGAGTCGATCAGGGCCGCCGATTCGCGCCGCAGGGCGCAGCTCTGCCGGGCGATCGCCAGATCGCGTTCGTATTCGAGCAGGGTGAAATAGGTCGTGGCGACTTCGGCCGCCAGCGCCAGCCGTACGCCCCGCAGCGCCCACTCCGACGAGGCTATCTGGGCTTTTGCGGCGCGTTTGGCGTTGCGCAGCTGCCCGAAGAGCGCCACCTCCCACGAGAGCGACGGCTCGACGGCGTACGACTGCACGATCTTCGTGGCAGGCGTATATTCGCCTTCGGCCGTGACGCCCAGCCCGACCTGCGGCAGGTACTGCGCCCGCACGCTCTTGAGGTTCAGCCGCGCTTCCTCCACGCGCGAGGCCGCCACGGCCACGTCGCGGTTGTTGTCCAGCGCCCGTGCGACGAGGTTGTTGAGCACCGTATCGCCGAACAGCGTCCACCATTCGGGGCCGAAGCGGGTCGTATCCTCCGAGAATCCCCGCCCGTAGATGTAATCGTCGGGCACGGAGACGCGCGGCGGGTAGAAGCGCGGCGTGCAGGCCGCCGTAAATGCTGCAAAAATGATTATGAGGTATCCGGCTTTCATGATTGTTCCTGTTTTTTGCGTTCGCGGCGGCGTTCGAATCCGCCGATGCGTCCCACGAAATAGTAGAGCGCGGGGTAGACGAAGATGCCCAGCAGCGTGGCGAACAGCATGCCGCCCACGAGCGCGACGCCCATGATGTTGCGGGCCGTGGCGTATACGCCGCTGGCGAAGATCAGCGGCATGACGCCGAGGATGAAGGCGAAGGCGGTCATGATGATCGGCCGCACGCGCAGTTTGGCGGCCCCGATCGCGGCGTCCATGAGCGAGGCGCCCTGCTCGTTGAAGAGCCTGTCGGCGTACTCCACGACCAGAATGGCGTTTTTGGCCGCCAGCCCGATCAGCATCACCAGCGAAATCTGCATGTAGATGTCATTGACGTAGAAGGCGTTGAGCAGGTGTGAGACGCCGATGAAGAGCACGGCGCCCAGCACCGCCACGGGAACGCTCATCAGAATCGCCAGCGGCAGTCCCCACGATTCGTACAGGGCCGCCAGCGCGAGGAACACGAAGACCAGCGCCAGCAGGTAGACCAGTCCTCCTGTCTTCGAAGCGTTGGCTTCCTGAAAGGAGGTGCCGCTCCATGCCGTGCCGACGTCGTCGGGCAGTACCTGCGCGGCCGTGCGGGTGATGTCCTGCATGACGGTCGTCGTCGAGGTGCGGGCTGCGGGGGTGACCGTAAGTCCGATCGAACGGTAGAGGTTGAACTGCGAGACGTATTCGACGCCCACGGTATCCACGACCTCGACCAGCGACGAGACGGGGACGCTTTCGCCCGACGAGGAGGCGACGTAATAGCTGTCGAGCGAGCGTTTGTCCATGCGGTAGGCGGGGGCGGCCTGAATGTAGGTCTGGTAGAGCTTGCCGAAACGCGAGAAGTTGTTGACATAGGCGCCGCCCAGCAGGGTCGTCAGGTCGCCGTAAAGTACGCCCAAGTCCACGCCCGAAGCCAGCGCCTGCTCCTTGTCGATGCGCAGCCGCCGCTGGGGGACGCCCGCGTTGAATTGCGTGGTCACCGACGCGACGGAGGGCAGCTTGCGCAGCGAGTCCATCAGCCGTTCGCTCTGCTCCAGCAGGTAGGCCGTGCCGCGCCCTTCGAGGTCCTGCACCTCGACCGAAACGCCCGACGTGATGCCCAGACCGGGGATCGACGGCGGGATGAAGGCGAAGCACTCGGCGCCCGGAACCGCCATGTAAAGCTCGTCGGTGAGTCTCTGGGCGATCTCCATGGCCGTCAGTTTGCGGTCGGAATAACCGACCAGCGACACGAAGATGATGCCGCTGTCGGTCGAGGCGATGCCCGCCATCATGTTGAATCCCGCGGCGAACGAGGTCGAAGCGACTTCGGGCAGCGTGCGGATCACTTCGTCGGCCCGGATCATGGCCTTCTGCGTCACCTGCAGCGACGAGGCTTCGGGCGTCGAAACCATCACCATCACGTATCCCTGATCCTCTTCGGGCAGAAATCCGGCGGGCAGTTTGCGCCACACGAGGAAGATGACGGCCAGTACCGCGGCGATAAATACGCCCGTGCGGGCCACGTGGCGGATCAGCGTCGGCGTGAAGGCCGTATATTTGTCCATCCGCCGGGCGAACCAGCGGTTGAAAGCGGCGAAGAATCCCTTCTTGGGCGGTTCGCGGCGGCGCAGGAGCAGGGCGCACAAGGCCGGGGAGAGCGTCAGGGCGTTGAAGGCCGAGATCACGACCGACACGGCGATCGTCACCGAGAACTGCTGGAACAGCCGCCCCGTGATGCCGCCCGTAAACGATACGGGGATGAATACGGCCAGCAGGACGACGGTCGTGGCGACGATGGGCGAAGCCACGTTCTTCATGGCTTCGAGCGCCGCGGCGCGGGGGTTCATCCCGTTGGCGATATTGACCTGCGCGGCTTCCACGACAACGATGGCGTCGTCCACCACCAGACCGATCGCCAGCACCAGTCCCAGCAGCGAAATGATGTTGATCGAGAACCCCAGCAGCGGAAAGAGCGCGAAGGCGCCGACCAGCGACACGGGGATGGCGACCAGCGGAATGACCGTGGCGCGCCAGTCCTGAATGAAGAGGTAGATGATGCAGATCACCAGCACGAGGGCTATGATGAGCGTGGTGAAGATGTCGCTGATGCCGGCGTCGATGCTGGTCGTGGTGTCCACGACCGTCGATGTCGTGATGCCGCCGGGCAGACGTTCGCCGAGCCGCGCCATTTCGGCCTTGACCTTGTCGCCCACGGCCACGGCGTTGCTGCCCGGCTCCTGATAGATGACGATAAGGGCCGTGGGCTTGCCTTCGAAGAGCGAGCTTACGCCGTAACTCTGGCTTCCGAGCGATACGTCGGCCACGTCGCGCAGGCGGATCTGTTCGCCCTCCGAGGTGGTCACGACGACGATGTCGCCGAACTGCTCGGCCGTGGTGATCTGCGGGGGCATGGTCACCGTATAGGTATAGGAGGTGCCGTCGGGCGCAGGTTCGGCCCCGAACTGTCCGGCGGGGTAGATGCCGCCCTGATTTTCGATGGCGGCGGTGACGGCCGAAACCGGGATGCCGTAGTATTTCAGCACGTCGGGCCGGAGCCATACGCGCATGGCGTACTCCCCGGCGCCCATGATCGAGACCTTGCCCACGCCGTCGATCTTCAGCAGTTCGTTCTGAAGGTTGATGTAGGCGTAATTCGAGAGGAATTCGTCGTCGTAGCGTCCGTCGCTGTGCAGCGAGAAGACCAGCAGGAAACCCGTCATGGTCTTGCGCGTGGTGACGCCCTGCTTGGTCACCGTCGCCGGAAGCTGGGCCGCGGCCGAGGATACGTTGTTCTGGGTGAAGATGGCGTCGAGGTCGGGATCGGACCCGATGTCGAAGGTCACCTGCATGACCATCGAACCGTCGTTGGCGCTCGTGGTCTGCAGGTAGAGCATGTCGCTGACGCCCATGACGCTCTGCGCCACGGGCGTGGCCACGGCGTTATTGACCGTCTCGGCGTCGGCGCCGTCGTAGGTCGCCGAGACCTCGACCACCGGAGGCGTGATGTCGGGATACTGCTCGATCGGCAGGTTCAGGATCGAGATCAGCCCCACGAGTACGATGACGATGGCCAGCGAGATGGCGAAAATCGGACGTGAAATGAAGAATTTCTCCATGACGTCAGCGTTTTACGGGGATTACCTTCATGCCGTCGCGCAGTTTCTGCTGCCCTGCCGTAACCACCTGCTCGCCCTCGGCGAGGCCCTCGTCCACGCACCACATCGTGCCGTAGGTGTCGCCCAGCACCACGCGGCGGTAGGCAGCCGTGCTGTCGGGCCGCACGACCCAGACCGAATTGACGCCCTGCGCCTGACTGACGCTCTGCTGGGGCACGATCACCCGCGGCTGCACGGGGCCGACGTTGGCCGAGACGCGGGCGAACTGTCCGGGTTTGAGCGACCGGTCGGGGTTGGGGAACATCACCACCAGCACGAGCGTTCCCGTGCTGCTCGACACGTCCTTGCGCGTATAGTCGTAGAGTCCCCCGTAAGGGTAGCGCGTGCCGTCGGCCAGCGTCAGGCGAATGTCCGAGAGCAGCCCCTCGTTGTCGTAGATCGAACTGCGTCCTCCGGCCGCCCTGAGGTATTCGGCCATCGGAATGGCCACATCGACGGTGAGCGTGTCGATGTTCGAAATGCTCGTCAGCACGCTGAACTGCGTGCCGGGACCGACGTAGTCGCCCACATGCGCCGCCGTGTGTTCGATGATGCCGTCGATGGGCGAGCGCAGCTCGGTGTAGCCGACGTTCATGCGGGCGCTGCTGAGCGTCTGCTCGGCCGAGCGCACCGAGGCTTCGGCGGCCTTGTACTGCGCCGTATACTGATCGAGCTGCGCCTGACTGATGGCGTTGATCTTGGCCAGCGGCACGGCGCGCTCGTAGTTGTTCCGCGCCTCCAGCGCCTGCGCCTTGGCCGACTGGAGCGCGGCTTCGGCGGCGAGCATCGTGGTCGAGAGCTGGTCGGGGTCGATCGTGAAAAGCAGCTGCCCGCGTTTTACGGGCATGCCGTTCGCATACTGCTTGGATAACAGGAAACCATTGATCCGGGGCTGGATCACGGCGTCGAAATTACTCGAAAGGTAACCGATGAAGCTCATGCGGTTGGGGATGCTGTCCGTAACGGCGCGGGCCGTTTCGACCTGCAGGGGCGGCATTGCGGGTTTCGGCTTGTGCCGGCCGCACCCGGCGGGCAGGAGCGCGGAAACGAGTCCCGCCACGATTAAAAGTCTGTTCATACCGGAATGTTTTACGCTCTTGCGGGGACAAAAAACGTACCGCGAACCGGGTGACAGGCTCTTGGAAAGGGGGTTTTATGCTAAAAAACGTTGAATTTTTTGGCAATAAATGATGATGTTTAGATAATTTTTATATCTTTGCGTTGATAACAAACCCAATTAATAAAAAAAGTTATGAAAGAATTAGTAGCAAAGATCAATGCAGAGTACGAAGTATTCGCAGCTAATGCAGCAGCACAGGTAGAGAAGGGCAACAAGGCCGCCGGTACGCGCGCCCGCAAGTCCGCTCTCGAAATTTCGAAGCTGATGAAGGAGTTTCGCAAGGTTTCCGTAGACGCTGCGAAATAATTACAGACGCAATGACGCAACAAAGGCTGTCCCAAGGGGGCAGCCTTTGTTGGTTTCATACGGGCCGTGAACTTGCCTAAGGTTTGATGCCGAAGCGGGCGAAAACCTCCATGTCCTCCGGTTCGAGACCGGTTTTGCGGAAGGGAACGGCCTCGTTGTGGTCGTTCAGGTAGCGGCGCGGACGTTTGCGGTCGTAGCCGGGGTTCACGAGCGATACCGTCGGATCGACGAAGCGGCCCCGGATCGAGGCCATGTCGGCCATGGTGTGGAACAGGGCGTGGGTCGTGGCCGGCGCTGTCTCATTGATCCCGGCAGCCGCGGCTTTGGCGGGAAAATTCCGCCGGTAGGCGTCGGAGAACCACGCCAGCGAGGCCACGTAGAGCTGATAGGCGGTCGTGGTGGGCGAGGCGTGCAGGAAGCGTTCGCGGTCGTCGTCCAGAATGTCCTCGCCGTGGTCGGCGCAGTAGAGCAGCGCCGAGGAGGTTTGCCGCAGTCCGCGCAGGAAAGCGATCGTCTCGGCGAGAAAATGGTCCGTGTAACAGATCGAATTGTCGTAAGCGTTGCGGAGCGTGTGCGCATGCTCCCGCGAGATCGCCACGTCGTCGTCGGGTTTGAAACGTGCGAATTCGCGCGGATAACGCTGGTGGTAGCTGAAGTGGGAGCCGTAGCAGTGGAGGATGAAGAGCATCTTCTGCGCCGGGGCGGTCTCGACGATGCGGCGCATTTCGTCCAGCAGCTGCATGTCGTGGCGCGGCGAGCGGATATAGATCAGGTGGTCGGCGTCGCGGGCCAGCTTGTCGATCATGGCGCCCTGCGGCGACTGGTTGGAGATGAACCACGTCTCGAAGCCCGCTTCGTTGAAGAGGGCCGGAAGCCCTTTGCGGCGGTAGAGCTGGTCGTGCTCCTCGGTCGAGACGGAGGAGAGGATGAGCGGCACGCTCTTGTGCGTGGTGTTGCTCTGCGTCAGCACGTCGCGGAAAATCACCAGATCGTCCACCTGCGAGAGCCGGGGATTGGTCTCCCTCTCGTAGCCGTAAAGCTCCCAGCTCATGGCGCGCGACGCTTCACCTATAATATATACGTAAATCTCGCGTCCGGGCGCTTCGGCTTCGCGGCTGGCCTCGTAGGTGAAATCCGCCGAGGTCTTTTCGAAATTGTAGGCCTTGCGGAATTCCGAGGCGCTCAGGTAGACGTTGTAGGCCACGTTGAGCGGGAAAATCTCGTCGCGCAGCACGTGCCGCTGTTCGCTCACATGATAGGCCGGCCACAGGGCCAGCATGCCCAGCGCCATGAGCGCGGCGCCCGAAAGGCCGACGTTCATGCGCGTCGTGCGCGAAATGTAGCGCTTGTGGCCGATCTCGCGCGCCGCGAACCACAACAGCGGCAGATACATCACGCAGACCAGAATGACCGACGGGTAGATGTTGCTCAGCAGTTCGCCCGCCTCGCCGGGATTGGTCGTCACCAGATTGGTGAACATGTCCGTGGCGATGATCGAGTTACCGAACAGATAGAGCAGCACGATCTGGAACGCGCAGAGGAAAATAAAGGGAAATCCCAGCCAGATCATCACGCCGGAACGGCTCAGCGCCACGCTCCACATCATGTAGAAACCCAGCGGCATCAGAATCAGCGCCTCGACCGTCCAGCCGGAGTAAGGCTCGGTATTGGCCAGCACGCAGTTGGGGATAATCAGCGCGACGAAGAAATAGACGGTCAGCAGCGTGGTGAAACGGCTGCGGGTTTTGACCGTGCGTCGTCTGTTTACCCTGTTCGGATCAGCATTCATATCGTTACACTAACCTAAAAAGCTTCGTTTATGCTCAGCAGGAAGCCGCTCGTCTTCTTGCCGAAGCCGTAATCGAGTCGCACATTGACCCGTTTCTTCAATTCCCAGCGCAGGCCGACGCCGTAGTTGGGTAGCGTCTCGGACCAGTCGAACCGCTCCAGATCGCTGAATACGTTGCCTGCGCCGCCCCAGAAGGTGCAGCCGATGCGCCGCCAGATGCGCTGGCGCAGCTCGACCTGAAACGTTATCATGTCGTTGTCCGTGTAGCGGCCCTGATAATAGCCGCGCATCCGCTGCGAACCGCCCATGCGGGCCAGCATCGGCCACGGGGTTCCCTCGGAGTTGAACTCCGCGTAGAGGTCCGCCGCGAGGATGCCGCCCTTCCACACCTGCCTGTAGTAGTCGGCCGTGAAGGTCGTGCGCCACAGCGAACGTCCGCAGTTGCCCAATCCCTTGGGAAACAGCGTCTCCTGCAGACTGACGTAGACGCCCCGGAAGGGGTTGGGTATGAAGTCGCGCGAGTCGTATTCCAGAATCGCCCCGACGCCCGTGGCGGTGTAGTGCGTCTTCTGCCCGTAGAGGTAGCTCTCGCCCAGCGGCTTGAACTTCTTGCCCTGCGTATGCTCGAAACTGAGGATGCCGCCCACATAGGTGTTGGGCAGCACCCGGTGCAGGTAGCGCGCCTTTATCAGGTAACGTTTCTCGTTGTAGGAGCTCTCCTCGTTGTAGCGGCCGTCGTTATAGCCGATGCCCCACATGTCGCGGGGCGCCGAAGCGAACATCACCGTATAGTCGATGCGCTTGCCGTTGCGGGAGAAGATGTTGTTGCCCGTGACGCCCAGCGCATAGAATCCCGAAATCGAGACGTTGGCGAAGATCGAAATGTCCGACGGCGAAGTGACCGAGTCCGTACGGTCTATACGGTAGAGTCCGGCCGCCAGCAGTCCGATGCCGAGACTCGTATTCTTCGAATAGCTGGGGCCTCCGGCGAAGGTGAAGTCGATTTTCTTCTCGAACGTGCGGTCGCGCGTCGATCCCTCGAAATATTTCACCACGCGCCGCGGGAACGAGAGCCGTTTCTGCGGCTGGGGCTGTTCCGGAAGCGGGGTATAGCTGTAATGCAGCGTGTCGCTGCCGTTGATATACACTCCCTCTTGGGCCGCTCCCTGCAGTGCGAAGCAAAGGGCTAAAGCCAGAACGGCGGTTTTGCGCAGCATCCGGCTATTTGTACTTCTCGATCGTTTCGTAGAAATCGGCCTTGTCCTGCTCCGAGAGAACCCCCTTGCGCAGGAAGACCAGCTCTCCCTCCTTCGATACGATCATCAGCACGAACTGGTTGTTGCAGTCGCCCAGCTCCCAAGCCTTGCTCAGGATGCGGTCCTGATCGGCGAGCACCAGCGCGCCGTTCTTGGCCGTGCGTTTCTTGGCCATGTTGCGGGCCATGCCGTTGGGAACCATCGGAGCGTCCTTGAGGTTCATCACGCCGAAGCCGAAAATATTGTCGCCCTGAGCGCGGTGGTTCTCCTCCAGCTCGATCGTGAAGTCGTTGTTCTGCTTGTGACGGTCGGGGTCCACGTAAAATATCATCAGGTTCTTCTCGCCCCAATGCGGCAGCTTGGCCGGATTGCCGTCGAGGTCGAGCACTTCGACATTATCCACTTTGCGGGGCAGCTCCTGAGCCGCCGCTGCGGATGCGGCGAGCGTGAAGGCGGCCAGCATCCCAATTACTTTCATCTTCATCGTAATCCTGTTTTTTGGTTTCAAAAGAAAACAAATCTGGGCAAAGTTACAACTTTTCCGCCAACATACGGACAATCAGCCGTTATAATATTGTCCGTATGGTTCACTTTTTTGGCTTGGCGGGAGTCAGCGCCGTGTCGAAGGCGTAAAGTCCGCCGCCGGAAATAATCAGGAAGACGTAGACGCCCAGCCACACGAACTCCAGCTCCCCTGCGCCGAATCCGCCCCAAGCGAACATCAGCAGGATGCCCAGCGAGAGAATCAGCGCCGACATCCGCACCCAGATGCCCATGATGATCGCCACCGCCAGCAGCACCTCGGCCACCGTCACGACGACGAACGTCGCCGCGCTGCCGGCCGAGGCGAACGACGGGTACGAATTGACGATTTCGTTGTAATCCTGCATTTTGCCGATATTGTGGAAGAGCATCATGCCTCCCGCGAACAGTCTCATGTAGAGCACGGCCCAATCCATGTGCCGGTATTGCCCGATCCAGTCTTCGATTCTTTTTCCCATGCCCCGGCATCGTGCAATTTGTATTCCAAAGGCGTTCCGGGAGCGATTCGCCCCCGGCCTGCGCCGTTCCGGACGCGTTCCCGAACCGCAGACGGCCCGGCATGGACGGATATTTCCGCCCCGAAGTCAGGAGCCGCCGATGACACGGATGCCGACCGGCCTCCTTGACCGACACAAGGTCTCCGGGCGGATATTTCCCGTCCGCCGCCCGCTTCGACACGCTTCCGGAGAGCCTGTTCCGGCAGAAACGGCCCTGAATTTTCGTCTTGTCGCCCGATTTTCGTTATCTTTGCGCCCATGAAAACCAATATCCTTTTCGTCTGCCTCGGAAATATCTGCCGCTCCCCGGCGGCCGACGGCATCATGCACCACATCGTCGAAGAGCGGGGACTCGGCGGCCGGATCGGAATCGACTCGGCCGGAACCTACGCGGGACACACGGGCGAACTGCCCGACGCCCGCATGCGCCGCGCCGCCGCACGGCGGGGGTACGACCTCGGCCACCGCGCCCGGCAGATCCGGGAGGAGGATTTCGACCGGTTCGACATGATCGTCGTCATGGACGACATGAACTACGAGAACGTCCACCGGCTCGCGCCGTCGCGCAGGGCCGCCGAAAAGATCTTCCGCATGCGGGAGTTTTTCCGCCGCCACCCCCGTTGGGACCATGTTCCCGACCCCTATTACGAAGGCGCCGAAGGCTTCGAGCTGGTGCTCGACATGCTGGAGGACGGCTGTGGGGGAATTCTCGAATACCTCGAAAATCCGCAGTGACATGCAGAAAAAAAGCAATCCGGAGACGCCCCGTCCCCGGATTGTTGTTTTCGCAGCGGCTTGCCGAAGCCGCCGTATCGAGACCGCGCGTCAGAAGTCGAGTCCGAAACTGATGCTGTAGGTATTGTGCAGCAGCGTCTGCTTCTTGGCGATCAGGTAGGCGAAGTCGAGACGCAGGTGCAGGAACCGGACGCCCGCGCCGACCGAACCGTAGGAAGGGTAGTAGTCGCGGCGCTCGCCGTAGTGATAACCCGCCCGGAGCTGGATGAGCTGCATCAGGTTGTACTCGGCGCCGACCGACATCTGGAATCCCCGGACTTTCGAAGGCGAGAAGTAGTAGCCCAGATCCGTGCCGACGGTTATCTCATGCACGTCGCTGAGGAACGTATCCAGCGCCACGCCCGCCGTCAGGTCCATCGGCAGGGTGTAAGGCGTGTCTTTCAGATAGCCGCCCAGATTGCCCAGCTTGGCGCCCGCGCGCAGCGTCGAATAGCTTCCGACGTTTTCCAGCGGGTGCGACCATGCGGCGCTCAGGTCCACGGCCAGCGCGTCTGCCGAGGTTTCGGGACGCTTGAGGTGCATGTAGCGGGCCACGACGCCGACGGCCCAGTTGCCGCCGATGCGGCGCGAGTAGCCCAGATCGACCGCCATGTCGTTGTTGCCCCGCTCGCGCAGGTACTGCCGCCAGCCGATCTGCGCCAGATTGACGTTGTCGAAACGGCAGAATCCCGTCACGGCGTAGTAGTCGAACTGCCCCTGTCCGTAATAGGACGAGGATATCTGCGACGGCATCTGCGAGAAAATGGCCGTCGCGGAGTTGTTGTATATGGCGTGCGACCCAGACAGGGTCGTCATGGCGACGCCGCCCATGCCGAGCGTCTTGGCGTCGGGCGTCGGCAGGGTCGCTTCCTGCGCTGCGGCGCAGAGCGTCGCGGCGAGCAGTGTCAGTGTGGTTATCAGACGTTTCATACGGCAAATATAGCGAAAGGCGGGCGGCAAAACGAAAATTTGTCTCCTGATTTGTCCGGAACGCCTTCCATGTGCGGCAAATATAGCAAAAAAGATGCAAGTTCCGCCGGTGCGGGCGACCAAACTCCGGGCCGCGGCGCACCCGGCCTGCGATCGGACTTCGGGACCCGCAGCCCCGCACGGGCCGCGGCGCCGGCGTGCGGAGCATGATGCCGTCAGGCTGAAATCCGCTTCAGGCACTCCTCGACCAGCTTGAAAAACCGGGAGATATGCGCGCCGTCCACGAACGCATGGTTGACGAAGATCGAGAGCGGCATCACGAGCCGCCCTTCGCGCATCACCGCCTTGCCAGCGTTCATCAGCGGATATTCCGTCGGCTGGCCCGGCGCTCCCTGCGCGTAGGTCAGGGAGGTGAAATAGAGGTCCGGCGTGGCGCTCAGCAGGAAAACGTCGTAATCGCCCTGCGCCTGCAGCACCTTTTCGGCGCCGTAGGGATCGCCGTCCTGCGGAATGTCGGTGACGATGGCACGCGCCTCGGCGTAGAAGCGTTCGAAATCGGCATGGTAGGGGATGCGGACGGTGTAAAACGTGCGACCCGGAACGGCGATGGGCGAGATGACGTCCACCGTGTCGTGCCAGATCACGTTTCCGCGGCTGTCTGTGCGGTAGCGGAACTCCCTGATTTCATTGACCGCGCGCAGCACGGCGTAGAGGTAATAGAGGAAGAAGGAGCGTCCCGCGGCTTTGGCCGCCGCACGGGCTTCGGTGCAGTCGATCTCGGTCGCCACCGAAATCCACGAATTGAGGAAGTTGCGGAAAAAGGCGTAATTGTCCCGCCGCTCCCAAGTTTCGATGTCTACGGTATGTTTCATAAGGTATGGCGTTAAACAAAACGTCCGCTCAAGCAGACTTGGCGGACGCTTTTATTGCCGGTCCGATGCCGCGGGGCACCGAACCGCTGCTGTTTTCCGATTGCCGGGAGATTCCTAACAGTTCATCGCGCCGCAGCAGTGGATGACTTGTCCGCTGACATACGACGAAAGATCCGATGCGAGGAACAGCGCGACCTTGGCCACGTCCTCCGGCGTGCCGCCGCGGCGGAGCGGAATCTGCTTGTACCAGCCCTCCTTCACCTCGTCGGGCAGTTTGTCGGTCATCTCGGTCATGATGAAGCCCGGAGCGATGGCGTTGGCGCGGATGCCGCGGGGTCCCATCTCCTTGGCGATCGACTTGGCAAGACCGATCATGCCGGCTTTCGACGCCGAGTAGTTGCACTGGCCCGCGTTGCCGCTGACGCCCACCACCGACGACATGTTGATGATCGAGCCGCCCTTCTGACGGGCCATGATCGGCGTCACGGCGTGGATGAAGTTGAACGCCGACTTGAGGTTCACGGTCAGCACGGCGTCCCACTGGGCTTCGCTCATGCGCATCATCAGGCCGTCCTTGGTGATGCCGGCGTTGTTCACGAGAATATCGATGCGGCCGAAATCCTTGACGATCTCTTCGATGACCTTGTGCGTCTCTTCGAAATTCGCCGCGTTCGACGCATAGCCCTTGGCCTTGACGCCCAGCGCCGCGATCTCGGCTTCGGTGGCTTTGCCGTTGTCGTCGATCACGAGGTCGGTGAACGCCACGTCGGCGCCCTCCTTGGCGAATTCGAGTGCGATGGCCTTGCCGATACCGCGGGCCGCGCCCGTGACGACAGCCACTTTACCTTCGAGTAATTTCATAGCTTTCAAAGTATTAAGAATGTTTGCAAAATATTCTGTTTTTCCTTTTTTCGTCCGAAAGACCAACAAAGTTAAGAAAAATATTTTGAAACGCTCCGCCGCCGCCGGAATTTCGCCAAATATTACTAACTTTACCGTCCGTAAACGAATCATCACAAATCCTTAGAGATATGAAAAGAGACACCCAGATTTTCGATCTGATCGCCGCCGAGCGCAGCCGTCAGATGCATGGCATCGAACTGATCGCCTCGGAGAACTTCGTAAGCGAACAGGTCATGGAGGCCATGGGCTCCGTGCTGACCAACAAATATGCCGAGGGTTATCCCGCAGCGCGCTATTACGGCGGCTGCGAAGTCGTGGACAAGGTCGAGACGCTGGCCATCGAGCGCATCTGCCGTCTCTACGGCGCCGAATACGCCAACGTGCAGCCCCACTCCGGCGCGCAGGCCAATATGGCGGTATTCTTCGCCGTGCTGCAGCCGGGCGACACCTTCATGGGACTCGATCTGGCGCACGGCGGCCACCTTTCGCACGGTTCGCCGGTCAACATGTCGGGCAAATACTTCAACGCCGTGGGCTACCAGCTCGACGAGGCGACGGGCGTGATCGACTACGACGCCATGGAGCGCAAGGCGCTGGAATGCAAGCCGAAACTCATCGTCGGCGGCGCTTCGGCCTATTCGCGCGAATGGGACTACAAACGCATGCGCGAAATCGCGGACAAAGTCGGCGCGCTGCTGCTCGTGGACATGGCCCACACGGCCGGCCTGATCGCCGCAGGACTGCTGGACAACCCCGTGAAATACGCGCATATCGTCACTTCGACGACCCACAAGACCCTGCGCGGACCGCGCGGCGGCATTATCCTCATGGGCAGGGATTTCGAAAACCCGTGGGGGCTTACCACGCCCAAAGGCGCGGTGAAGATGATGTCGCAGATCCTCAATTCGGCCGTATTCCCCGGCATTCAGGGCGGTCCGCTCGAACACGTCATCGCCGCCAAGGCCGTGGCTTTCGGCGAGGCGCTCGAACCCAGCTACAAGGAGTATCAGACGCAGGTGCAGAAGAACGCCAAGGCGATGGCCGAAGCATTCGTGAAGCGCGGCTACAAGATCGTTTCGGGCGGCACGGACAACCACCTGATGCTGGTCGACCTGCGCACCAAGTTTCCCGAACTGACGGGCAAGCTGGCCGAGAAGTGTCTGGTGGCGGCCGACATCACGACCAACAAGAACATGGTGCCGTTCGACAGCCGTTCGCCGTTCCAGACTTCGGGTCTGCGCTTCGGCACGCCGGCCATCACCACCCGCGGCCTGAAGGAGGACAAGATGGACTATATCGTCGGGCTGATCGACCGCGTACTGCACGATCCCGAAAACGAGGACAACATCGCCGCCGTACGCAGGGACGTGAACGCCCTGATGGCCGATTATCCGCTTTTCGCTTGGTAGCATGAAGGAGGTAATCGACTTTTTCCGCCGCCTGCACGACAACAACGACCGTGCATGGTTCGACGCCCACCGCGCCGAATGGACGCACGTGAAGGGGCGCTTCGCCGCCTTCACGGAGCGGCTGATCGAGGGAATCGCCGAGTTCGACCCTGCGGTGCGCGGCCTGCGGGTGCAGGACTGCACCTACCGCATCGCCCGCGACACGCGGTTCAGCCCCGACAAGTCGCCCTATAAGACATATATAGGTGCGTACATCGCTCCGAAAGGCAAGAAGTCGGGATTCGCCGGTTACTATTTTCATATCGAACCGTGCTGCGACAGCCTGATTTGGAGCAACGCGCTTTCGGCGGGGCTTTACTGCCCCGAACCGGTCGTGCTGCGCAGCGTGCGGGACGAAATTACGGACAACGGCGCGGAAATTGCAGCGGCGATCCGGAAAGCCAAAGGGTTCGACCTTGTCGAGGAGAACAAGCTCAAGCGGGTGCCCACGGGATTTCCCGCCGACAGCGAGTACGCCGACATGCTGAAGCTCAAGGATTTCTACATCGCCAAGCGGATCACCGAGGAATTCCTGCTCGCGGACGACCTGTTGGAGAAGACTTTGGCGGAGTTCCGCCGCACGCAGCCGTTCGTAGCGATTCTGAACCGCGCCGTGCAGTTCGCCTACGAGGAGATGATGTAATTTTATGCAGACGATATGAAACGGATTCTTGTATTATTCGCGCTCTTCGCCGCTGCGGCGGGTTATGCGCAGACGGTCGAAAAGCAGACCTTCGTCTATGCCGTCAAGCAGACCGACACGCTGCGGCTGGACCGCTACGTGGCGCTCACGCCCGACAGCCGGACCAAACCCTGCCTGATGTTCGTCTTCGGCGGCGGTTTCGTGGGCGGCCGGCGCGACAATGCGAGCTTCCTTTCGTATTTCGAATATTACGCCCGGAAAGGGTATGTGGTCGTGTCGATCGATTACCGGCTCGGCATGAAGAAGGCCATGCAGGCCGGAACGCTCAGCGAGGAGACCTTCCCCGAAGCGTGGATCACGACCCTTGCGATGGCGACCGGCGACCTCTACGACGCTACGGCCTACGTCTGCGACCATGCGTCCGCGTGGAGCGTGGACAAAACCCGGATCGTGGCGAGCGGTTCGAGCGCCGGAGCCATTACGGTGCTGATGGGCGAATACGGCATCTGCAACGGGCATCCGCTGGCGCGGCAGAAGCTCCCGCAGGACTTTAACTATGCGGGGGTAATCTCCTATGCCGGAGCGATTTTCGACACGCAGGAAGAGCTGCGCTGGGCCAAGACTCCCGCGCCGATGATGCTTTTCCACGGCGATGCCGACCGCAACGTCCCCTACGACGCCGTGCTGTACGACGGCAACGGGTTTTTCGGCTCGAAGCATATCGCCGATATGCTTACCGAACGGCGCATCCCGCATTGGTTTTACTCGGTCGCCAACACCAATCACGTCATGGCGACCCGCCCGATGTACGACAACCGTTACGAGATCGACGCGTTCCTCGAAAAGCTCGTCCTGAAGCGTGAACCGCTGGTGATCGACACCTACGTCACGCCGCTGGAAGCCCCCGAACTGCCGAAGGCCTTTACGCTCTCCGATTATATCGACACCAATTACGGCAAATAGCCGGCTGTCCGTTCCGTTTTATACGACCGTCCTCCTGTGGAGGACGGTTTTTTTATGAAAAGCGCGCCGTTTTTTTCGGTTTCGAATAGGTGATAGTCCCGTTTCGCTTGTATATATAAGCAAGAAACGAAGTTATGCGACAACAAATCCAGCAATTCGGCAGGACCCTGAGCAGCATGGTCATGCCCAATATCGGCGCGTTCATCGCGTGGGGATTCATCACCGCGCTTTTCATCCCGGAGGGATGGTGGCCCAACGGACAGCTCGCGCAGCTGGTCGGGCCGATGCTGACCTACCTCCTGCCGCTGCTGATCGCCTACACCGCAGGGCGCAACGTCGCCGGGGAGCGGGGCGGGGTGATCGGCGCCATTGCCGCCGTCGGCGTGATCGTCGGCAGCGATATTCCGATGTTCATCGGCGCGATGATCATGGGTCCGCTGGCGGGATATGCGATCCGCCGGTTCGACCGCATGGTCGAGGGGCGCGTGAAGGCAGGCTTCGAAATGCTCGTCAGCAACTTCTCGATCGGCATTCTCGGCATGCTGCTGGCCGTTCTGGGCTACTATGTCGTCGGCAGCGTGGTTTCCGGCCTGACGATGCTCATAAGCAGCGGTGCCGAGCTGGTCATACGCCACGGACTGCTGCCTCTTGTGTCGCTTTTCGTGGAGCCGGCCAAGGTGCTGTTTCTCAACAACGCCGTCAATCACGGAATCTTCTCGCCGATCGGCATCGAACAGGCCCGCGAAACGGGGCAGTCGATCATGTTCCTGCTCGAAACCAACCCCGGTCCCGGATTGGGCGTACTGCTCGCATACTGGCTTTTCGGCCGGGGAAATGCGCGCCAGTCGGCTCCGGGAGCCGTGATTATCCAGTTTTTCGGCGGCATCCACGAAATCTATTTTCCCTACATACTCGCCCGTCCGGTGCTGATCGTTGCCGCAATCGCGGGCAGCGCCGCGGGACTGCTGTTTTTCTCGCTCTCCGATGCGGGGCTGGTGGCTCCGGCGTCGCCCGGAAGCATCCTCTCGGTGCTGGCGATGGCTCCCAAAGGCAAGACGCTCATCGTCCTGCTGGGCGTCGTGATCTCCGCCGCCGTGTCGCTGGTCGTCGCCGCACCCTTTATCCGGCGCGCGTCCAAGACCGAAACGGAAGGCGATCCAGCCGTCGGGAAGCTCCCGCAGAGCGCAGCGGGCATATCGCCGCATGCAGCCGGACGACCCGTCCGCAAAGTGATCTTCGCCTGCGACGCGGGCATGGGATCGAGCGCCCTCGGCGCGACCCGTTTCCGCAAACGCTTACGGGACGCGGAAATCGGCGTTGCGGTGGGCAACAGTGCGGCGGACCGTATTCCGTCTGATGCCGATGTGGTCGTATGTCAGTCCGTACTGGCGGAGCGGATCGCCGCGGCCGCAAAAGGCGCCGAGCTGATCGTAATCGACAACTTCCTCTCCGATCCCGGTCTGGACGCCCTGTTCGCCCGGCTGGAGAGCGCGAAGCCGACGGCGGCAGGCCCCGGAACCGTATCCTGCGGCGAATCGGACTCCGATATGTCCGACGCCCGGCTTGCGGAAGCCGTATTGCCTTCCGACGTCTGCGACGCCCGATCTGCCGGAGCGACGCCCTCTTCCGAAACATCCGCGTTCCGACCGGCAGAAACAACAGCGTCTCCCGACATGCCCGTCGCGGCCGATTCGGCCCCGCAACCCGAAGAAACCGCATCCGCCCCCAAGGACGCCGCTCCGGACGGCGCCATCCTGCAACCCGGAAATATCCGGGTCGGACTGCCTGCGGAGCCGAAGGAGGAGGCGATCCGGCGGGCGGGCGAACTGCTCGTCGCGGGCGGATATGCCCGGCCGGAGTATGTCGATGCGATGCTGCGCCGCGAAGAGCTGGCGACGACCTGTCTGGGGATGGGGCTTGCGATTCCGCACGGAACCTCCGACGCCAAGGAGCGCGTGCTGCGCTCCGGCATCGTGGTCCTGCAATACCCCGACGGCGTGGATTTCGACGGCGAGAAAGCGCACCTGATCGTGGGAATCGCAGGCGTGGGGGACGAGCATCTGGAGATCCTCGCCCGGCTGAGCGCATCGTTCGAGGACGAAGAGCTGTTGCAGCGGCTTATGACCGCGACCGACCCGCAGGTGATCTACGACGCGCTGAAATAGCCGCAGGATGCACAACCGAAAACCGACCGAACCAACAACGACTTATATGACATCGCAAAAAGTAACGATTACGGCTCCCAACGGCATGCACGCGCGGCCGGCCGGGGAGCTGGCAAAACTTGTCAAGGGCCTTGCGCCCGTCAGGATCACTTTCCGCACCGCCGCGAAGGAGGTCAATGCCGCGAGCATGCTCGCCCTGCTGTCGCTGGGGCTGAAGTGCGGCACGGAGATCGAAATATGCGCCGAGGGCGGCGACGAAGCCGCCGCCGTGAAGGCCGTCGCGGCGTTCATCGCAAACATGAGCGAGTGATGCGCGTGCTTCGGACCGGAATCCCGGCGGCGGGAATTGCCGCAGGAACGGCGTTCGTCCTCGAACGCCGCGTTTCGGCCGCACCGTCCGCCGCGACCGGAGATCCGGCGGCCGAAACGGCCCGCTTTCATGCCGCGCTGGCGCAGGCGAAAACGGAGCTGGGCGTATTGGCGGCGGAAAACGACATCTTCGCGGCGCACTTGGAGATGGCCGACGACCCGATGCTGGCGGAACAGGTCGAAGAGCGGATTTCGGAACACGGCTTTTCGGCCGAACGGGCTTTGGACGAAGCCTGCGAAGAGGTGTGCGGCATGCTCGCCGCGCTCGACGACGAATACCTCGGAGGCCGCACCGACGACGTGCGGGACGTATGCGGCCGCATACGCCGTATTCTCACGGGCGAAACGGCCGAAAATCCGTTCGCCGGACTTGCTCCCGGAACGATCGTCGTGGCCGAGGAACTGACGCCGTCGGATACGGCGCTGATGGATTTCAGCCGCATCGCGGGCGTGGTGACGGCCCGCGGAAGCGTCACGAGCCATGTCTGCATCATCGCCCGCGCCAAAGGGATTGCGGCAATCGTCGGAGCATCTGAATGCATGCTTGAGATAAAGACGGGCGACAAGCTGATAATCAACGGAGATACAGGCGAAATAATCGTCGCTCCCGATACCGCAACCGAACGGCGATACCGCGCCCTGAGCGCATCGCGGAAACGGCACGGCGAGCATTGCCTGAAAGGTGCGCATACGCCCGCCGTGACGCGCGGCGGACGGCGTATCGCCGTGCTGGGGAATGCCGGCAGCGTCGCGGAGGTGCGCGCGGCCCTCGATGCGGGAGCCGAAGGAATCGGGTTGTTCCGCAGCGAATTTCTCTACATGCAGAGCCGCGGCGGGTTTCCCGGCGAGCAGACGCAGTTCGAAGCCTACCGGCATGCGGCAGAGTTGTGCGGCGAACGGCCGTTAGTTATACGAACGCTCGATATAGGCGGGGATAAAGCATTGCCGTACATGGATTTCGGACATGAGGAAAATCCGTTTCTCGGATGGCGCGCCATCCGCGTTTCGCTCTCCATGCACGACGTGTTCCGTACGCAGCTGAGGGCGTTGCTCCGGGCGAGCGTATTCGGCAACCTGCGGATCATGTTCCCGATGATTACGTCGGTCGGGGAGTTCCGCCGGGCCGAAGCCGCCGTGCGGGAGTGCATGGCGGAGCTGGACGCGGAAAAAGCCGCTTACAATCCCGGAATCGAGCTGGGCGTGATGATCGAAACCCCCGCCGCGGTCATGGTCGCCGACCTGCTGGCCGCGGAAGCGCGGTTTTTCAGCATCGGGACCAACGACCTTACCCAGTACGTCATGGCCGCAGACCGGGGAAATCCGCGCGTGGCGCATCTCTGCGACCCGTCCGATACGGCCGTGAGACGCTCCGTCGCCATGACGCTCGCGGCGGCGCGCAGCGCGGGCATCGAAGCCGGCATGTGCGGCGAACTGGCCGCCGACCCGGAAGCCACGGCGTGGCTGCTCGAAGCGGGACTGGAGGAGTTCAGCGTCAGCGCACCCGCCGTCGCGCCGCTCAAAGAGCGGATACGGACGCTGGACCTGCCTGAGGTGCGAAAAACACCCGGCGCAGCCGAATAAATTTGCCGCGGCACGCGGTTTTTACACTATCTTTGAACCCGATTTACCCGTTTAACCCAAAATAAACTGCAAACCATGAAAAAAACACTGCTCCTGCTGGCCGTCCTGACCTTGTCGCCGGCCCTTTATGCGCAGGACTACCATGTCGTACTCTGGGACAACGCGACAGCGCCCACCTCCAACGGCCTGACGGGCGAGGAGATCCAGCCCAAACCCGGCCAGTGGTCCAACACCCAGAAAGCCGAAATGTGGATATACAAGGCAGGCGACAACGCCACGGGACAGGCGCTGGTATTCTTCCCCGGCGGCGGATACTCGACGCTTTCGGTCGGCAACGGCCACAAGGAGGCCAAGTGGTTCGCCGAAAACGGCGTCACGGCCGCCGTGGTGAAATACCGTCTGCCCAACGGTCACAGCGAAGTTCCGCGCAACGACGCCGACGAGGCGCTGCGCGTCATGCGCGAAATGGCCGCTGAGCTGAACATAGACCCGGCGAAAGTAGGGGTGTCGGGCACCTCGGCGGGCGGCTATCTCGCCGGCAGCGTGGGTACGCTTTCGGAAGTGAAGCCCGATTTCATGATCCTCTACTACCCGGTGATTTCGGCCGACGCCGACAAACGCCACAAGGGGACGTTCGTGCAACTGCTCGGCGCCGACGATGCCGACAAACCCGTCGCGCAGGAGTTCTCGCTCGAAAAGAAGGTCGATGCCCGGACCCCGCCGACGCTGCTGTTCCACTGCGACGACGACAAGGTGGTGCCGGCCGTGAACAGCGCGCTCTTCTACCAGAAGCTCAAGGAACACGGCGTCAAGGCTACGCTCCACATCTATCCGTCGGGCGGCCACGGCTGGGGCATGAACCCGAAGTTCCGCTATTACGACGACTGGCAGAAAGCCACGCTCGACTGGCTCTCGACGCTTTGACGAACCTGTGAATATAACTGAAAGCCCCGCCGGAAAGCGGGGCTTTTTGTATGCGGTTTGCTCCGGATGCCGGCGGCGGGGCAGCATCCGGCTGCAACCCCAACCGGCGATGCGGCGGAGCGACGTTATTTCTGGCGGAAGATCACCTCGCAGTGTTCGCCCGTCATGTACTCGACGATGTTGAGCACCTCTTCGAGCGAGTTCGAACGCTGGTAGTTGAACGCATAGCGCTTGTCGCCGTAACGGCCCGGCACCGAAATCCGCACGCCGTAGGTCGTTTCGATATGCGAGATGATTTCATGCAGGGTGGCGTTGGCCATCGTCACCAGATCGTATTGCGAAAGCACGAGGTGCGAAGCGTTCACGTGCGAGATTTCGAGGTTGTCGGCCGCCGCGTCGTACAGCGCGCGCTGGTCGGGCTGCAAGGTGACCAGATTGACGCCTTCGGGGGTTTGCAGGCGCACCGAACCGTGTTCGAGGACCACTTCGGCCTGCCCGGAATTCTCGTAGGCCTGCACGCAGAAGGCCGTGCCGAGCACCCGTACCCGCAGGTCGTCGGTAGCCACGGTGAACGGCGCCGCTTCGTCCCGCGCGACTTCGAAGAAGGCCGCGCCGGCGAGTTTCACGTTGCGCTCGGTCGGACTGAAAGCCTTGGGCAGCGTAAGGCGGGTGCGGGCGTTGAGCCATACCTGCGTGCCGTCGTCGAGGGTGACGGTCGTCACGGTTTCGGTATTGTTCTCATAGACCCGGTAAATGTCGGGACCTGCGAGGAAATGCCATGCGAATCCCGCACACACCACCAACAACACGGCCGCTGCGGCGCTCATCGACCAGCGCAGCAGACCGCGCCGGCGACGGGCGCGCTCCTCGCCGGCGATTTTCGCGATCCGGGCGTCGGTACTGCGCATGAAGGCCGCGAACCGGCCGAGGTCGGCGCTTTCGGCGAAGACGTTGCGGGCGTTCCAGATACTTTTGAGTTCGAAAAAGTATTTCCGGTGCTCCTCCGACTCCTCCAGCCACGCCATGAGGAACTGCTCCTCCCGATCGCTGGTCTCCCCCGCAAAGTATTTATTGATGACTGCGTCCATTATAAGCGTATCTTCCATTTTGGTTTTGCTACTTACTATACAATCCTCAGGATGAATCTACCCAAAGGACTGCGAATTATTACAGAGGAAAATGAAAAACAGGAGCATCAGCAGTTCCGATTTCGACAATTTCGACCGCAGGGCCTTCAGCGCGAGGTAGATGTGGTTCTCGACCGTACTCTGCGCGATGCCGAGCCGCTCGCTGATTTCGCGGTGCGAGAATCCCTGCAGGTAGCTCAGCGTGAAGACCTCGCGGCACTTTTCGGGCAGGGCGGCCACCGCCGCGTCGATGCCGGCGCGCAGGTCCTGCGAGTAGATCTTTTCGATGATGGGATTGTTGTCGGGATCGTAGTAGGCGTATCCGATGCTCTCGATCCGCTCCTGATGGTAGGAGCGGTAGTTGCCCGCATGGCGGTTTTTGTTCACGTAATTGACCGACTGGTTGTAGACCGAGCGCAGCAGGTAGCCGTAAAGCGACTGCCGGGGATCGAGCGTCTCGCGGCGGACCCAGACGTTTACGAAAACGTCCTGCACGATGTCCTGCGCCCAGTTTCCCTTCAGGAAGAGACGGGCGTAAGCCATCAGCGGCGCGTAATAACGGCCGCACATCTCGTCGAAAGCCTCGCGGCTGCCGTCGCGGATCGCCGCCGTGAGCCGGGCGTTGTCTGTCGGAATGGATTCCATGTTTACAAAGATACACAAATCTTGCGTATTCGCCACCCCGCACCCGGTTTTTTCACCGTCCTGCACAAAACGACGGCGCCGGAACACATCGCTGTATTCCGGCGCCGAAGCAGTCAGAGAATGCAAGGCGTCAGTTCTTGACGACCGATATCTCGTCGATGTAATAACGGCTCTTCTTGGCGCCTACGCTGGTGAACATCAGCTTGTCGGTAGGCAGCAGCCCCTCGATCGCGACGCTGTGCGATTTCCACGCCAGCTCGCTCCCGGCATCGCCGACCGCGATCGTGTCGCCGACCTTGACTTTCGTTCCGTCGCCGTGGACCACATACAGCTCCATCGACTCGAACTGGTCGCGGCACCAGCCCGCCTTGAAGACAACGGCCGGGGCGGTGGTCGAAGCCGCGGTCCAGACGTTTACGGCGGTCTTGAAGGTCACCGTGACATTCGCCGCCGCAGTGAGTCCGCTCATGGCGGGCGTCTGGATATAGCTCTGGTTCGCGTTGTCGCCGCCGAGACGGAAACTACCGCAGAAGGCATTGTGAACTCCGTTGCCCGTAACCAGCGCACCGGTTTCCCAGCCGTCGTCCTTGAAGAACATCAACCGGTAGGGATCGCCGTAGGTGCCGCTGCCGGCATTCATGGCGCCGCCGCCTGCCGACCAGTCGGTGTAGGTGAACTCGGTCAGCATGGTCGAAAGCCCGGCCTCGCTGGTCACCTTCTTGGCCGATTTGACGCCGACGGCGGTCATGACGGCATCGCCGCCCATAAAGCGGTCGAAGTCTTCATAGAACACTTCGCCGGCAGGGGCCGTGCGGCGCGCTACGGTGCCCGTAATGTCGTTCGACCACGCCGAATCGGAATCTGCGGCGCCGGCCTTCACCCTGAGCCTGTAGCTTGCCGAGGGTGACAGGGCGGCCGAAGCCCACTCCGTGCCTACATAGTTGAAGGCGAAGCGCAGGGGAATGCTTCCGTATCCCGAAGCTTTCGACCAGTCATAGGTGAACCGGGCGCTGCGGGAGGGATCGCCCTCCTCCTCGATGGCCACCGTATATTGCGAGACGTCTCCCGCCTGCTCCCATTCGAGGATGATGCTCGACGTGGTTACGGCGGCTATCCTGACGTAAAGCGTCTTCGACTGCAGCGTCGCCGCATCGGAGTTGTCCGCGGCAAGCGCGGCGAGCGCCACGACCGAGAAGTCGTGCGAAGTGCCCGCCGTCAGCCCGGTCGCCGTGAAGGCGTTGTCCGTCACGGTCTGCGGCGTGCCGTTATCGACCGTCACGCTGTATCCCGTGGCGCCGGAAACGGCGTCCCATGTCAGCGCCACGGTCGAGAATCCGGGTTCGGCCTTCAGGTTGGCGGGTGCGTCGAGCTTGCCCTGCGAAGCTTCGGCGGTGGTTGCCGAAGCCTTGGCCGACCAGTCGGAGTCGGTGGCCGTGCGGCCGGCTACGGCCTTGACCTTGGCGTTGTATTTGGTTTCGGGCGTCAGCTTGTCGAGCGTGCAGGCCGTGCCGTCGATCTTTTCGACCAGCGCGGCTTTGCTTTCGTCGGTGCCGTCGGCCCAGCAGGCGACCGTATAGGATGCCGCGCCGCTCACGGCGTCCCATTTGAGCGTCAGCTTGTCGGGCTGAACGGCTTCGGCGTCGAATTTCACGTTCGCCGGGACCGCGAGCTGCTCAAGATGCGTTTCGCCCTCGCAGGTGACGACGATGTCGTCGAGCAGGAAGCGCGTCTTGTTGGCGCCGGCCTGCGCCGGATTCGAGGAGAAGGCGATGCGCGACGCCGGGGTGAGTCCTTCGAGCGTCACGGTGTAGGTTTCGAACCTGCCCACGGCGGACGAGATGTCGACCGTTTTCGACACGAAGGCGGTGCCTTTCTTGCTCACGACGTTGTTCGAGCCGAATTCCGCCCCTTCGACGGCTTCGACGACGATGTCGCTGCCGTAGACGTTTTCGCCCTCGGCATAGGCGCTGGCCGAGAAGCTGACCTTGACGGTCGTGTTCGCGGGCAGGGCCGTCAGCTGGGGCGTGTAGAGGATGCCGATGCCGCCGCTCCCGCCGCCGCACTTGATGTAGCCCGGACGGGTGGAGGTGTTGCCCGACGAACCCCAGCCCTTCATGCCGAGCGCTTCGACGTATTCGGCCGACGTGCCGCCCGTGTGGATGTGGAACTCGGTCGCCCAGTTGCAGAGGGGACGGTCGCCGTCCGCCTGCGGATTCACGCCCTCGGCCTTCTCCCACGTCTTGCGGAAGTCGGTGCCCGAAACGGCGTTGTAACCGGCCGCCGAATTCACGATGTCGCCGCCGTGGATGAAGGCGGAGAAATCCTGCGCCAGCACGATGTCACCGGCCTTCGCGGGGTTGTTCGCAGCGGCTTTCGGGCCGGCTTGGGTCGTGGTTCCGGCCACGACGGGAGTCTGGATATTGGCGAAACTCAGGTTGGTGATCCGGGCGTAATAGGTCGTTTCGGGATCAAGCCCTGAGAAGGTGTAGCGCACGACGGGGTAGCCGGCCAGCGCGGTGAAGATGCCTTTGCCCGACGAGAGTTTGCCGTCGGCGAGCCAGCTGACGTAGAGGTCGGTGCAGGCTTCGTCGCGGAAAAGCTCGACGTTGTAGCTGCGCGCGGCGTCGGTCGCCTTGTCGTCGGTGTAGGACCACTCGAAGGTCAGCGTCGAACCGCTCGCCGCATGGAGTTTCAGCTGCGGATCGAGGTCGAGGATGCCCACCGAAGCCATCAGCATGGCCGGTTTGTCGTGCTCGGTGACGTACACCCAGTCCGAAGTGGCGGAGTAGGGGTAGTTGGCCCGCACGCGGCCGTAATAGATCCGGTCGGTCGGCAGGTCGGTGAATTCATGGTAGTCGATGTCGGCGGTGGTCATGCAGAGCGCTTCGCTGACGGGGTTCATGTCGCCGTCCACGAGCTGCACGGTGTACGATGTCGCGCCGCGGACGAAGTCCCAGCAGATCGTGAGCGACTTGTTGCCGTATTCGAGCAGTTTCACGTTTTTCGGGGTCTTCGACTTGTAGGCGTCCGAAATCTCCACGCCGTCGTCCTTGCAGGCCGTGAGCGAAACCGCGGCCGAGAACGAGAACAGGGCGAACAGAATGTATATGATGCTTTTTTTCATGGTTGTTGTCCGGTTTTAATATACGAGCTTGATGTCGTCCACATACCAGCGGCCCGCCTTCACCGTCGATCCGGAGAACCAGCTGTCGGCCGTGGAGATGAAGAGCGACGGATTGGCCAGCGATCCGGGGTTGGGGATGACGGCCGACACTTCGACCCACGTGTAGGCCGGGATGTCGAGCGAAACGTAGCTCTTGGTCGAAGCGACGATCTTGCTGAGCGTGCCTTTCGAAATCCAGAAGCCGTCGTTCTTCTCGCAGATGCCGACCATGCCCTGATCGGGTGCGGCGGCCCAGATGCCGACCTTGAAGGTCAGCAGCATGTCGTAGCCCGCGGGAATGTTCAGCACCGGGGAGATGATGTTGCCGGGCTGTCCGTCGGCGTTGTCGCTCGCCGCTCCGAACTGCATGTAGCCGGGGCACATGTAGTTGAGGTAACCCGTCCAGCCCTCCATGCCGATGGCGCGGTAGAACGAGGGATTGCCGTTGCGTACGGTCGAGGTGATGCCGCCGATGCTGGCGTTGGTGCCCGCCGTGACGCTCACCGTCTCGTTGTCGAGGCTGAGGTTGGCGACGGTCTTGTCCGCCGAGGTCACGCCGGCTTTCTGGCCGATGCAGTCGCCGCCCCACGGGAATTTGTTGAAGTTCTGGACCAGCAGCGGCGTCTCTTCGCCCGCTTGGTCGAATCCGGCGCGGACGATGGTCGAAATCTCGCCGAAGTCCGTTTCGACGCCCGCGGCGTCGGTGACTTTCAGCGCGAAGGTCACGATGCCCTGTTTGGTCGCGGTGCCCGTGAGGGGTATCTCGATGAAGCCGTTGCCCGGCGAGGAGATCGAATAGCTGCCTGCGGCCGCCGTCAGCCCGTTGCCGCCCGTCTGGGTCACCGAAACGGTGTATTTCTCCGTGCCGACGGCCTTGATGTAGGGGATGCGGAGGCTGGCTTCGGATTCGGCGTTCAGTTTCAGCAGGCCCGACACGCCGAACCGCTGTCCGTTGTCGAAGGGCTTCCATTCGAAGATGCCGTTCTCCTGTTTGATGGCGATGGCGACGTTCTCCTCGCCGCAGCCGTGCAGGTAGATGGTCGCCGTGCGTTCGTCCGAGACGTTCTGGTCGCAGGTGACCGTGATTTTCTGATAGGTGTCGGGACTCCCTTTTCCCGCCAGCTGGTCCACGTGCACCCAGCCGTAGGCGCCGGTCCACTCCCGGCTGTCGGGCACATCGCTGATATACCAGTCGCCCGTGGCGCGAATCGTAAACGTATTGCTCGATTCGACGTACGAGAAACTCATCTCGCGCAGGTTGCGTTTGAGGAACCCGCTGTCGTCGTCGCTGCATGCAGTCAGACCGCCGATCCCCGCCAGCGCGAGAATTATCGTCAGTTTGTGAAAAAATTTCATAATGATTGATCGTTAGTTTTGTTTTAAACCGATAAAAAAAAATCAGAAACCGACTCCGGGTCCTGCCGGACGTCAATTTCCTACACGGTTTCTAACGATATCGAATGACTTGCACGACAAATATAGCGAATTTTCCGGACTTCCAAACAAAAACGGAAAAATTTTACGACCTTCCCGCGCAAAAGTAAAATATTGATAAATATAGGTATGAATATTTAAATTACAAAACGATAAAAAAAGGGTTTTCGTTTGGGTAGTTTTCTGCAGTCGCTTGTATCTAATGCAAACCGGACCCGAAAAGTCCGGCCGCCAACCGAACCGCCAGCAACTGAAACACGCAATATTAACTGAAAACAACCTAAAAAACTACCCACGCGATGCCTACCTAATCAATCACAATCGGCACTACACGGTTTTTATCGGACGACGGATGACTTGCAAGGTTCCGCAGACCGTATGAAAACGAACACGCTCAGGCCCGTCCCGCAGACGGCGCCGGGATTTCATTTTGCAACCGGCCGCAGGAAGTAACCATAATTAACCGAATTGAAACTATGAAGAATTTATTCCATAAAGGACTCTGTCTGGTCATGGCGCTCTGCTGCATAGCATTTAAGGGTTATGCGGGGGGGGGAACGCTTCCCGACGCCCAAGGGCACGACCTGAAACTGTCCTATTCCCGAACGACGCTCAAAACCGTTGCCGACGCGATCACGCAGCAGGTGGGCATCGTATTCTCCTATGAAATCGCACTGGCCGATTATCCGATGGAGAACCTCTACGTTACGGAGCAGGGGGCCGCGCTCGACGCCATCCTCAAAACGGTATTCACGCCCCGCGGCATCGATTACCGCGTGGTGGACAAGGTCGTGGTGCTGACGCGCAGCGCGCATCCCGCACAAACCGTCAAGGCCGCTCCGGCCAAGGCGCAGGTGACGGGCGTGGTGCGGGACGCCGCAGGCAACCCGATGATCGGCGTGACGGTCACGATCAAAGGCACGCTGGTCGGCGTCTCCACGGGCGTGGACGGCAGCTACACCATTCCGGCGGACAAGGACGCGATGCTGCTCTTCTCGTACATCGGCTACCGCAATCAGGAAGAGCTGGTGGGGCAGCGCACCCAGATCGACGTCACGATGCAGGAGGACCAGCTGATGATGGACGAAGTGGTCGTCGTGGGTTACGGTACGCTCAAGAAGCGCAACATCGTGGGCGCCGTCGAGAATCTGGCGGGCGACGCGGTGGAGAACCGTCCGAACGCCGACATCACCCGTTCGCTTCAGGGCCAGATTCCGGGTCTGAACATCGTGCAGACCGACGGTAAGGCCGCCCACGGAGGTCAGGTGACCATTCGCGGCGTGAACAACAGCTTCAAGGCCCGCGTCAACGACGGGCAGAAGGAGAACAAACTCGGACAGGGCGGCAGCGCGCTGGTGCTCATCGACGGCGCCGAGGGCGACATGAGCTCGGTGAACCCCGACGACATCGCCTCGATCTCGGTGCTCAAGGACGCTTCGTCGGCAGCCGTTTACGGCGCCCGCGGCGCATTCGGCGTGATCCTTATCACGACCAAGAATCCCGAAAAAGGCAAGGTGCGCGTGAATTACAACGGTTCGGTGTCGCTGCACCGCCGCACGGTGATCTGGGAGGACAACGTGGTGACCGACCCCGTGCAGTGGGTCGAGGCGTTCCGCGAATCGTATCTCAACTCGTCGCCGACGGCCACCGTCCCGTCGCTGTTCAACAACTACATGCCTTATTCGAACGCATGGTTCGAAGAGCTGAAACGCCGCCGCGCCGATCCGACGATGGACAACTACAGCATCGACGCCAACGGCAACTACAGCTATTACGGCGAGACGAACTGGCTCAAGGAGATTTACAAGTCGGTGAACTACTCGACCACGCACGCCGTCAGCATTCAGGGCGGCCGCGAGGGCGTGAGCTACTACGTTTCGGGACGCTATTACAATCAGGACGGTATCTACAAGGTGGGCGAGGAGACCTACAAGAAGTACAACCTGCGCGCCAAAGGCTCGATCCGCATCCGCCCGTGGCTGACGCTCGACAACAACACCAGTCTGATGAGCAGCAAGTACCATCAGCCGATGATGCACTACGGCCAGCAGATGATCTCGCGTCAGATCGACATGTTCGCCTTTCCGTTCGCGCTGCTGAAGAACCCCGACGGCACATGGACGCAGACCGCCGCCAAGAGCGGATACGCGGCCTTCGCCGAGGGCACTTCGTGGCAGGAGGACAACCGGCTGGAGGTGGCCAACACCACGACGTTCAACTTCGAATTCGTCCCTGAGGTGTTCAAAGTCTCGGCCGACGTGACCTACAAGGGCGCACGCTGGACGCGCGACCGCATGGAGAACCTCTACACCTACTATACGGGCGTGAACGTTTCGGGACAGGACAACAGCTACTCGTCGCTCGAAAACTGGAACTACATTTCGAACTACATCTCGACCAACATCGTCGGCACCCTCACCCCCAAACTGGGAGCGGACCACGACCTGAACATCGTGGCCGGATGGAACCTCGAAGATTACGACTACCGCGCGCAGAAGACCTACCGGCAGGGCAACCTCTATCCCTCGAAGCCCAGCTTCACGCTGATGGACGGCGAGTATTACTCGACCACGTCGGGCGGTTACACGTGGGGGCTGGTCGGCTTCTTCGGACGTATCAACTACGCCTATGCAGGCCGCTATCTGGTCGAGCTGAGCGCACGCTACGACGGTTCGTCGAAATTCCCGGCCAACTCGCAGTGGGGATTCTTCCCCTCGGCATCGGTGGGCTGGCGCCTCTCGGAGGAGCCGTGGCTCAAACCGCACGTGGAGGGATGGCTCGACAACTTCAAGATCCGCGCGAGCATCGGATCGCTCGGCAACGCCAACATCGACCCCTATCAGTACCTCGAAACGATGACGGCCACCAACAGCGCCTCGATCGCCAAGTCGTCGGTCATCATCAACGGTCAGAACGTGCCTTACACGTCGGTTCCCGACCTGATTCCCGACGACATCACGTGGGAGAAGGTGACCACCTACAACATCGGTCTGGACCTCGATCTGTTCAACAACCGGCTCTCGTTCACGGGCGACTACTACCACCGCAACACCACCGACCTCTACACCGTCGGTCCCAACCTCCCGCAGGTGCTGGGCAGCGCGGCGCCCTACGGCAACTACGCCAGCCTGAAGACCAAGGGCTGGGAGGTCAGCCTCGGCTGGCGCGATTCGTTCAAGCTGGGCGGCAAACCCTTCAACTACAGCCTCCGGGCCATGCTCTGGGACAGCCGCAGCTGGATTACGGACTACTACAACGAAACCGGCGACCTGACCACCTACTACAAAGGCATGGAAATCGGCGAGATCTGGGGCTTCCGCACCGCGGGCATCTACGCCAGCAACGCCGAGGCGCTCAACGGCCCGGCCTACAACTTCTTCAAGAACGGCGAGATGTTCCGCGCCTACGCCGGTGACCTGCGGTTCGTCGACGTGGACGGCGACGGCATCATGACCAAAGGCAACCGCACGCTGTCGAACCACGGCGACATGGAGATCATCGGCAACCAGTCGCCCCGCTACCAGTACAGCATCAACATGTCGCTGAACTGGAACGGCATCGGCCTTTCGATGCTCTGGCAGGGCGTGGGCAAGCGCGACTGGTATCCGTGGACCGAATCGGGCTTCTTCTGGGGCAAGTGGAACCGCGCCTACAACTCGCTGATGAAGACGCAGACGGGTGACAGGGTAGTGAAGATCGACAAGAGCACCGACAACTGGCGCGTGACGAACATGGACAAGAATCCCTACTGGACGCGCATGGTGTCGCTCGCCGCCAACCGCAACGACGGTCCGCTGACGTGGGAGAACGACCACTACCTGCAGGACGCCTCGTACATCCGTCTGAAAAACATCACGGTCGATTACACCTTCCCCAAGCACATCTGCAAGAAACTGCGCATCGAAGGGCTGAAGATCTACGTGTCGGGCGAAAACCTCTTCACGCACTCGCCGATGTTCAAGTATACGGACATGTTCGACCCCGAAGTAATCACCAGCGGCGACTCCGACTTCGCAAGCACCCAGAAATCGGGACTCGGCGGCACGGGTAACGGCTACTCCTATCCGATGCTCAAGACCGTGACGCTGGGCGTAAACGTAACATTTTAACCGACTGCAACCATGAAAAAAATCCTATTATACACGCTGATGACCGTGGCGGCCGCAGGAATGACCGCCTGCGAGGACTTCCTGACGCGCGACACCTACGACCAGATCGGCAGCGACGAATTCTGGAAATCGGAGACCGATCTGGAGCTATACGCCAACGGATTCATCCAGAAGATGATCCCCGGCGACGGAACCATCACGCGCGGCGACATCGACGCCGACTACTGCGCCGTGGACATCGCCACCGACCTGCTGCGTCCCGACGGCAACGTCTCGCCCGACAATCAGGGCGGCTGGACCGAAAGCAGCTGGACCAACCTGCGCCGCGTAAACTACATGCTCGACAACATGCACCGCTGCCGGGGCCGCGTAAGCGACGAGGTCTACAACCATTACGAAGGCGTGGCCCGCTTCTGGCGCGCATGGTTCTACTACGACAAGGTGCGGACCTTCGGCGCCGTGCCTTGGTACGACTTCACGATCTCGGCCAGCGACAAGGAGGCTCTGACCAAACCCCGCGACAGCCGCGAATACGTCATGGACAAAGTGCTCGAAGACCTCACCTTCGCCAGCACCTACTGCCTTGCCGACGCCAAGTACACGAAAGGCTCGGCCCTGATCAACAAGTGGGTGGCGCTGGCCTTCAAGTCGCGCGTATGTCTCTACGAAGGCACCTTCCGCAAGTACCATTCGCGCGAGCCGTCGTCCGACAAGCCGTGGCAGAACGACGTCTACAACGCCGACAACAAGTTCCTGCGCGAAGCCGCCGCGGCAGCCAAGGAGATCATGGACAAAGGTCCCTTCTCGCTCGTGACGGGCGACGTGAAGACCGCCTACCGCTCGCTGTTCACCAGCGCCGGGCTGCTGACGCAGGAGGTGATCTTCGGCCGCGAATACAGCAAGGAGCTTTCGGCCTTCCACGAAACCAGCTGGTATTACTATTCGCCGACCTACGGCACCAAGATCGCCATGACCAAGAAGTTCATGAACACCTACCTCACGACCAAGGGCACGCCCTTCACCGACATCGACGGCTACAAGACCGTCGACTTCATCCACGAATTCGACGGCCGCGACGCCCGCATGGCGCAGACGGTCATCAGCCCCTCGTACCAGATGAAGATCAGCGGCCGCACGGTGCCCTATTCGCCCAACTGGAAGGTGACCCGCACGGGTTACCATCCGATCAAGTGGTCGATCGACGACGATGCCGACAACGTGCTTTCGAAGGCGGCCAGCTGGAACTCGCTGCCGATCATCCGTTACGCCGAGGTGCTGCTCAACTATGCCGAAGCCAAGGCCGAGCTGGGCGAAATGGACGCCGCCGTCTGGGATCAGACCATCGCGCCGCTGCGCAGCCGCGCCGGCGTGACGTCGGTCATCCCCGCCAAGGCCGATCCCTACATGGAGGCTTATTTCCTCAATACGGTGACCGACAAATGGATTCTCGAAGTGCGCCGCGAACGGGGCATCGAACTTTGTCTCGAAATGGGTCTCCGCTGGGACGACGACATGCGCTGGCACATGGGCGACCTGCTGACGAGCGACAACAACCCGTGGACGGGCATCTACATCGGCAGCACGAGCTATACCTACGACTACACGGGTCTCAGCACCGACGACAACGGCGATCCCGTGCCCGACTTCTACATCCGTCCGGGCGAGGACACCGAACATTCGATCGCCATTTCGAATACGGGCGCCAACCAGACCTTCTCGCTCAACGGCGAGGGCAACATCGTCTGGGAATACCGCCGCGTATGGAGCGAGAAGAAGTACCTGCGTCCGATTCCGCTGACGGCGATCACGCGCAACCCCAATCTCGAACAGAACGCGCTCTGGAAGTAAGAGGACAATAAAAACGACAAGATATGAAGACAAGAATCATGTTATTCTGCTGCATGGCGGCCGCGCTTCTGCTGGCGTGCAGCAACGACAAATCGGACGGCGAGGGCCGCGAACCCGGCGTCGAGACCGAGCTTAACGGCACGCAGCTCGGCGAGGGCACGACCCTCTACGGACTGGTGACCGACACGTCGGGCAACCCCGTGCAGGGCGTGGTGGTGTCGGACGGCTACAACTGCGTGGAGACCGACGCCAACGGTGTCTATCAGATGATCCGCTACAAGAAGGCGCGCTTCGTCTGGTACAGCACGCCGGCAGGGTACGAAATCAACACCTCGGCGGACAACTATCCGCTGTACTATGCCGAAATCGTCCACAAGAACATCGCCGACCGCCACGACTTCGTGCTCAAGCCGCTGGCGGCTCCCGAAACCGACTTCACGCTGCTCTGCATCGCCGACCCGCAGTGCGCCAGCACGGCCGACATCAGCCGTTACGTCAACGAGACCATTCCCGACATCGAGGCGACGGTCGAAACGTTCAAGGCCAAAGGGCGCGCCGTGTACGGCATCACGCTCGGCGACATCGTCTTCGACACGCCCGACTTGTGGAGCAACATGAAGGAGGCGATGGCCAACCGCAACCTGACGATCTTCCAGACCATCGGCAACCACGACCACCTGAAGACCGAGACTTCGGACGACAAGGCCGCCGCCAACTTCGAATCGCAGTTCGGACCGCGCAACTACTCGTTCAACCGCGGCAACGCCCACATCGTCTCGATGGACAACGTCTTCTACGTCGGCGGCAGCACCCCGTCGAGCAACTACAAGGGCGGCATCACCGACCAGCAGCTCGAATGGCTCCGTCAGGACCTGTCGCACGTGGCGAAGGACAAGCTGGTGATCTTCTGCGCCCACATGCCCTTCCGCGGCGGCACGAGCGAAACGGACGAAAGCCACATGAATCACACCGGGGTGCTCGACCTGCTCTCGGAGTTCGCCGAAGCGCACATCATGATCGGGCACACGCACTACCAGCAGAAGTACATCCACACCCGCAACGGCAAGAAGATTTTCGAACACATCCACGGAGCGGCCTGCGGCGCGTGGTGGACCTCGACCCTCTGCGCCGACGGCACGCCGAACGGATACGGCGTGTATGAGATTTCGGGCAGCACCGTTCCCAACCAGTATTACAAAGCGACCAACAAGGCCGCCGACCACCAGATCCGCGCCTACTCGGCCAAGCAGGTGTTCGGCACCTCCGGCAGCACGACGTTCGGCTTCGCCGCCAACGCCTCGGCCATGAACGACGCGAAGTGCATCGTGGCCAACGTCTGGAATTCGGACACGGGCGGCGACTGGAAAGTATCGCTCTGGCAGAACGGCGCGAAGGTGGGGGATATGACCCGCATTTCGACCTGCGACTACTGGGCCTACGCCTACCACGTGCTCTACTTCAGCAAGAGCGTGGGCAGCACGTGGGGCAAGAAGCTCGACCACTTCTATTACGGCAGGCTGACCTCCGGGACGCCCGAAACGGCCGATTTCGAGATCGTCGTCGAGGACGGCATGGGCAACACCTACCGCACGTCGAAACTTCAGACCGACTTCATCGGATTCTGATTCCGGCCTGCAAAAAGCGATGCCGCGCTCCTTCCGGGGCGCGGCATTTCTTTCATGCGGAAATCCGTCAGCGGAGTCCCAGCTTGTCCATCATCCTGAGGGGATAATTCGTGATGCCGTAGACATCGCTGCGGATGCCCTGATACCACTGCATCTGCTCGTCGGTGTCGATCTGCCACAGGCTCAGCCGCACCTTGTTTTCGGGAAAGCTCTTGGCCCGCTTGGTGTCCAGCCCGAAATCGGCGAGCTTCATGTTGGCCCACGGAATGTCTCTGGCGATGAAGTCGCCCGGTTCGTAGGCCGCCGCTCCGTACGACACGGGCCACGCCGAGCGGACCGCGGGAATCACCTTGTCGCGTATGGCAAGACGGCCGACGATGAATCCCACGAAATTCTTGGCCCTCTTCTCGTGGACGATTTGCGCGGCGGCGATGCCGGTACGGCTCGCTTCCGCATTGCCGCCCGCCTCGTCGCCGAGCGTCTTGACGTCGATCCACAACTGCGTGCAGCCGCCTTCGAGCACCACGTCGATGAACTCCTCCAGCAGCGGCAGTTTCTCGCCGTTGGCCAGCGTGCCCTTGGCGCACAGCTCGGCATAGGTGGCGTCCTTGAAGCAGGTGTTGCCGAGGTAGTAATCGTCGTGGTAGACGACCACTTTGCCGTCCTTGGTCAGGTGGATGTCGCACTCCGAGGCGAAGAGCTTCATCTCGACAGCCTTTTTCAGCCCGGCGACGGAGTTCTGCGGAAATCCGGTCTCGGCATAACAGCCGCGGTGCGCCACGACCTTGTTGTCGACGGGTTCGGGTTCGGGATAGACCGCCGGTTCGCCCGTCTGCTCCCACCACCAGTCGGGCAGCGGTTCGTAATCGTCGTCGGAGCATGCCGCCAGCCAGACGCAGGCCGCACAGCACGCCATCAGCAGATATTTCAGCTTTTTCATCGTTCTTGTCGGTTTTGGACCGGGGAGCGCCCTTCGGCGGGCCGCACCCCGGTCGGTTGATTACTTCTTGACTTTGTAGTTTTTCACGCAGCGGATGCCAACGGCCGGGTTGCCGGCGTCGAGGTTGTCGTTGAACCAGTAGTTGCTCGTCGCCTTGACGTTGTTCAGACGCCACGTCTTCTTGGCCGAGGAGCCGATCAGCGGCACCCACGAGTGGGCCGTGTCGCCGTACTGCCCGTAGCCGTTCTTGTTGAGCCGCCATCCGGTCGGATAGAGGTTGAAATCGAAGGCGTCGGCGCCCGCGGCACGGGCGGGAGTGCTGTTCCAGCCCTCCTGCGTGCGGAGCCACGGAGCCACGTTGTTGGCGTTGGTGGCGACGAGTTTGGCGATGGTCAGCATCTCCTCCCGGACGGGGTAGGTCCCATCGCCGCGCGAAGCTTCGAGCGCCGCATAGGCCAGATCGTACCAGTCGCGGAAGTTGGCGATATGCCAGCCGTAGGGGCAGATGCCCTGAATCTGGGCCGAGAGCGCCGGATTTTCGGCGAAGAACCGCTCGTCGTCGGTCACGGCCTTCATCTCCGCGGACTTGAAGACGCGCGCCGTGATCTGCGTGCCGACGGCATCGACGAACGTCGAACCGACGTTGTAGGCCGAGGGCCATTCGATCGAGGTGATGCCGCGGCCCAAGCCGCCGGCGGGCGTGCCCAGCAGGATTTCATCGAGCGTATAGAGACGTCCGTGACGGTCCGTGACGGCCTGATCGCCCTTGACCGATCCGCCGCTCTCCTCTTCGTCGTAGGCGGGATTGCGCTCGATGTAGGGGTCTTGGGGATCGTAGCCGCCCGACGTCGCCGAGCCGGAATAGGCCGGCACCAGACGCGACCCCAGTTTCATCGCGCCGATCTCCGGACCGCCGTTCCAGTTCAGGTTGCGGGTCATCCATATCTTCACGCCGCCGTCCTTGGTCCTGAACGCCTTCGACGGGCAGGCGGCCGCCGCGTCGTCGGGCATGCAGTTGGCGATCGCTATGCGCGACAGGGTGTAGGTCATCGCATTGAGGTCGATGGTCAGCGTACGCATGCCGTCGATGTCGATCGCAGGCCCCGCGGGAACCGCATCCGCCGCCGAATTGAGCGTGACGATCCGCCCGTCGGCCGCAAGCGCGTAAGCGGGGTAGTAATCGGCGCGCAGCACGGTGTTGACGCGGATTTCTGGCGCATCTCCGGCGGTGAAATAGGCGTCGAAGCGGTAGACGCCCGCCTCGGACTTGGTCATGCGCCGGGCGAGTTCGAACCGGTCGTAATCGAACAGCGACGCACCCCAGACATAGCAGTAGAGGTCTTTGGCCAGCTGCGTGACGGGAATCTTCGCCGTGGCGGCGCTCGTCTCCTCGCTGCCGACCGTGATATAGACGTTGGCCGTGCGCGGCTGCTCCTCGTCGTCCCACGGCGCGGCCGTGAAGCGGATCACGTTGCCGCCCAAATCCTCCCACGAAATCCAGTCGGCGTCCTCGTCTCTGGAGACCGCATAGACGTCGCCCATGTTGGTCGTGAAGCTGACATCAACCGGGACGATCTCGTCGGCGTTGAACTCGATCTGCTTCGGGTCCACCGTGACTTCGGCGTCGGGGTAGACGCCCGTCTGCACGACCCGGAGCGTCTCCTGCGTACCGTCGGCCGCCGTCAGGGTAACGGTCGCCGTGCGTTTGTAGGCCGTATTTTCGGTCGCGGTGATCCGGAATCCGCGGTGCGTGACGCCGTCGGCGTCGGTGACGCTGCACTCCGTCAGCGTGCACCACGTTTCGGTCTTGTCCGTCTCGGCGCTCCATGCCATCGACCTGCGTGCCTTGGGGTTGAGTGTGACGATGACGTTCTGTCCCTGATCCTCCTCGGCGTTCCGCCCGGCGTTATCGAGGGTCACGACTTCGGGCGAGAAGGCGATGCGTGTGGCCTGCACGTTGTTGTCCATGTCGTCGGTGTCCGCCAGCGGATTGCAGGCGCATCCGAGGGCCGCGGCGACGAGCGCAATATAACAGTTGATTTTCATTGTCGTTCGTTTTTCGGGTTATGTATCAATACCAGCCCTCCGTCTGTTTGAGCTTGGAATTCTTGATGATGGACTCCTGCGTGATGGGCCACAGGAGAATGTTGGCGTTGCTTTCGCGCTTGTCGGCGACATCCTTGTTGTAGTCCCAGACCGCGTCCAGACGGATCAGCGTCCACCACGTGCGCCCTTCGCCGACCAGCTCTTTGAGGCTCTCCTCGACGATGGCCCGTTTTACGGCCGCGTCGCTGGGGTCGGTATAGTGGGCTGCGTTGCCGTAGGCGCGCTTGGTGATTTCGCCCAGCGCCGTCAGCGCCCCGCCGTAGTCCTTCCGGTAGTATTTGATCTCGGCATCCATCAGGAAGGCCTCGGCATAGCGGTAGAGGATGAAGTCCGAGTCGAAAATGCGCGCGCCGCTTATCATCTGCCCGACGCCCTTTTCGGTCCACTCGATCGACTTGATCGTCGTACCGTAGTCGGCCCTGTTGTAGGTCAGCTTCGTGCGCGTGTCGCCCTCGACCGAGGTCAGCAGCGCCTTGTAGCGGTCGGTGTACCACCACCACTGGTTGCCGCCGGTGATGGGCACCGGGTTGTTCTGGTAGGCCGCTTCGACGTAGTTGCTGTTCCAGCCGAGGTAATAACCCGGTCCGTTGACGGCTTCGCCGTTGGCCTGATGGACGGCGAAGATCACCTCCTTGTTGAGCTTGTTGGCCGAGGAGAAGACCTGAGCGTAGTCGCTTTCGAGACGCGACGCCGAGAGGTTCAGCGCCTCGATGGCCTTCTCGGCCATGGTGAGGTACGACGAACCGCCGCCGGCGACGCGGTACATCCACAGCGCATAGTCGGCCTTGAGCATCTGCACCGCGGCGGGCGTGGCTACGGCCTTGTCCGAATTGTCGGTCACATACCGCTCGGCTTCGGTCAGGTCGCTTTCGATCCGGGCGAAGATCTCGGCCTTCGGCGCACGGGGCAGGTAGAGGTCGCCGGCCGTGGATTCGTACCCCGTAAGGGCCAGCGGAGCGTCGCCCCAGATACGTGCGATCCAGAAATAGCACCATGCGCGGGAGAAATAGGCGTTGCCCAGACTGAAATTGCGGACCGATTCCGAAATTCCCATCTCCGGCACGTGCTTGAGAATCAGGTTGGCCTGATTGACGGTCTTATACATGACGCTCCAGTCGGCATAGGCGTTGCTCGAAGACATGGTGCTGGTGCGCACCTGCGTCTGGTCCACGCCCGACAGCGTTTTGTTCGTGCCCGCGCCCCAGAGACCGTTGCGAAATTCACCCCAGCAGAGGTAGATGTCGTGTACGCTCTTGAGCGCATCGCGCATGTAGAGGTAGATGCCGTAGGTCGCCGTCTCGGCGTCGCTTTCGTCGATCCACATGTTGCTGGCCGAGAGCTTGTTGTCCTGCATGATATCGAGGTCGCCGTGGCAGCCGCTCATCGTGCACGCCGCAGCCAGCAGGGCAGTCAGTATCTTTTTGCATTTCATGGTTTGGTAGTTTTAAGGGGTTAGAACGTGAATTTGGCGCTGAACAGGATCTTGCGCGCGGGCGGATAGGGGCTGAAACCCGTGGCATAGGTCGAAGCCGAATTGTAGAGTCCCCCGGTGGTCGCCGCTTCGGGCGATACGCCGTGCACGGCCGTCCAGTAGTAGAGCGTGTTGCCCGAAACGGTCAGGGTCACGTCTTTCATGCCCAGCCGGCTCGTCCAGCGCACGGGAAGCTTGTACGAAAGCGAGATGTCGCGGATGCAGAGGTAGTCGCCCTTCTCGACGAAAACGTCCGACATGCGCGAGAAGTTGCGGTTGCCCCAGTCGGGGTCGTTGGCCGTGAAACGGGCGTACTTGGTCTTGTCGCCCGGCTGCGACCAGCACTGCTTCACGTCGTTCACCAAGTTCCAGTTGCAGTTGCCCATCGTCGCCATGAAGTAGCGCATCTGCATCTCGTTCTGGATCGAGTGGCCCAGCGCATAGTCCATGTAGATATTCAGCGACCAGTTCCGGTACCGGAAGGTATTGCCGATGCCGCCGGTCGAGTGGGGCGTGGCGTAGCCGAGCAGGAACTGGTCCTCCTCGTTGATGATGTCCCGGCCGTCGCGCTGCGTCGATCCCGCGCGGTTGACCCATTCGTAGTCGCCGATGTCCTTGCGTCCGGCGATCTGCCTGCGGTCCGAGCGGCGGTATCCGCGCGACGAAGCGTCGTACATCGCCGCATCGGCGTCGGCCTGCGTCTCGATGATGTGATCGACCTTGTAACCGTAGATGCGGCCCATGCGCTCGCCCTCGGCGATGCCGCCGAACTGGCTGCCGTCGCCGATGGTGATGCCGTCCATGCGGTTGCGCACGTTGCCGTTGTCGGGCAGCTTCAGCACCTTGTTCATGTTGAAGTTATAGGTGAAGTCGGTGGTCCACGTGAAGTCGCCGCGGCTGATGTTGACCGACGAAATCGCCAGATCGACGCCGTAGAAGCGGACCTTGCCCACGTTGGAGACCACCGAACCGTAACCGGTGGTGTTGGGCAGCGTCACGTCGAACAGCAGGTTGCGCGTCACCTTGTCGTAATAGTCGAAACTCACGCGCACCCGGTCGTCGGCCAGCCCCATGTCCAGACCGGCATTGACCTGCGTCGTGGATTCCCATGTCAGGTTGCTGTTCGGCATTTCGCCGGTCGTGGTGGTGGACATGCCGTTGTACTGATACGCCGAATTGTAGCTGCCGTAGGTGTCGTAAAGCCCGATGCCGTTGTTGCCCGTCAGACCGTAGCTGGCCCTCAGTTTGAGCGAGCTGACCACCTTGTTCTGCGGCCAGAACGCCTCCTCGTCCACGATCCAGCCTGCCGAAGCCGCCGGAAAGTAACCCCAGCGGTTGCCCGCGGCGAATTTCGACGAACCGTCGGCGCGCATGGTGAACGACAGCAGGTATTTCTCGCGGAAGTTGTAGTTGACACGCCCGAAGTAGGAGATCAGCACCTCGTCGGTCCGCGTGCTGGTCGGGTAGTTGGTGATGTTGGAGGTCCCGACGTTCAGCGTCGGAATCTTGTCCGATGCCGCCCCCTGCACGCGTGCGTCGATGCTGTTGTTCTTGTCCTTCATGTAGTCGTAACCGGCCACCACGTCGATGTTGTGGTCTTCGGCGAAGGTTTTCTTCCAGTTCAGGTAAGTCTGGAAATCCATGCGGTTGGTCTCCGTGAAGGCCTCTTTCGTGGGCCGGATGTTGGTGCCCGTCGTGGGGTTGTTCTTCACGAAGAAGTGGCTGCGCGAATGGCGGTTGTGGTTCGAGAACTGGGCCACGGCGCGCAGGCCGTCCACGATCGCCCATTCGAGGTTGATGTTCACGCTCGACCGCTTGGTCGTCTCGCCCGTATCGCTGTAATAATAGTTGTAGTAGGCGGCGGGCAGCGTGGTGTTGTTCGGCCCCATGGCGGGCGTTCCGGCCAAATCCTCCCCGGCTTCGGCGTCGTACCAGTCGCGGTGCGTAGCGGGCACCGAAAGGCCGCGGATCACCGAATTGCGCTTGTTGAGCGCGCCTCCGTCGAGCATCTGCCGCTCGATCTGCGAATAGTCGAAGGTCGTGGTCGCCGTCAGGCGTCTGGTCACCTTGAACGAGGTGTTGCCGTGGAAGGTGAAGCGGGAGAATCCCGTAGCCATGCCGATGCCGCCGTCGTCCGTATAACCCGCCGACGCGGCATACCGGATGTTTTCGCCGCCGCCGTTCACGCCGATGTAGTAGTTCTGCCAGAAGGCGTCGTCGAACCACTGGCTCTGCTGGTCGTTGTCTTGGAAAACGATGATCTTGCCGGGGTTCACCGGGTCTTCGATCCATTTGTAACCCTTCGGCAGCGACTCGCCCGGATTGAGATAGCGCGTCGTCCAGCGCGAAGCGGCGCTGTTGCCGGCTCCCGCCGATTCGGCGCCGTCGAGGATGCTGAGCGGGTCCGCGCCGCCGCAGTAGCCTTCGGCGATCGCCGGACGCAGCGTAAGCAGGTAATCCCGGCCGTTCATCAGGTCGAACTTCGTGGCCGGACTCTCATAGGCCCACTGCCCCTCGAAAACGATCTGCGGTCCCTTGTGGGGCGCGCCCTTCTTGGTGGTGATGAGAATCACGCCGTTCGATGCGCGCGAACCGTAGATACCGGCCGACGCGGCGTCCTTGAGCACCTCGATCGACTCGATGTCGTTCGGGTTCAGGCCCGCCATTTCGCGTACGGCGCCGTCCACCAGCACGATCGGATCGTTGGAGTTGTTGATCGACGAACCGCCGCGGATCAGGAATTTCGGCGCCGAACCCGGCGTAGCGTCGGTCGTGGCGACCTGCAAGCCGGCGATACGGCCTTTCATGCCGTCCCCGACGAGGTTCACGGGCATGCTTTCGAGGGTTTTGCCGTCCATTTTCGAGATCGCCGAAGTCACGGTCTTGCGCGTCTGCGTGCCGTATCCCACGACCACGACCTCCTCCAGCACCGACTGGTCCTCCTGCATCGTGACGTCGATCACCGAACGGCTGCCGACCGGCTCTTCGCGTTCCGTGTAACCGATGTACGAGAAGAGCAGGACCGCGCCGGGCTCCGCCTCGACCGAATAGGTGCCGTCGGCCCCGGTGGTCGTGCCGCGCGTGGAGTCCTTCACCAGCACCGTGGCGCCGACCAGCGGGCTTCCCGCCGCGTCGCAGACACGGCCCGTCACGCTGTTCTTCCGCTGCGGCTCCGCAGTGCGGTCGTATGTCAGCACGACCGTGCGGTCCACGATTTTGTAGCGGAATCCCCGTTTGGTGAATACGTTATTCAGAATCCGCTCCAGCGGGGCGTTGCTCTCGCGTACCGACACGTCGCCCATCGGCATGGACGCCAGCGCCGATTCGTAGGAGAAAAGCACGCCCGTCTGCTTGGTGAAAGCGTCCGTAAAAGTCTGTAGGGTAGCGGACTTGACCGTTAGGTCCACATCGTGGTTTTTCCGGAAAGGGGAGCCTCCGTCGTCTTCGGCATAGGCCCTCAGGCTCAAGCCGGTAAACAAAAGAAGCATCGCCACTCCCCAACGGAAGATGGAATTTTTCTTCATGATTTTAAGGTTTGCGAAAAAGGTTAATTTGGGTGAAAAGCCCCGTCCGCGGCGGCCGTCCGCGGACGGGACAGAGGATAGCTAGTTACCGCGCACGACCTCGCAGCGCTGTCCGGTCATGAATTCGACGATGTCGATGACCTCTTCGAGCGAGTTGGTGCGCAGGTAGTTGATGTCGTATCGTTTCCGGTTGTCGGGATCGGCTATGCGTATCCGCACGCCGTAATTCGATTCGATGCGGGCGATGATTTCGCCGATCGTGGCGTTCTTCATCGCCACGAGGTTGTAACGCTCCGTCACGAAATGCTCGGCGTAGATCTCTTCCACCTCGATGTCGTCCTTCGCGGCGTCGAACACGGCCCGCTGGTTGGGATGGAGCCGCACGAGATTATAGCCTTCGGGGGTCTGCAGGCGCACCGAACCGCGTTCGAGCACCACTTCGGTCAGCGGATCGGCGGCATGCGCCCTGACGTTGAACGCCGTGCCCAGCACCCGCACCGACAGGTTTTCGGTCTTCACCACGAAGGGATGCGCTTCGTCGTGCGCCACGTCGAAGTAGGCTTCGCCGTCGATGCGCACGATACGCTCCTCCGACCCCGCGCCGACCGCATATTGCAGTTCGGTCCCGTCCTGCATCCATACCTGCGTGCCGTCTTCGAGACGCAGGGCCGCAATTTCGCCGCTTTCATTCAGATAAGTACGGAACAGCTCGTCCCCCGGCGTTCCGACGCCGGCGAACCACGCCGCGGTTACGGCGACGACGACCACCGCCGCTGCGGCCGCTGCCGACGCCCAGCGGCGCCATGCGGGACGCCGCCGCTTCACCTCGCGGCGCATCGCTTCGTCGGCGTCGATCCGCGCGTTGAGCCGGCGCATCATGGCGTCGCAGCGCTCGCCGAGCTGTTTGGACGAAAGGGTTTTGTGAGCGCTCCAGATCGCGGCGATCTCGAAATAGAAGGTGCGGTGCTCCTCCCGTTCTTCGAGCCATGCGTAAAGCCGCCGCTCTTCAGCCTCGGTCGTTTCGTGATTCAGGTGCTTGTATAATACAGAATCGATGCTGTATAATACGGTGTCGTCGGTGTGTGCCAATGCGTATCTTTTTTAGGTGCTTGCATAATAACATACAGGCACCCCGGAGAAAATACCTACTCGGTACGGCAAATTTTTTCCTATCGCATGAACAGCAGGGCGAGCAGCAACAGCAGCTGCTCCTTGGAGAGCTTCCGGCGCAGTTGTTTGAGCGCCGCATACATATGATTCTCGACCGTACTCTGCGAGATGCCGAGCAGTTCGCTGATCTCGCGGTTCGAAAGGTCTTCGAGGTAGCTCAGTCTGAATACCTCGCGGCATTTGGGCGGCAGCGACTCGATCGCCGCGTCGAGACTCGCGCGCAGGTCGTCGGAATAGAGCTTACGGATGATCGGACTGTTGTCGGGCGCATAGTAGGCGCTGCCCATCGAGGCGATCCGCTCCTGATAGTAGGCGCGGTAATCGCCGGCGCGCCTGTTCTTGTCCAGATAGTTGAGCGCGCGGTTGTAGACCGAACGCAGCAGATATTTATACAGGGAGTTCGAATCGTCCAGCGCCGCGCGGTTCTGCCACACGTTGTAAAAGACGTCCTGCACCACGTCCTCGGCCCAGTCGTCCTTCATGAAAAGGCGGGCGTAGGAGACCAGCATGGCATAGTACCGGCCGCAAAGTTCGTCGAAAGCCTTGCGGTCGCCGTTGCGGATCCGTGTCGTAAGCAGAATTTTCTCCATCGGACAATCTGATTCGCCACAAAAGTAAACATTCTGAATTTATGAAACAATCCCCCGTGTTATTTTTAATTTTTTTGTAATTCCGTTAGGTGGTTTCGCCCGATCGGTTGTATTTAATATGTCACAACCGAACTACACGACCGATGGAAAAAAACCTCTTTCCGGCGCCGGACGCCGCAGCGCAGTCCCCGGCAGCCATGCTCCGGCAGTACGGCGGCGTTTGCACGCACGACGGCACCTGCCGCCGCGTTTTCCCATCCCCGGCGCAGACACATCATGCAATTCTGGTAATCATCAATCATAGATAGAATGAAAAAAGCTATTCAATTCGGAGCGGGCAACATCGGACGCGGATTCATCGGCGCCGTGCTGGAAAAGGCGGGCTACCATGTGGTGTTCGCCGATGTGAACGAACAGATCGTGGACCGGATCAACCGGGACAAGGGCTACACGGTGCAGATCATGGACACCGTATGCGAGGAGGTGCGCATCACCGACATTTCGGCCGTGGATTCGCGGAGTCCCGAACTCGCGCAGCAAATCGCCGAAGCGGAGATCGTCACCACGGCCGTCGGCCTTACGATCCTGCCCCGCATCGCAGGAGCCATCGCCGCGGGCATCGAGGCCCGCAGGGAGCAGGGCGTCGAGCAGCCGCTCAACGTCATCGCCTGCGAAAACGGCGTCCGCGCCACTTCGCAGCTCAAAGCCGCGGTGCTGACGCACCTCGACGCCGCCGGGCAGGCCTACTGCGAGCAGTACGTCGGCTTCCCCGACTGTTCGGTGGACCGCATCGTACCGCCCGTCAAGAGCGAAAACCCGATCGACGTAGTCGTCGAACGCTTCTTCGAATGGAACGTCGAGCGCGCCGCATTCAAGGGCGCCGTACCCGAAATCCCCGGCATGAATCCGGCCGACAACCTGATCGCCTACATCGAACGCAAGCTCTTCACGCTCAACACGGGCCACGCCATTACGGCCTATCTGGGCCGCATGAAGGGTTACATGACCATCTGCCAGAGCATTTCCGACGAGCAGATCCACGCCGTCGTCAAAGCCGCCATGCGCGAGAGCGGGCGGGGGCTGGTGGCGCGTTACGGCTTCGACCGCGACGCCCACTTCGCCTATATCGACAAGATCATCGGCCGCTTTACGAACCCCTACCTCTGCGACGACGTGACCCGCGTGGGCCGCGAACCGCTCCGCAAGCTTTCGGCGGGCGACCGGCTCGTAAAACCGGTCCTCACGGCCCGTCAGTACGGCATCGGCACGCCCAACCTGCTGCTGGGCATCGGCGCGGCCCTGCACTACGACAATCCGGAGGACCCGCAGAGCGTGGAGATGATCGCCATGACCGCACGGCTCGGCGCCGCGGCGGCCGTAGCCGAAATCGCGGAACTGCCCGCCGGCGATCCGCTGCCCGCGCTCGCCGCGCAGGCGTACGCCGAAGTAGAACGAATCATCCGCTAATCCCCGCCTGCGACATGAAAAACACGAAACTGCTACTGCTGGCCGCATGCTGCGCCGCGATCATGCCCGCCTGCGCCCAAGCCCCCCGGCTGCACACCGTGAAGATCGATTCGATCGAGGAGCTGCAGGCCTATTTCACCTACGATCCCGCGCGCGACGTGATCGTCAGCGGTCACCGCGGCGGCATGATGCCCGGCTATCCCGAAAACTGCATCGAGTCGTGCGAAAAGACGCTGTCGCTGATGCCTACCTTCTTCGAAATCGACTTCAGCTTCACCAAGGACAGCGTCATGGTGCTCATGCACGACCTGACGATCGACCGCACGACCACGGGCAAGGGCCTCGTCGCCGACTACACCTACGACGAACTGCGCCGCCTGAACCTCGTGGACCGCGACGGTAAAGTCACGCCCTACAGGATTCCGCGCCTGAAGGATGTGCTGGAGTGGGGCAAGGACAAGGTGGTCTTCAACTTCGACAACAAGTACATCAACACCAAAGGCGTGAGCGACGAGGTGCGCCGCGCGAGTCTCGACTACTACATCAGGCAGCTCCGGCCCGGCGGCGAGTGGTCCATGTACCACAACATCATGCTGAGCGTCCGCTCGATCGAAGAGGCGCTCTACTACTGGAACCACGGCATCCGCAACGTCATGTTCTGCGTCGAAATCAGTTCGATGGAGCACTTCCGGGCGTACGAGGCTTCGCCCATTCCGTGGAAATACATCATGGCCTATATCCGTCTGGCGGTCAATCCCGAACTCCAACAGGTCTACGATCTGCTGCACGCCGAGGGCGTGATGACGATGACCTCGATCACCGGATCGTCCGACAAGGTGAAGAATCCCCACGACCGCCGCGTGGCCTACATGCGCGAACTGCTGGCCGAACCCGACATCATCGAGACCGACTATCCCTCCGAATTCATCGGCCTGCCGTGGTCGCGCGACGCGATCCACGCCCTGCAGGACGCCGCCATACGCGGCAACAGAACCACCACCGACCTGAAGTAAAACCCGAACCAACCTGAATAAATGTCTGCAAAACAACTCAATCCGGCATATGCCGGCATGACCGACCAACAGGTCAAACGTTTCAAATACTGGGAATTCCGCACCATGGCGATGTGCATCTTCGGTTACGCGCTCTTCTATTTCGTGCGCAAGAACCTGAGTATCGCCATGCCGTATCTCAACGAGGAGATGGGCATTTCGAAATCCGACCTCGGCCTCTTCCTCACGCTCCACGGACTGATCTACGGACTCTCGAAGTTCGTCAACGGCATCTGGGGCGACCGCAGCAACGCACGCTACTTTCTGGTCACGGGACTCGTTTTCTGCGGCATCTGCAACCTGCTCTTCGGATTCAGCTCCTCGGTGCTGGCGCTGGGCATCTTCTGGATTCTCAACGGCTGGTTCCAAGGCATGGGCGTCCCGCCCTGCACGCGGCTGATGACCCACTGGATCGTCCCCGAACGGCTGGCGACCAAGATGTCGGTCTGGAACACCTCGCACTCGATCGGCGCCGGACTGGCCATCATCTTCTGCGGCTATGTCGTCAGCCTGAACTGGGGCGCATGGTTCGACGCTTCGTCGATGCTCTCGCAGCACTGGCGCTGGTGCTTCCTGCTCCCGGCGACGATCGCCCTGCTGGGCGCGGCCGTCGTCTGGGCCTTCGTCCGCGACACGCCCTCGTCGGTGGGCCTTCCCGAACTCAAGACCGGCAAAACGGCCGAAAAACCGCAGTCCAAAGCGGAGGAGAAGGCCGAATACAAGGCCTTCCTGCGCCGCAAAGTCTTCCTGAATCCGACGATCTGGATCATCGCCGTGGGCAACTTCTTCGTCTACATCGTGCGCTTCGCCGTGCTGGACTGGGGACCGACGATGCTCAAGGAGCACCTGCACATGGACATCAGCCATGCGGGCTGGACCGTCGCGGCGTTCGAAATCGCCGGTATCGCGGGCATGCTGGCCGCAGGCTGGGCCACCGACCGTTTCTTCGGCGGCCGTGCGCCCCGCACGTGCGTCATCTGCATGCTGATGGCCGCCGTGTGTCTGGTGGGACTCTATTCGCTCAACGAGCATACGCCGCTGATCGTGGCCGTTGCGATTCTGATGGCCGCCGGATTCTTCATCTACGGCCCGCAGGCGCTGGTCGGCATCGCCGCGGCCAATATCGCCACCAAGCGCGCCGCCGCTACGGCAGGCGGTTTCTGCGGGCTGTTCGGCTACGGCAGCACGATCGTTTCGGGCTGGGGACTCGGCATGCTGGTGCAGTACACCGACTGGAGCATCGCGCTCTATACGCTGGTGGGCATGGCGCTCGTCGGCACGGCGATCTTCGCCGCCGCATGGAAAGCCAAACCCAACGGCTACGACGACTGACACGAAGTTTTAGGTTAATGATAATGTGTGAGCGAAATCCCCGCAGCCGTACGCGGCTGCGGGGATTTCCATGTTCAGCTATTTTCCGGTGCCGGGCTATTCCACCGTCACGGACTTGGCCAGATTGCGCGGCTGGTCCACGTTGCGGCCCTTGTTTACGGCGATATAGTACGCCAGCAGCTGCAGCGGCACCGAGACGACCACCGGCATCAGACAGTCGGTTATCACCGGAACCTCGATCGTGTAATCGGCGCTGCGGCGCACGTGCGTATCGTCGCGGGCGATCACGGCGATGATCTTGCCGCCACGGGCGCGGATCTCCTCGATGTTGCTGGCCGTCTTTTCGTAGGTATTGTCCGGCGTGGCGATGGCGACCGTCGGCATTTCGTTGTCGATGAGCGCGATCGCGCCGTGTTTCATCTCGGCGGCGGGGTAGCCCTCGGCATGGATATAGGAGATTTCCTTCAGTTTGAGCGCGCCTTCCATCGCCGTGGGGTAGTTGTAGCCGCGGCCCAGATAGATGAAATTGTGGGCGTAGGTGAAGATCTTGGAGAGGTCTTCGATCCGCGGGCCGAGCTTCAGCACCTCTTCCAGTACGGCCGGAAGTTCCAGCAGGCCCTTCGCCACCTCACGGTAGTACTCCTCCGTCACTGTGCCTTTCTCGCGGCCCACGGCCAGCGCCAGCATCGCCATCACGGTCACCTGCCCCGTAAATGCCTTGGTCGAAGCCACGCCGATCTCCGGTCCCACATGGATATAGGCGCCCGAATGGGTGGCGCGGGCGATCGAGGAGCCAACGACGTTGCAGATGCCGAAGACGAAAGCCCCGGCCTTGCGGGCCAGTTCGACGGCGGCCAGCGTGTCGGCCGTCTCGCCCGACTGCGACACGGCGATCACGATGTCGTCCTCGTAGATGACCGGATTGCGGTAGCGGAACTCCGAAGCGTACTCCACCTCGACCGGAATCCGGCAGATATTCTCGATCAGGTGCTCGCCGATCAGCGCCGCGTGCCACGACGTACCGCACGCCACGAAGATGATGCGGCGGGCTTGGAGGAATTTCCTGCGGTTGTCGATCACGCCCGACAGCTTCACCTCGCCCGTTTCGGGGTTGATGCGGCCACGGATGCAGTCCACGATGGTCTTGGGCTGTTCGTAAATCTCCTTGAGCATGAAATGCGGATAGCCGCCCTTTTCGAGCTGCGAAATGCTCATCTGCAGCTTCTTGATGCCGATCCTGCCTTCGTGGTTGTCCAGCGTGACGATCTTCAGCGGCTTGTTGCGGTTGATGACGGCGATCTCCCCGTCGTTCACATAGACGAAATCCTGCGTATACTCGATGATCGACGCGGCGTCGGAGCTGAGAAAATACTCGCCCCGGCCGATGCCGATGGCCATCGGGCTGCTCTGGCGCGCCGCGATGATCTCGTCGCGGTTGTTCTTCTCGACCACGGCGATGGCATAGGCGCCGACCACCTGACGGAGCGCCTGCTGCACGGCTTCGAGCAGCGAACAGGCGTTGGTCGAGCGGATATATTCGATCAGGTTCACCAGCACCTCCGAATCGGTGCTGCTGCGGAACGTGTAGCCGTTCTCTTCGAGCGCATCTTTCAGCACCCGGTAATTTTCGATGATTCCGTTGTGTATCAGGGCGATATTCTCCGACTCGGAGCAGTGCGGATGCGCATTGACGTCATTCGGGACGCCGTGCGTCGCCCAGCGCGTGTGCGCGATGCCGATATTTCCGCCCAGCTCCTTCCCCGCGAGGAAATGTTCGAGGTCCGAGACCTTGCCCTTGCATTTGTAAACGTTGAGCGCACCGTCCTCATCGACCATCGCCACACCCGCGCTGTCGTAACCGCGGTATTCCAACCGGTGCAAACCTTTCAACAGGATCGGACAGGCTTCGCGCCCGCCGACATATCCTACAATCCCACACATAATTCTTTCAGCATTTTTATCCCGTCAAAAATAAGAAAATATTTTAAAAACGATATTCGGACACCCCGAAATAAGGAAAAAAGCACCGATTTCGGTGCTTAAATGACATATTTCAGAATCTCCCGCACGAGCGTTTCATTGCCCGCGGCCTGCGACACTCCGCGGTCGGGCCTGAAGTCCGCAACGACGCCCCCGGCCTCCCGGACGATCAGATTCGCGGCGCACACGTCCCACTCGTGCAGATCCAGCTCCCAATAGCCGTCCAGAAGTCCCGCCGCGACGCAACTCAGGTCGTAGGCCGCCGACCCCAGCCGCCGCACGTCCCGCACATAGGGGATGATGCGCGCGACGTTGTCGCTGTTGTTGTCCGGATTGACGTCCTTGTCGTACGGAAATCCGGTGGCGATGACCGACGTGGCGAGGGTCTGCTTGGCGGAGACATGCAGCCGCTTCACCTCGTCGGAGCGGCTCTTCATGTAAGCCCCGCCGCCTTTCGACGCCCAGAACAGCTCGTTCAGGTAGGGCGCGTAGACAACTCCGGCGATCGTCTCGCCCCGGTATTGCAGGGCGATCGAAACCGAGAAAACAGGAAGCCCCTGACTGTAGTTCGTCGTGCCGTCGAGCGGATCGACCACCCAGCGGTAATCGCTCCCGGCACGCCCCATCGAACCGCCCTCCTCGCCCAGTATCTCATGGTCGGGCCAGCGTTCCAGAATCGCCGCGGCGATGTAGGCTTCGCTCTCCTTGTCGGCGCGCGTAACGACGTCGTAGACATTGGATTTCGTGCGGATCGCCAGATCGTCGCCCCGGAAGTAGGCGAGCTGGATCTTTCCGGCGCCTTCGGCGAGCGGAAAGATGAAATCGAGAAATTCCTGATACATGGCCGCGCGCTACTTCTGCTCCGCGAAATACTTGTAGAACAGCGGAATGGTCTCGACGCCCTTGTAGAACTGTTCGAGTCCGTAGCTCTCGTTGGGCGAGTGGATCGCGTCTTCGGCCAGTCCGAAGCCGATGAGCAGCGACTTGATGCCCAGAATCGACTCGAAACCGCTGATGATCGGAATCGAGCCGCCCGAATAGAAGGGCAGGGGTTTCTTGCCGAAAGTCTCCGCCACGGCCTTCTCCGCCGCCTTGTAGGCCGGCATGTCGGTCGGTGCGACGTAGGGCATGCCGCCGTGCAGCGACTTGACCGTGACCTTCACGCTCTTGGGAGCGATCGATTTGAAATATTTTTCGAACAGCTTGCTGATCTTGCGGTAATCCTGATTCGGCACCAGCCGCATCGAAATCTTGGCCGACGCCTTCGACGGAATCACCGTCTTGGTGCCCTCCTCGATATAACCGCCCCAGATGCCGTTCACGTCGAGCGACGGACGCACGCCCGTACGTTCGAGCGTCGTGTAGCCCGCTTCGCCCTCCACGTCGCCGATCGAGAGCGACTTCTTGTAGGCCGCGAGGCTGAACGGCGCTTTGTTGAAGGCCTTGCGCTCGGCCGGAGTGAGCTCGCGCACGTCGTCGTAGAAGCCGGGAATCGTCACGCGCCCCTCAGCATCGACCAACTGCGCCACAAGGCGCGTCAGCACGTTGGCAGGATTGGCGACCGCACCGCCGAACAGCCCCGAATGCAGGTCCTTGTCGGGTCCCGTCACCTCGACCTCCATGTAAGCCAAGCCCCGCAAGCCGCAGGTGATGGAGGGGGTCTGCATCGAGATCATCGAAGTGTCCGATACCAATATAATATCGGCCTTGAGCATCTTCTTGTTCTGCTCGCAGAATTTGTAGAGACTCGGCGAGCCGATCTCCTCCTCGCCCTCCAGCATGAATTTCACGTTGCAGGGCAGGCACTCCTCGGCGCACATCGCCTCGAACGCCTTGGCGTGCATCCACAACTGGCCCTTGTCGTCGTCGGCGCCGCGGCCCCAGATACGGCCGTCGCGGATGACCGGCTCGAACGGCTCGGTCCGCCACTCGCTGCGCGGATCGACGGGCATCACGTCGTAATGACCGTAGACCAATACCGTCTTGGCCTTGGGATCGACCGTCTTCTCGGCGTAAACCACCGGATTGCCCTCGGTGGGAAACACCTCGGCATGGTCGGCGCCCGCCTTCACGAGCGCCGCGGCCAGCCATTCGGCGCACCGCGTCATGTCGGGCCGGTGCTCGCTCTGCGCGCTGATCGAAGGGATGCGCAAGAGGTCGAACAACTCGCTGATAAAGCGATCTTTATTTGCGTCTATATATTTCTTTACTTTATCCATTTTTCCGGGGTGTTATTCGGTCTTCTTCAATACGTAGTTTTCGGCCAGCGGACCCGTCACGGGCTGCTTGTCGGCGTCGAGCCGGCGCAGGCGGTTCTCCTCGACCTTGTAGTACTCGACGCCCTCGCCGTTTTCGGGAGTCAGGGTCAGCAGGTTGCCCCTCACGGAGTAGCCGCCCTTCGTATCGAATTCCGCGTCACGGTCGATGTATTTCATGTGCAGGTCGAAAGTGCCGTCCTTTTTCAGCGTCAGACGGGTCTCGATGCCCGGACAATCGGCCGCCGGAAGCGTTCCGGCATAGGTTCCCTGATAGTCGAGCGAGGTCTCGGCCGTATGCATGTCGGGCGCTTCGGCGACGGTTTCGGCACCGCCGGAAGCAGCTTTTTTCTGTGTATTTCCGCCGCAGGCCGCAAGCAGGGCGGCCGCCGCGAGGATCAAAATTCCACTTTTCATAATCTATAAATTAAATGTTGCATATCGCTTTTATCTCGCCGATGAAACGCTGCGCCAGCGCATCGGCTTCCGCCATGGATTTCGCCTCGGTGTAAACGCGGATGATCGGCTCGGTATTGGACTTGCGCAGGTGTACCCAATTCTCCGCGAAGTCGATTTTAACGCCGTCTATATCATTCACGTTTTCACCGGCATAACGCTCCTTTATCTCACGCAGTACTTTATCCACGTCGATCGCCGGCGTCAGCTCGATCTTGTTCTTCGAGGCGAAGTACGAGGGATAGGTGGCGCGCAGCTGCGTCATGGTCATCCCCTTGTGGGCGAGCCACGTCAAAAAGAGTGCCGTCCCGACCAGCGCGTCGCGGCCGTAGTGCAGCTCCGGATAGATCACTCCGCCGTTGCCTTCGCCGCCGATCACGGCGCCGGTCTCCTTCATCTTGGCCACCACATTCACCTCGCCGACGGCCGACGCGGAGTATTTGCCGCCGTGCCGCTCCGTGACGTCGCGCAGCGCCCGCGACGAAGAGAGGTTTGAAACGGTGTCACCGCCCGGATTCTTCGACAGAATATAGTCGGCCACGGCAACCAGCGTGTACTCCTCGACGAACATCGAGCCGTCCTCGCTGACCAGCGCCAGCCGGTCCACATCGGGATCGACGACGATGCCCAGATCGGCTTTCTCGCGGCGGATCGTCTCCGCGATTCCGGTCAGGTTTTCGGGCAGCGGTTCGGGGTTGTGGGCGAATTCGCCCGTCGGGTCGCAGTTCAGCTCCACGACTTCGCACCCCAGCCGCCGCAGAAGCTCCGGCATCACGATGCCGCCCACGGAATTCACGGCGTCCACGACCACCTTGAAGCGGCGTTTGCGGACCGCCTCGGCGTCCACGAGCGGAAGCGCCAGCACCTGCTCGATATGCGTCCGGTTGAACGGTTCGCGCGAAAGCACATGCCCGATGCCGTCCACGCCGGGGTACTCGAAGCCCTCCTCCTCGGCCATCGCCAGCACGCGCTTGCCCTCGGCGTCGGTGAGGAATTCGCCGTCGGAGTTGAGCAGCTTCAGGGCGTTCCACTGACGCGGGTTGTGCGACGCGGTGATGATGATGCCGCCGTCGGCCCGCTTGGTGATGACGGCCATCTCGGTGCCCGGCGTGGTGCAAAGCCCGACGTTGATCACGTCGGCGCCGCAGGCCAGCAGGGTGCCCTCGACCAGATCGGAGACCATTTCGCCCGAAATACGGGCGTCGCGGCCTACGACTATGGTAAGTTTTTTGCCGGGATTCCGCTCGGCGATCAGACGTGCGTATGCGGTAGTGAATTTCACGACGTCGGGGGGCGTCAGGTTCTCGGCCTGCGCCCCGCCCACCGTGCCGCGGATACCGGAAATGGATTTGATGAGTGTCATATTTTAAAGAGGTTTATCTATACATATATTTATGAAAAATTGTCTTCGAAGTTTTGATATTCGAGGTAAATATATTACTTTTATGCCAATTATGAAAATTAAAAAACGACTATCATGAGAACGATTCCTGCTTCCGAATTGATTATCAACGACGACGGTTCGATTTTCCACCTGCACCTGCTGCCGGAGCAGCTCGCCGACACGGTGATCCTCGTCGGAGACCCCGGCCGCGTGGCCTTGGTTGCGGAATTTTTCGACGCCAGAGAGTGCGAAGTCTCCAACCGCGAATTCAAGACCGTAACGGGCACCTACAAGGGAAAACGCATGACGGTCCTTTCGACGGGCATCGGCATCGGCAACATCGACATCTCGGTCACGGAGCTGGACGCGCTGGCCAACGTCGATTTCGCCACCCGGCAGGAGAAGGCGCAGAAACGGCAGCTGACGCTGGTGCGTCTGGGCACTTCGGGCGCCATCCAGCCCGACATCAAGGTAGGGGAGTTCGTCTTCTCGCGCACATCGGTGGGCTTCGACGGCCTGCTGAACTACTACAAGGGCCGCAACGACGTCTGCGACCTCGCCATCGAAAAGGCTTTCATGGAGCACGTCGGCTGGAACGAACTGCTTCCCAAGCCCTACTTCATCGACGCCGACAAGACGCTGTTCGAGCATTTCCGCGACGTGACGCGCGAGGGCATCACCATCGCCGCTCCGGGCTTCTATGCGCCGCAGGGCCGCTGGGTGCGCCTCGAACCGCAGGACGCGCGGCTCAACGAGAAGATCGAATCGTTCGACTACCACGGACGCCGCATCACCAACTTCGAAATGGAGGGTTCGGCGCTGGCCGGTCTGGCGGCCCTGATGGGCCACCGCGCCGCCACGATCTGCACCATCATCGCCCAGCGCATCGCCCAGAACGTCGATACGGACTACAAACCCTTCGTGCGCAAGATGATCTCCACGGCGCTCGACAAACTCGCAGTTTTAGAATAACAGAAACCATAACAGAAAATAAAGAAAGGAAACAAACGTATGAAATTTTCAGTATCAAGCTCGGCCCTGCTCTCGCTTCTGGCTACCACCGGCAAGGTTATCAGCAATAAGAACACGCTTCCCATCCTGGATTACTTCCTGATGGAGCTGAGCGGCAACGAACTGAAGGTCACGACATCGGACCTCGAAACGACGCTCATCGGCTCCATTACGGTAGACAGCGTGGAGAGCGAGGGAACCATCGCCGCACCCGCCAAACTGATGCTCGACTCCCTGAAGGAGTTCTCCGAACTGCCGCTGACCATCGACGTAAACGATAAGAACTGGGAAATCACAATCAACTGGAAGAGCGGTTCGCTCTCGATTCCCGGCGCGAGCGCCGTGAGCTATCCCGCCGTACCGCAGCTGAGCGCCGAGAAGAAGGAGCTGAGCATGGACGTGGATACGCTGGTCAACGGCATCAACAAGACGATCTTCGCCACGGCCGACGACGAACTGCGTCCCGTGATGAACGGCATCTACATCAATCTGGCGCCCGGCGCGCTGACGTTCGTGGGCACCGACGCGCACAAGCTCGTGAAGTACGAGTCCGAGACCGCGAACGAGGTCACGGCTTCGTTCATCCTGCCCAAGAAACCGGCCAACCTGCTCAAATCGGTGCTGCTGAAGGAGGACGACGCCATCGAGATGAGCTTCGACTCGAAAAACGCGCTCTTCAAGCTCAAGAGCCACACGCTCGTCTGCCGTCTGATCGAGGGCAACTACCCGAACTACAACGCCGTGATTCCGGCCAACAACCCCAACAAGGTGCTGGTGGACCGCGTCGAGCTGGTGAACGGCATCAAGCGCGTGGCGGTCTGCTCGAATCCGACCACCAACCTGATCCGCATGGACATCGGCGACAACCGGATCAACCTCACGGCGCAGGACATCGACTTCTCGGTGTCGGCCAACGAGACCATTTCGTGCAGCTACGACGGCGAGGAGATCACGATCGGCTTCAAATCGACGTTCCTCGTCGAGATACTCTCGAACATGGACACGCCGACCGTGGTCATCGAACTGGCCGACTCGACCCGTGCCGGCGTCTTCAAACCCGTATATGACGACAAGCAGACAAGCTCGACGCTCATGCTGCTCATGCCGATGATGATCAACGCATAACGGCCCCTCAGATGAAGTTAAACCTCAAGCGCCCGATCATCTTCTTCGACCTCGAAACGACCGGCGTGGACACCGCCAAGGACCGCATCGTCGAGATTTCGATGGCCAAGATCATGCCCGACGGCGAAGAGATCGTCAAAACCCGCAAGCTCAATCCGGAAATGCACATTCCGGAGGAGGCTACCGCCATCCACGGCATTACGGACGAGGACGTCAAGGATTGCCCGACCTTCGCGCAGGTCGCCAAATCGCTCGAACAGTTTATCCGCGGCTGCGACTTCGGAGGGTTCAATTCGAACCGCTTCGACCTGCCGGTGCTGGTCGAGGAGTTCCTGCGCGCGGGAGTGGACGTGGACTTCAAGCGCCGCAAATTCATCGACGTGCAGAACATCTTCCACAAGAAGGAGCAGCGCACGCTGGTGGCGGCCTACAAGTTCTACTGCGACAAGGATCTGGACGACGCACACTCGGCCGAGGCCGACACGCTGGCGACCTACGAGGTGCTCAAGGCCCAGCTGGAGCGTTATCCCGATCTGGAGAACGACATCGACAAGCTGGCCGAATTCTCGACCCGCGCCGAAACGGCCGACTACGCCGGACGCATCCTCTTCAACGAAAAAGGCGAGGAGGTCTTCGGATTCGGCAAATACAAGGGCCGCAGCGTGGAGGAGGTCTTCCGCATGGAACCGAGTTATTACGCATGGATGATGAACGGCGATTTCCCGCTCTACACCAAGAAGGTCATCACCGAAATCCGCATGCGCGAAAAACTGAAATGACGATGAAGCGACTTTGTGCGACAGTCTTGCTGCTCCTGTTGAGCGTATGCGCCTTCGCGGTGCAGAAGTCGGGAACGATCGTTTACATCAACGGCTCGAAATTCTACATCCATACGGTGCAGCCCGGCGAAACGCTTTACGGGCTGTCCAAGGCGTACGAGGTGGGCGAGAAGGTGATTCTTCAGTACAATCCGTCGGCAGGCGGCGGGCTGAAAGCGGGGGAGAACGTCAAGATACCCTTCGTGACGGCCGTGCCCGAACCCAAGTCGGAGCGGAAGCTGCGCAGGACCTTCGACTCCCACACCGTCGCGCAGGGCGAAACCCTGTACGCCATTTCGCGCAAGTACGAAATCCCGATCCAGACCGTCATCGAGGACAATCCGAGTCTCGATCCGACCAACCTGCGGCTCGGAGAGCGCATCCTGATCCGCAAGAAGGAGATCGGCTCCGAAGACGAGGCCGGCGCCAAGGAGCAGTGGGAAGCCTACCGCAATACGCTCAACAGCGTCGCCGAGGAGGGTTATGCCTATCATATGGTCAAGCCGGGCGAAACCTTCTATTCGCTGTCACGCCGCTTCGGCATCACCGAAGAGCAGCTCGGCTCGCTCAACGGAGGGCTGAAACCCGCCGACCTGAAAGCCGGAGCGATCATCAAGGTTCCGGGTTCTCCCGAAGAGCTGGCCGCCGGGGAGCGGCAGCCTGCCGACACCGTGCGCGCGGACTCCGTACCCGACCTCTCCGCCGACAACAGGGTGAAGGAGATCGAATTCCGCGCACTGCGGCGCAGTGCGACGCTCAATGTCGCCCTGCTGCTGCCGATGGACGCCGGCACCCCCAATCCCAGCTATCTGGAGTTTTATCAGGGATTCCTGCTCGGACTGGACAGCGTGAAGACCAAATACGGCTATTCGGTGAACGTCTGTCTGTATAACACGGCCCGCGATGCGGAGAAAATCCGCGAAATCACCGAGAGCGACGCCTTCCGCAATACCGACCTGATCATCGGTCCGGTCTACGAGGAGGGGCTGTATCCGGTCATCCGGTTCGCCGAGGAGCACAACGTGCCCGTCGTTTCGCCGCTGGCCAACATCACGGACATGAACAGCGACGTGCTGTTCCAGATGGCGCCCGACCCGGCGCACAAATGGGAGAAGGCCGCCGAACTGGTGAACGGGGACCGGCAGGTAACGCTGATCTACACCGAAAGTACGGACAAGGAGTTCGAGCAGGAGATGCTGACACTGCTCGGCGATTCGGACTATAAGAAGCACACCTATAAATATGTCCATCCGTCGGCCCGCACGAACAGCAATTCGGGCGATCTGACGCCGCTGCTGGACAACGGCGCCGACAACGTATTCATCGTCATGTCCGACAACGAGGTGGACGTGGACCGCATTCTGGCGGCCATCGCTTCGGCCGACACCAACATATCGAGCCGCGGCCGCACGGCCCCCCGGTTCGTCGTGCTGGGCAATACGCGCTGGAACCGCATGAACAACATAGACCGCACGATGTTCTTCAAGGACCGCGTGATCTTCATCTCGACCTACCACGCCAAGCGCGACTCGCAGACGATTCTCGACTTCGACAGCGCCTATATCCGCTCCTTCGGGTCGCTGCCCACGCTCTTCTCGTACCGCGGCTACGATGCGGCGGCGGTCTTCTGCCCCGCGATGTACAACGACATCGAATACGACATGGAAGGCCGGAGCTACACGCCCCTTCAGACCTCCTACCTATTCGGGCAGGGCGAGGAGCGCCACAACCACGTCAACCGCAGCTGGATGAGAGTCAACTACAACAGCGATTTCACGATAACCGTCGAATAGTAAGACCATGGCATCTTTGACAAACGCAATACCCGAAAAAACCATCGAGCGCCTGAGCGAATACCGCCGCACGCTGCTGGCCAGCCACAAGCAGGGGATCACGCATATCTTCTCGCACGTGCTGGCGGGCATCCACGGCATCACGGCCGTGCAGGTCCGGCGCGACCTGATGCTGATCGGCTTTTCGAGCGACACGAAGAAAGGGTACGACGTGCAGGTGCTCATCGAATACATCAGCCGAATCCTCGACAGCCCCTCGCAGATGAATATCGCCGTGCTGGGCATGGGACACCTTGGACAGGCCATCACCAAATATTTCAACGGCAAGGGACTCAAGCTGAAAATCACCGCCGCGTTCGACGTCGATCCCGGCAAGGTCGGCAAGACCATCGACGGCATTCCGTGCTATCACATGGATACGTTCGAAGAGGTCGTCGAGGACAAGGACATCAGCATCGTGATCGTCTCCTCGCCGACGCAGGTGGCGCCGAGTCTGGTCGTTCCGATCATCAACGCCGGAATCCGTGGCGTGCTGAACTTCACCTCCACGCCGCTGAACTTCCCGCAGGGGATCGTGGTCGAGAATTACGACATCACCACGCTGCTCGAAAAAGTAGCCTACTTCGTCAAGGAGAACGAAGAGAAAAACAGCAGCAACACCTAAACAAAGAGCGGCAGGAGAGAGAGCAATGAGGGTTTTTCACGGTTTCGAAGCGCTTCCGCATTTCACGCATCCGGCGGTGACCGTCGGATCGTACGACGGCGTGCACAGCGGCCATCTGAAACTGCTGCGCACCGTAACCGCCGCGGCCCGCGGGCAGGGCGGCGAAAGCATCGTCTTCACCTTCGAGCCGCATCCCCGCATCACGCTCGGCAAGGCCGACGGCCTGCGCCTGCTGACGACGCTCGACGAGAAAATCTGCCTCCTCGAACGGCTGGGGATCGACAATCTGGTCATCATCCCCTTCGACAGAGCCTTCAGCCGGCTGGCTCCCGACGAATTCGTCCGCGACTGTCTCGTAGGCCATACGGGAGCCGAAACGCTCGTCGTAGGCTTCAACCACCGCTTCGGACACGACAAACAGGGCAGTTACGACTATCTGGACAGCCACGGCTTCGGCCTGCGCATAATAGAGGTCTCCGAATGCGACGTGGACGCCGAAAAAGTCAGTTCGACGGTGATCCGGCAATTGGTCGGCGAGGGAAAGATGGCGCGCGCCGCACGTCTGCTGGCGCATCCCTATCTGGTAATCGGCCGGGCGCAGCGCAACCGCATCCGGGTGGAGGACCCGCTGAAACTCCTGCCCCCTCCGGGCGAATACGATGCGCATATCAACGGCAAGCCGGCCCGGCTCACGGTCGATGCCGCTCAGGAACTGATAACCCGCGACATACTGCCCGAAGGGCGTGTCGTCATAACATTTTAAACCATGCTGAGTTACGACTGTCAAATAAGGGTTTGGTACAAGCATACCGACCAGATGGCGATCTGCCACCACTCGAACTATATCTGCTATTACGAAGCCGCGCGCAGCGAACTGCTCCGCTGGCTGGGCATGTCCTTCGCCGAGGTCGAGAAGCGGGGTATCATGATGCCCATTCTGGAGGTGCAGTCCAAGTACCACCGCCCGGCCTATTACGACGAACTGCTCACCGTGCGCATCATGCTGAAAGAGCTTCCCACGGCCCGCATCAACTTCTTCTACGAAATCTACAACGAAAAGGGCGACCTGCTCAATACGGGCATGACGCAGCTGGGCTTCATCCACAGCGACACGCGCCGCCCGTGCCGCGTCCCCGACTGGTTCCTGCAGCTGGTCACCGACAAGTGGACGGAGGAGTAGAAGCGGCAGCGACACCTCCGATGATTCCCGCTACGGCAAGGCTCCGGAGCGACGCAATGGCGGAAACTCCAACAGAACGATACTGAGAAACACCGCATACGAAAGAACCGCACCCATCGGGATGCGGTTCTTTTTTCCGGAACGCGACTTCGGCTATTTTTCGATCAGCGAAATCGAACGCTGGATAAAGTCGGTCAGATTCTTGCCCTTGAGCATGCCGTTGGTCAGCAGCGCAAGGTCGATGATCTGCTTGACGAGCCGGTTTTCGCCGCCGATCTCGCGCAGCCGCTCGTTGCGCTCGTCGCGCAGCGTGACGATCTTCTTCGACAGCTCCTCGCGCGTCGATTTCTCTTCGGGAGTCAGCTCCTCTTCCTTCTTGCCCTTCACCACCTCGTCGAAGCGGTTCTCCTCGGCTACCGCCGCGTCGATCTTCTTGGTGATCGACTTCAGCTTGTCGCCGTAGGCCTTCTCCGCGTCGGAGAGGATGTCTGCGACGATGGGGTGGTTGCCGTTAACCGCAATGGTGAAGTTGTCGGGCATCTGTCCGTAGAACTGGCTCATGCCGCCTCCGCCGCCCATCGCGGCCATCTCCTTCATACGGCGCATGAATTCGTTCTGCGTGATGACCACGGGCGCTTCGTCGGGCGACATGGCCTCGAACGAAATGTTGTAATGAATCTTGTCGTCCTTGGGCATCTGACTCTCGAATACCGGGCGCAGCAGCTCCTGCTGGGCTTCGGTGAGCGACATCTTGATATTCTCCTCCTTCTGGATCAGCTTGTCGATCACGTCGCTGTCCACACGCACGAAGCGCGTCTCCTTGTTCTTCGACTCGTACCAATTGATATAGTGGTTGTCCAGCTGACCGTCCATCAGCAGCACGTCGTACCCCTTGGCCTTGGCCGCTTCGAGGAACGTGTGCTTCTCCACGGGATCGTCCACATAGAGGAAGACGACCGTCTTGTTCTTGTCGGTCTGGTTCTCCTTCACCTTCTCCAGATACTCCGCAGGCGTGAAATACTTGCCCTCGATGTTCTTCCAGAGCATGAACTCCTGCGCCTTCTCGGAGAACTTCTCGTCGGTCAGGATGCCGTATTCGATGAATATCTTCAGATCGTCCCACTTCGCCTCGTAGTCCGCACGCATGGTGTTGAACAGCTCCTGCAGACGATCAGCGACCTTGCGGGTGATGTAGCTCGAAATCTTCTTCACGTTGGAGTCGCTCTGCAGGTAGCTCCGCGACACGTTGAGCGGAATGTCGGGCGAGTCGATCACGCCGTGCAGCAGCGTCAGGTATTCCGGCACGATGCCCTCGACCTGATCCGTCACGTACACCTGATTCGAATAGAGCTGAATCTTGTTCTTCTGTATCTCGAAGTTGTTGTGGATCTTCGGGAAATAGAGGATGCCCGTCAGGTGGAACGGATAGTCGATATTCAGGTGGATCGAGAACAGCGGCTCGTCGCTCAGCGGGTATAGCTCATGATAGAACTCCTTGTACTGCTCCTCTGTGATGTCGGCGGGTTTGCGCGTCCAAAGCGGATCGACGTTGTTGATGATGTTGTCCTTGTCGGTATCGACGTACTTGCCGTCCTTCCACTCCTTGACCTTGCCGAAAGCGATGGGCACGGGCAGGAACCGGCAGTATTTGCGCAGCAGCTCCTCGACCTTCGAACTTTCAGCGTACTCCAGCGAATCCTCCGAAAGATGCAGGACGATCGTCGTGCCGCGGTCATGCTCCGCATCGGTCTCCTCCATTTCGAATTCGGGCGTGCCGGTGCAGCTCCAATGCACGGTCTTGGCCTCTTTCTTATAGGATTTGGTGAAGATCTCGACCTTGTCGGCCACCATGAACGACGAGTAGAAGCCCAGTCCGAAATGACCGATGATCGACTGGTTCTTGTACTTCTCCATAAACTCCTCGGCGCCAGAGAAGGCGATCTGGTTGATATACTTGTCCACCTCTTCGGCGGTCATGCCCACACCGCGGTCGGTCACGGTCAGCGTTTTGGCCTCCTTGTCCACGGCGACGTGAATCGTCAGGTCGCCCAGCTCGCCCTTCATTTCGCCGATCGACGAAAGCGTCTTCAGTTTCTGGGTAGCATCGACCGCATTGGAAATCAGCTCGCGCAGGAAAATTTCATGGTCCGAATAGAGGAACTTTTTAATCACGGGGAAGATATTCTCCGTCGTAACCCCGATTTTGCCGTTTTTCATAGTTTTATATTTAGCTGTATTTTGATTCATTTCATCCGACCATCCATCAACAAACCGTGTGCCACCGCCCGTTTTCTGCCAAACTGTCAGTCGGGCATGACAAAGGCCGCCGTAAAAAGTTGCCGCGGCGGGAATTTTGCCGTATATTTGTCCGACTTCAAACAGTTACCACTATGGATTTTCTCTCTCTGGCAAAAAAGCGGTACGCATGCCGCAAATATGCCCCGGCAAAAGTCGAGCAGGAAAAGCTCGACATCATTCTGGAGGCGGGCCGCGTGGCTCCTACGGGCGCCAACCGCCAGCCCCAGCGGCTCATCGTCGTACGCTCGCAGGAGGGGATGGAGCGTCTGGCACGCTGCACCCGCGACTTCGGCGCTCCCTGCGCCGTCATCGTCTGCGCCGACACCGGCGAAGCATGGACCCGCAAATACGACGGTAAAGCGATCGGCGACATCGACGCTTCGAACGTCACCGACCACATGATGCTGGCCGCAGCGTCGCTGGGGCTTGACACGCTCTGGATCTGCATGTTCAAACCCGAAGCCGTCCGCGAAGAGTTCCGGCTCCCGGAACATGTGGAACCCGTCAATATCCTGCTCATCGGCTACGGCATCGGCACTCCCGCCGACCCCGACCGTCACGACCTGCTGCGCAAACCGCTCGCGGAAACGGTCGTATACGAAACCTTCTGACCGGGGCGGAAGCCCAAAATTCCCCGGCGGCAAAGGCGGCGGTTTTTGCGAACCTCCGCATCCGCGCACACCGGAAGATTCCGGCTACAACCGACAGCAAAAAATAAGCGAAGGCCTCACGGGCCTTCGCTTATTTCGTATCTGCGCCGGTCAAGCGCGTTATTTGCTGCGCACACAGCGCACCATCATGGCCGTAGCAGGTACGACCCCGCCTGCGGAAACCGACGGATTGTTCGTTGTGCTGGCCGTAGACCATGCCAGATAGCAATACTGTCCCGGCTTGGTCGCGCTCTCATCGGCCGTCCATATTGAGATGATATTCGGCAGCATGGTCTTCGTACCGTCCTTGTACAACTGTCCGGAAGGCACCATGTAGATATTCTGCATGCCGTCGCTGCACATTCTGAACGCATAAGGCTCGAATTCTTTCGCCCCGTCGGCGACAAGTTCCAGAAGCTGCTCCGAAGTGGGCATACGCCACGTTCCGGCAGGCGCCACGAGCGAACACGGGTCTACATCGCCGTAGGGAACATCCGCATAGTTCGGAATCGACTGTTCGTCGGGTCCGTAAACCACACCCTGATATTTCGTCGAACTCGAAACCGTGCCTTCGAACTTGATGCCGTACTTGCTCTTCCACTTGAAGTACATACCGCGCTCCTTAGGTTCCGCAAAGGTATAGGCCCCGTCGACGACAGTCAGGTAGCCTTCGCTCCAAGTCACCGAGAAGGCGTCCGTCGCGGGGTTGGCCTCCTGCCGGACGCTCTTTCCGGTGTCGGAGCCGTTGACCCAGATGGCGAGCGTGCGCTCCTCGCCCGCATTTTCGGGAACCGAGAACGAAACGGTCGGATTCTCCTTCGATCCGTTCTGCGTCAGCTCCAGCCCGTCGCTGCCTTTGATGACCACGGGGAACGACGCAAGGTCGCTCTCGCACTTTACGCTCAGCGTAAACGCTTCGTAGGTGGCTTTCGACGGAGAGTGGGATATGTAATCCACATAGTTTTTCTTTCCCGGCTGTACGAACGAGATACCCGAATAAACCCGGTTGATGAACAGCCGCCATTCGCGGTTTCCGACTTCGTCGTTCTTGGGCACGGTCAGCGTAACCTCCGTCTCGGACGGCGATGCGTCGATGGACCGAATCTCCCCGTCCTCGGCTTCGATATCGACCTCGTAAGCCGGGAATTCACCCGGATCGGTCTTGACGGTAAGCTTGAACGAAGCATTGTCCGTCACCGAAGCCGGCGTATGCGACACATAAGAAGGCTGGCGGATATTCTTCACGCAGCGGAGCGAAGCCATGTTCGTGCCCGCAAGATCGTAATCCACCATCGAATAGTCGGCGTTGAGTACATAAATCACACCTTCACCCGCATAATTGGCGCCCAGTCCCCAATATCCGCCGAACTGAGACTTTCCGCTGATCTGCCCCGAAGCAAGTTCCAGCGCGCCGCAGAAAGGCATGAAATAGTCCGAGCTGAGATACCCCATGCCGGTAATGCCGTCCAATACATGCTGGTTCATGTAGTCTTCCCGGTCGTAAAGACAGAAAAGCTCCATATAAGTCGGCGTACGCAGCCCGGCATCGATCATCGCACACGGATCGGTATTCGGCTGGCGGTAGGGGATGTCGGCCAGCGCCACCTGCACGGCTTCGGGCGTATAGGCCGTTCCGGCGTACGAACCGCCGTCCGACGGCACGCCGTATTTGCTGCCCTGACGGAAATAGAGTCCGAGGTCGGACATCTTGTCGGCAACGGCGAATTTACCGTCCATAAGCGTAACGTTGCCCTTCGCCCAATAGAAACCGGCCGTCAGTACGAGCGCGGCCTCCTGCCGGGCTTCGACGATCTTCGTCCATTGGGGTTCCGCACCCGCATCGGCCATCTCCACAACGATATTGCGTTCGTTCTCGGTATAGTTGCCCGCGATTTCGACGTCGATGCTCTCGGTCCGCTCCGTCACCGCCACCGGATCGCCGACCTTGTCACCGAGCGTCACGCGGTACTGCCATTCGACGAAAATCGGATCGGCCGCACGGGTCTCGATGCTCGTGGTGAAACCGAGTTTGTAACCGCCGCCGTTGTAAGGAACCGTTTCCGGAATGGTCGTGGAGTCGTATTCGGTTACACAATAGTCTTTTAAGGCAGGCTCCTGTTCAGCCTCGACGATCCGAATCCACCGGGGGGGGGTAGCGGCATCCTCTGTTACAGCCATTTCCACGACGACCGCCCGCGGTTCCTTGCTGTAGTTGGAACCGATGACGACCGATACTTCCGTTTTGGGTTCGGTCACGGCTATCGCATCGCCGACGGCCTCACCGAGCGTCACACGGTACTGCCACGGTTCGAATACGGGAACGACCGGCTGGGAGCGAGTTTCGGTGCGGGTCGTAAAAGTCATCGTGTAGGCACCGCCTTCGGCAGGTATCGTCTCAGGAATGGTCGTCGATGCGAATTCGGTCACCGTATACTCCGTTTTTTTCGTCGGTTCCGTATTGTCGTCCGAACAGGCCGACAATACGACACACAACATGCCTAACGGAAGGCACAAACATTTGAGTAAATTTTTCTTCATAGTACAAATTAAAAAAAGAGTGGACGGCTAAAGTAGTGATTTTATTCCTCGCAAACAAACCCGGACGAACAAAAAAGTATAATACGCACAAAATGAGAGATCGGCTAAATCCTTGTAAATATTGATATTTATTACGATTTATCGCTGCCAAGCCGAATCATGCTTACATGTTTTCCGCACATCAGATCAAAATAATACAAATCCGCAGCAAAACACGCCCCGTTGCAAGCCGAAAACCAAAATACAAAAAATACCGCTCATCTTGAACGTCCATGACACTTTTTTGTAACTTTACAAGGCAGGAAGGTCCACCGGAAACTGCGCCGGATGCGTGACGAGCGAAAGACAACGGAAAAAGCAAATACGGAACTACAAATCAAAGCAATATGAAGACTAAAAAATCAGGAATATTAATTTTATTCCTTTGCATATTCTGCGTCGTCGGCTGCGACAATGACGATAAAAAAGGACGAGAAGTAACCGATTACAAAGAATATATTCTTACCGTTGCATCCGGAAAAGTTCCGGGAGTATTGACTTCCGACGGACACAATTATCTGACAGACGTATATGCCGTAAAAAAAGAGCTGTCCGATGAATGGATTCCCTTCGGCAATATCGAAGGATTTGACTTTGAAGAAAAATACGAGTGCAAAATAAAAATCAGCGAAACGAGCTACTTGGATTACGGCATGGGAGAACCCGCATGGACGGAATATGAACGGCTTGAAGTAATATCCAAAGAGAAAAAGGATTCGGAGGAGATGCCGTTGCACTTTATTCCCAAATGGTATTATGAAAACCGTCCCCTTCCTCAATACAGATATGCAATAGAATCTGAAAACAAAGAGCTTATCGAAGAAGTTTTGAAAGCCAATCCCATCCTTCCCTTGGATTATCATTATTTGCTTTATCGGGATGAGGATAATCACCCGAAAGGGATTGCGATAAAAGACGACGACGATTTATTCGGTCCCAGCATTATAAAAAGCACAAATAGAAATCCGGAAGAAATGCCGGAGTCCTACAAGCTGCTTCCTCCCGAAGAACAGGTGCAAGGTTTCATGGAATGGACATTCTCAGATGAATCGGGAAATGCAACCGATTACCCGTCATTCGATGTGTTTGTCGCCCATTCTTCTCGATCGAGGAGCGTTGGTCCCGCACCCGACCTTGTCTGTCTCTATAAAGACCTTACAGAACATTACAAAAACCAGTACCCCGATGCCGGAGTAAAAACGGTTGTCGTTTCTTTCACAATAGACATATAACAAAATAAAGGCAACGCCCTAAAACATGTCAATCCGCTGAAACTCTGAAACCGGAACCGGCACGTGGCACGAACATCCCTCAAAATCACCTATAGCGCAAAAAGACAGCGGGCCGAAATTCGGCCCGCTGTCTGCGTTGAAGAATCCGTACGGATTCCCCGTTTCGTAAAGGCAGGTCACTTGGCGTACAGCCGGAACTTCATGCGCCAGCTTTCGCCCGGAGCGATCGCCTGAAAACCTTCGGCCGCAGGGTCCGCGGCGTTCGGGGCGTTCGTCGTCCACGACTGCGGTTCGGGACAGCAGTAGGGCACCCGGCCGCCGTTGTTCCAGATCGTCCAATAGGTCGTCTGCCGATCGACCTCGTAGAAGGTGCGGACGCCCGTGCGGAGATTCTCGACCAGCGCACCCCGGAAAGGCTTGCCGTCCACCTCGATTTCGCGCAGCGTGAAGCCCGCTTCGATCGGCTCGCAGTCCGTTACCCGCAATCCGCCTTCGCGCAGTCTGGCGAACTGTTCCGACAACGGCAACTTACGCCCTGTCGGGATATTACGCCCGCTCAGCTCAACTTGTTCTCCAACTGCGACGCGCATCACATAATCCGCCGCCTCACCGCCCGCAAAGGGAATCTGCATCGGCGTATGAAACCCGACGCCCACGGGCATCGGCTCCGCACTGCGGTTGGCGAACATCACCTCCTGCTCCAGCCCTTGGGGCGTAAGGCGGAAAGTGATCTTGCATTTGAACTCGTGCGGAAAGTCGCGGAAAATCGCGTCGTTTCCGGCGTTCGAATAGTAGCGGCACTCCACCAGCACCTCCTCCCCGGTCTCCCAAGCCTTCGACACGGCGAAAGGCTGGCTCTTGAGGATGCCGTGGTGGTAATGGTGCTCTTTGGCGTTCGTGATGGGAAAGCGGTAAGTCCGGCCGCCGAACGTATAACGCCCGTCCTCGATCCGGTTGGGCGGAAACAGGATCGGCAGTCCGAAGACATGCGGCCGTCCCTTGAACGTTTCGACCTCGTCGTCGGCCGGCGCCCGCAGAATCTCGGCACCCAACCGCGTATTGGTCAGCCGGATGAGGTTTGCGCCCATGCCCGGAATCAGCAGGGCCGTATAGTCGCCTTTCGAGAACTCGACGGCCCGCATCCCATGCCAGTCGGTACTGCGGAGCATTTTAGAGCAGTTTTTCGATCTTCTCCGCGAGTGCGGCCTTCGACGCGGCGCCTACCTGCTTGTCGACCAGCTCGCCGCCCTTGAGGAAGACGATAGTCGGGATGTTGCGCACGCCGTATTTCATCGTGATTTCGTCATTCTCCTCCACGTCGCATTTGCCGATCAGCACGCGGCCCTCGTATTCGGCGGCGAGTTCGTCCACGATGGGAGCGATCGTGCGGCACGGACCGCACCACTCGGCCCAGAAGTCGATGACGACGGGGAGCTGCGATGAAATTACTTCCTGAAAATTCTCTTTCGTGATTGCTAAAGCCATAATTATTAAGTTTTAAAATGTTATTATGCGATGGAATACTTTATCTCGTTATCGTCCAGATACGAAACCAGCGACTGCGTCAGGCTCACCTTGTGGCTCTTCGAGAAGAGACTGAGCGAGACATGCGCTTCGCGGTCGATCACGCTGATGCGGAAAAGGGTCTCGCCCTTTGCCTCCTTCACCTTCTCCGTCAATTCGCGTACCAGCGTCGGGGTTACGTCCTCGACGGGCAGCAGCACGTTCATCTCCTTGATCATCGTGTCGCGCATCTCCGAGAGCTGCACCATCGAGATGATCTTGAACTCCAGCTCCTTGTCGTTATAGGGCTTGGGCTGGACCCGTCCCCGGACGAAGAGGAAATAATCCGAGAAGAGGTACTTGCGGAAATTCTCGTAATCCTTGCTGAACAGCGCGAATTCATGCGTGCCGTTGTAATCCTCCAGCACGAATTTGCCCCACGGCTTGCCGGTCTTGGTGATGAGGTTCTGCACGCTGACGACCATACCCGCGACGGCGATCTCCTGCCCCTTGAGCGCTTCGAGGTTTTCCAGCTCCGTGAGCTGGGTCTTGCACATGTGGTTGATGATGATCTTGTAGTCGTCGAGCGGGTGCGCCGAGAGGTAAAGACCGATCATCTCGCGCTCCTTGGCCAGCGTTTCGAGCTGGCTCCAGTCGGCGCATGCGGGCAGCACGGGGCGCTGGATGTCAACGTGTCCGCCACCGCCGAAGAGACTCTGCTGGGCGTTGTTCTTCTCGGCCTGAAAACGCTGGCCGTAACGCATCAGCTGCTCGATGAAGGTCACGCCCGTATTGTCGCGCGCGTCCGCACCGAAGAACTTGCCGCGGTGGAAGCCCGATATCGAGTCGAAACCTCCGGCATAGGCCAGATTCTCGAAACACTTGCGGTTTACGGCCGAGAAGTTCACGCGCTCCATCAGGTCGTATATGTCCTTGAAACGGCCGTTGGCGTTGCGCTCCGCGATGATGCTCTCCACGGCGGCTTCGCCGACACCCTTCACGGCCCCCAGACCGAAGCGCACGTCGCCCGCCTTGTTGGACGAGAAGGTGCGCATCGACTCGTTGATGTCCGGACCGAGCACACGGATTCCCATGCGCTTGCACTCGTTCATGTAGAGCGTGAGCTGCTTGATGTCCGCGAGGTTTCGGCTCAGCAGGGCCGCCATGAACTCCGAAGGGTAGTGGGCCTTCAGGTAGCCGGTCTGGTAAGCGACATAGGCATAGCAGGTCGAGTGCGACTTGTTGAAGGCATAGGAGGCAAACGCCTCCCAGTCGCCCCAGATCTTGTCGCAGATCTTCTCGTCGTGCCCGCGCTGCTTACAGCCCTCAATGAACTTGGGCTTCATCTTGTCCAGCACGTCGCGCTTCTTCTTACCCATGGCCTTGCGCAGCGTGTCGGCCTCGCCGCCCGTGAAGCCGGCGAGTTTCTGCGACAGCAGCATGACCTGCTCCTGATAGACCGTGATGCCGTAGGTGTCGTTCAGGTACTCCTCCATGTCGGCGATCTCGTAGGTCACCGGCTCCTGCCCGTGCTTGCGGGCGATGAAGTTGGGAATGTACTCCATCGGGCCGGGCCGGTAGAGGGCGTTCATGGCGATCAGGTCCTCGAAGCGGTTGGGCTTCAGGTTGCGCAGGTGCTTTTTCATGCCGGGGGACTCGAACTGGAACAGGCCGGTCGTGTCGCCGCGGGCGAAAACCTCGTAGGTCGGCGCATCGTCGAGCGAAATGCCGTCTATGTCCACATCGACGCCGTGCACCGCCTTGACGTTCTCCACGGCGTCCTTGATGATCGACAGCGTGCGCAGTCCCAGAAAGTCCATCTTGATCAGGCCGACGCTTTCGACCTCCTTGCCCTCGAACTCCACCACGTTCAGCTCGGCATCCTTGGCAATGGCCATCGGCGCGAACTTTTCGAGGTCGTCCTGACCGATGATCACGCCGCAGGCGTGAACGCCCGTCTGGCGGATCGAGCCTTCCAGCTTCTCGGCGTATTTGAGCGTATTGCGGATCAGCTGGTTGGGCGACTCGCGCTCGGCGGCCAGCTCCGGAGACTCCTTGTAGACGAAATCGAACGGCGTCTCGCCGTGTTTCTTGTCGGGCGTGACCTTGTCGGGCACCAGCTTCGAAAGGCGGTCGCTCTCCGAGAGGGCCAGCTTCTGCACGCGGGCGACGTCCTTGATGGCCATCTTGGGGGCCATCGTGCCGAACGTCACGATCTGGGCCACGCGCTTCTGGCCGTACTTCTGCACGCAGTAGCGCAGCACGTCGGCGCGGCCGTCCTCGTCGAAGTCCACATCGACATCGGGGAGGGAGATGCGTTCGGGATTGAGGAAACGCTCGAACAGCAGGTCGTATTTCAGCGGGTCGATATTGGTGATCTTCAGACAGTAGGCGACCACCGAACCGGCGGCCGAGCCACGGCCGGGTCCCACCGACACACCCATTTCGCGTGCGGCGCGGATATAGTCCCACACGATCAGGAAGTAACCCGGAAATCCCATCCACTCGATCGTGCTCAGCTCGTATTTGATGCGCTCCTCGGTCTTTTCGTCCAGCACGTCGCCGTAACGCATGTGCGCGCCCTTGTAGGTCAGGTCCTTGAGGTAGCAGTACTGTTTGGCGACCATCAGCCGGTCCGAAAGCTCCTTGTCGCCGGCAACCAGCTCCTCCAGCTCCGGAACGGTGGCGCAGGCGCCGATCTTCGCCAGCATCTCCTCGTCCTCGATCTTCTTGACGAACGACTCGCGCAGTTCGCCGAGGGCGATCGGGAAATCCTCCGGCGGCGGGAAGTTGGGCATCAGCGGGGCGTGCGTCAGCTTGTAGTCCTCGCACTTGTCGGCGATTTCGAGCGTCGTGGCCAGCGCTTCGGGATGGTCCGGGAAGAGCGCCGCCATCTCTTCGGGCGACTTGAGATACTCCTGAAACGTATAGCGCATACGGTTCGGATCGTCCAGATCGCGGCCCGTATTGAGACAGATCAGATGGTCGTGCGCCACGGCATCCTCGGCGAGGATGAAGTGCACGTCGTTCGAACAGATATACTTGACGCCGTATTTGGCCGCCAGCTCCAGAATCACCTTATTGACGCGCAGCTGGTTTTCGTAGACGTCCGCGTCCTTCTGCGGATCGCCCGAAGGGTGCAGCTGCAGTTCGAGGTAATAGTCTTCGCCGAAGATGTTCTTGAACCACTGGACCACGCGCTCGGCCTCCTCGATGTCGTTGTGCATGATGGCCTGCGGCACTTCGCCGCCCAAGCACGCCGAGCAGCAGATCAGCCCCTCGTGGTACTGTTCGATCAGCTGCTTGTCGATACGCGGCTTGTAATAGAATCCCTCGGTAAACGAGTAGGAGACCATCTTGCAGAGGTTGTGATAGCCTTCAAGGTTCTTGGCCAGCAGGATCAGGTGGTCGCCGGCCTTCTCGTCCTTGTCCTTCTCGAAACGGTTTTTCACCACGTAGACCTCGCAGCCCAGAATCGGCTTGACCCCGGCGTCCGTGGCGGTGTCGTGAAAGTTCTTGACGCCGTACATGTTGCCGTGGTCGGTAATGGCGATGGCGTTCATGCCGAGGGCCTTGGCCCGCTTGATGAGCGGCTTGATGGCGGCGGCGCCGTCGAGGATCGAATACTGGGTATGTACGTGCAGATGGACGAAATCGGGCATGGTTCTAACTCCTGTTTTTATGGCAGAACAAAGATAGGGATATTTCCGCAGATTTCGTGGCAGGGCTATTGCATTTTATCAACAAAATGCTTAACTTTAAATATCCAACCAATACCGAGAAATTATGCAAGACGAAACCATGGTTGTATTAGCGGAATACAACACCGTCACCGAAGCCGAGATAGCCAAATCGATGCTCGACAGCGCAGGCATCTGGTCGATGATCCGCAACGAATATATGTCGGCCATTTATCCCATAGGCACCATGCCCGCACAGGTCGTCGTCCGCGAGGAGGACGCCGAGAAAGCCAAAGCGATGCTGCGGCACAGATAGAACGGCAAGAGCTTCCGGAGGTTCCGGAAGCTCTTGTTTTATCGCCGGGGCGGTCGGCCCGCCAACGGGACGGCCCTCGCGCTTCCGCCGGCCGGATTCGTCTCCGCCCGGCGTTACGGGAGCGTCATTCGGCCATCCCCAGAAAATTGACCCCGTATTCATAGGCGGTCCGCTGGGGCACTCCGCGCACCTTGCGGGGCGTCCATTTGCCCTTGCTGCTCCTGATGACGCGGATCATCTCGCGCGACAGCTTCTCGTCGGGCGACTTGATTACCTCGCCGATGGTGATTTTCCCGTCGGGTTCGATGTAGAAGCGCACGCGCACGACGCCTTCGCCCTTCGCGCCGCGGCCGGTGAATCTTCCGTCGTAACGCAGGCGCAGCGAAGCCCATTCGTGAAACGTCTTGTCGGGGTCGCCGCCCAGAAAGAGCAGCGGATCGGCGTCCTGCTTCTTGGCGATCTTCTCCACCGGCAGGCGCATCGTCAGCCGCCAGCTGTAGGTCGTCGGCTTCCCGTCCTTCATCGCCGGAGTCCACTTTTCGAGCCGCCCCAGCGCCTCGGTCATCGCCTCGCGCGTGCGGGGCGTCGCCGGCTCCACGCCGACCGAATCCTTTCCTGCGCATGTCCGGTCCAGAAACCGCCACTGCGTCACATTTCCCGTCTCATCGACCGTAAAGCCGACGACGACCTGCGACGAAAGCTCGGCGGCGGGAATCTGCACCGCATCGACGATCTTCTCGGTCTCACCGATAAGACGCGCCATAAAACGCTTCGCATCCGACCCCTGAAAGCGGGGCGGCACGGTCTCCTGAGCCGCGGCGCCGCACCACACGGCCAGCGCCGACAAACAGATAGCCATTCGCTTCATACTGCTGTTGTTTTTCAAGGTCATTCGTTCCAAATCCGCCACGAGGCCTCGGCCTGTTCGCGCAGCATCGTTTCACCGTTGAGAATATGCGCCCCGCGCTGACGTCCGTAGTCGAGGAACTGCGTCAGGGGCGGGTTGTATACCAGATCCAGCAGATAGTGTCCGGGCGTCACGAAGCCGTAGGGAATCCGCGGCGCGGCATCGACGGCGGGGTAGGTCCCCACGGGCGAAGCGTTGACGATCAGACGGCTCCGCTCCACGACTTCGCACGGCAGATCGTCGTAGGTATAGTTGCCCTTCGCCGTGTCGCGCGACACCAGATCGAACGGGATTCCGCGCTCGGCCAACACATACTGCACGGCCTGCGAAGCGCCGCCCGTCCCCAGCACCAGCGCATGTTCGGGCTGTTCCCCGCCCAGCAGTTCGTCGAGCGAGGCGCGCAGTCCGACCACATCCGTATTATGGCCCGTCAGCGAGCCGTCGGCCGCACGGCGCACGCAGTTCACGGCCCCGATCATCCGGGCGTCGTGGGAAAGGGCGTCGAGCAGCGGCATCACCTCGCGTTTGTAAGGTATCGTGACGTTGAATCCGCACAGGTCGGGCGTACGGGCCAGCAACCCCTCCAGCGCGCCGATGTCCGGCAGTTCATACAGCGCATAGGCGCAGTCCGCAATCCCTTCCCGCTCGAATTTGGCGGCGAAATAGGCGGCCGAAGCCGAGTGCCCCAGCGGGCGTCCGATCAGTCCGTAACGACGCATGGCCTACTCCTCCCGTTTTTTCACGACGATACGCGCCGCCAGCTCGATGCAGTAGATCGTGAGAAACCCCACGACGCAGAGCACGACGGCCTCGCCCAGCAGGGCGTCCTGCTGCGCAAGGGCTTCGAAGCGCCCCGGCGCGACGTTGCGCTCGACGAGCGGCATGATCTTGCCGTGGCTGTCCGTATAGGTCTCGACGACCTCCTTCCACGGCCACACCTTGTTGAGCGAACCGACCATGAAACCCATGAGCACCGCGACCGTCACGTCGTGCCAGTGCTTCAGCAGCCACGAGAGCAGGTGCGAAAAGCTGATGATGCCCGCCGCGGCGCCCACGACGAAAATCACGATGACGGGAACGTTCAGATCGCCCACGGCCTGCATGATGAACTGGTACTTGCCCAGCAGCAGCAGGATGAAGGCGCCCGAAATGCCGGGCAGAATCATCGCGCAGATGGCAATCGCGCCCGAAAGCAGGATAAACCACCACGTATCGGGCGTCTCGGCGGGCGTGGCGACGGTGATCCACCACGCCGCGGCGGCGCCGATCAGACATGCCGCGACGGTCTGCACCCGCCAGCGTCCGATCTGCTTGGCCACCAGCAGCGCCGAAGCGACGATCAGACCGAAGAAAAACGACCAGATGGCGATCGGATGGTTCGTGAGCAGGTAGGTCATCAGCCGGGCCAGCGAGAAAATCGCAATGGCGATGCCCAGCAGCACGGGCAGCAGGAAGCGGCCGTTGATATGCCGCCAGAATTCTTTCAGCCGCAGCGTGCCGAGCAGCCGCAGGGCGGTGGCGTCGACGCTTTTGATCGATTCGATCAGTTCTTCGTAGATGCCCGAAATGAAGGCGATCGTGCCGCCCGAAACTCCGGGAACGACGTCGGCCATGCCCATGGCGCAGCCCTTGAGCGTAAGTAACAGATATTGGGAAAACTTCATAATCCTGATTTTAGCCACAAATATAATAAAATTGCGGGAATAGCACACACTCCGCCAACAGACGCTCCGCACGAAGAGAGCGTGCGACAGGTTTCCGGCATCGAAAACACCCCCGCCAGAGCCAAACTCCGACAGGGGTGGAATCGTTGAAACCGGACATGCCCGACAGCCTTATTCCGGCCGGGAAGGCTATACGCCGACCTTCTCGCGCTCCCGGCGCTCGAAGAATTCGGGTTTGCTGCGCCGGATAAAAGCGACGACCTCGCTCAGTCCGTCCGAAAATTTCTCGAAATCCTCCTTATACAGGAAAATCTTGTGCCGGTCGTACGAAAAACCGCCGTCGGGGTTGGTCACCTTGCGGCTCTCGGTTATCGTCAGGAAATAGTCGCCGCCGCGCGTGCCCCGCACATCGAAAAAGTAGGTGCGCCGGCCGGCTTTCACGGCCTTGGTCAGAATCTGGTCTCCATATTCCTCCGCGTCGCGGCGAGGCGTTGTCTGGGGTGTCATGGCGTGGTAGTTTTGGGATTGCACTAAGATTAATTCATATAACGAATATAAGCAATTTAATCCTAAAATCCAAAACTTTCCGCCTTAATTTTCAGGCATCAGCAGCGAGGCGCCCTCATGTTCCCAGCCGCCGAGAATCTCCACCGCACGCCGATAGGCGCCGTTCTGCGCCGGGTTCATCACCCGGTAGAAAGCCCCCGTATCGAACAGCCGCTGCGCCACGAGCGCCTTCAGCTGGACGCGCATCAGCGGCTCCGATGCCGCAAAACCCGCCTCGTCGAACTCCACGCCGCGCTCCGCCCCCAGCGCCGTCAGGCCCGTGAGCATCTCCTCCCCGACGCCGAAACCGGCGTCGAAAGCGGCGAAATCGGGGTAGGCGCGCTCCAGCCTGCCGCGCTCGCGGTCCATGTACGAGATGACGTATTCATTGACCACGCCGCGGCGGATCAGATTGGCGTAGTAGACCGAGAATCCCGCAGTATCGGCTTCGACCATGACGTCGGGACGGATGCCGCCGCCCCCGTAGACCGTGCGGCCCGTGCGCAGGGTCCGGTACTCCGGCACCCCGGCGTCGAGCGAATCGCGCACCGCATCGTCGTAGCGGCGCAGGTGGTCGAGGTAGTATTCGCGGCGTTTGCCCTTCTCGTAGGGACGCTGGATCACACGCCCCGAAGGGGTGTGGTAGCGGGCCACGGTGATACGCACGGCCGAGCCGTCGCCGAGTCCGATCTGACGCTGCACCAGCCCCTTGCCGAAGCTCGGACGGCCCACGACCACGCCGCGGTCCCAATCCTGCACGGCCCCTGCGACGATCTCGCTGGCCGATGCAGAGTTCTCGTCGATCAGCACCGCCAGAGGCCCGTCGGGCGCCTCGCCGTCGTGCGGATTGCGCAGCGACATCGGCGGCACGGCGCGTCCTTCGGTCGAGACGACCAGCGCGCCCCGCGGCAGGAAGAACCCGGCCATTTCGACCGCCTGCTCCAGCAATCCGCCGCCGTTGCCCCGCAGGTCGAGAATCAGGCTTTCGGGCCGGCCCAGCTTGTCGAACGCCTCGCGGAACTCCGACATCGTCGTGCGTCCGAAACGATTGACCTTGATATAGCCCACGCCGTCGGCGGCCATGTAGGCCGCATCGACCGTGTTGAGCGGAATCTTGTCGCGGACGATCACGAAATGCAGCGGCGCCGGCTCCCCGTGGCGCACGACGTCGATTTCGACCCGCGTGCCGGTCTTGCCGCGCAGGTGCTTCGGCACGTCGGTCTGCTTGAAGCCCACGGCGTCGAGCGTGTCGATGCGCACGATGCGGTCGTTGGGCATGACGCCCACGCGCTCGGCAGGCCCGCCGACGATCGTATTGACCACGATCACCGTATCCCGCAGAACATTGAATTCGATGCCGATGCCGCTGAACTCACCGTCGAAACTCTCCTGCACGCCCTTCATATCCTCCGCGCCGATATAGGCCGAGTGGGGGTCCAGCTCTTCGAGCATCCCCTCAATGGCGCTTTCGACCAGCGGCCCCATCTCCACCTCGTCGACATACAGCCCGTCGAGGTAGCGGTAAACCTGCATCAGTTTCCGCAACTGCTGTGCGGCCCCGGTCTCCTGCGCCGCGAGGGGCAGGGCGAAAAGGGCGGTGAAGAAAAGTAAGACGATACGCATAGCGATAGAATTTTAAGATTCGACAATTAAAAAAACCGGCCGTACTGCTCCGGACAAGCCGGTGCCGCAGCACGACCGGGATATCGGTTTTCGGGGTGCGCCTAACGCCGGGACTCCAAATCCGCTGCCAGAGCGGCGAAAGGCACCTGACGCTGCTCGCCCGAACGCATGTCCTTGACCGTCGCGGCCTGCGCCTCCAGCTCCTGCGAACCGATGATGACCACGTAGGGGATGCTCCGGCGGTTGGCGTACTCCATCTGTTTCTTCATCTTGCCGCACTCAGGGTAGATTTCGGCGGCGACGCCCGCATCGCGCAGCGAGCGGAGCAGCTCCAGCGACGCGGCCTCCTCCTCGGCGCCGAGGTTGATGAAGAACACCCGCGTCGTGAAGCTGACCTCTTCGGGGAAAAGGTTCAGCCCCGTCATCACGTCGTATATGCGGTCCGCGCCGAACGAAATGCCCACGCCCGACATGTTGGGCATGCCGAAAATGCCGGTCAGGTCGTCGTAACGGCCGCCGCCGCAGATAGAACCGATGGCGAAATCGAGCGCCTTGACTTCGAAGATCGCCCCGGTGTAGTAATTCAGTCCGCGCGCCAGCGAAAGATCCAGCTCCACCGTCAGGCCGATGCCCGACCGCTGCACGTAGCCGAACACGGTCTCCATCTCCTCGATGCCTTTCAGGCCCGTCTCCGAGACCGCCAGCACCTCGCGCAGTTTCGTGAGCTTCTGCGAATTGTCGCCGCTCAGTTCAAGTATCGGTTGCAGTTTGTCGACCGCCTCCTGCCCAAGTCCGCGCTCCAGCAGTTCGGCCTTCACGTTGTCCAGCCCGATCTTCTCCAGCTTGTCGATGGCGACGGTAATGTCCATCATCTTGTCGGCGTGGCCGATCGCCTCGGCGATGCCGAAAAGAATCTTGCGGTTGTTCATCTTGAGCGCCACGCGGATGCCCAGCGCACGGAACACCCGCTCGACGATTTCGATCAGCTCGACCTCGCACAGCAGCGACCGGGTGCCGATAACGTCCACGTCGCACTGGTAGAATTCGCGGTAACGGCCCTTCTGCGGCCGGTCGGCGCGCCATACGGGCTGCACCTGATAACGCTTGAACGGGAACGTCAGCTCGCCCTGATGCTGCACGACGTAACGCGCAAAAGGCACCGTAAGGTCGTAGCGCAGGCCCTTTTCGCAGATTCTGGACGCCTGACGCACCTCGTCGTCCGACAGCCCCGCGGCGTAATCGCCCGAATTGAGGATCTTGAACAGCAGTTTGTCGCCCTCCTCGCCGTATTTGCCCAGCAGCGTCGAAAGGTTCTCCATCGAGGGCGTTTCGAGCGGCGCGAAGCCGTAGGTGCGGAACACCCCCTTGACGGTGTCGAAAATATACTGGCGGCGCATCATCTCCGCGGGGGAGAAGTCGCGCGTGCCCTTGGGTATGGACGGTTTTTGTATTCCCATTTTATTTCGTGTTTATCAATCTTTGTGCGGACTACTCTTCGATCAGTTTGCGGTATTTCACGCGGTGGGGCGTCGTATCGCCTCCCTGCGCCTTCTTCCACTCCTCGTACTCGCTGTACGATCCCTCGTAGAAGACCACCTTCGAGTCGCCCTCGAAGGAGAGGATGTGCGTGGCGATACGGTCGAGGAACCAGCGGTCGTGGGAGATCACCACGGCGCAGCCCGCGAAGTTTTCGAGACCCTCCTCCAGCGCACGGAGCGTATTGACGTCGATGTCGTTGGTCGGCTCGTCCAGCAGCAGCACGTTGCCCTCCTCCTTGAGCGCCAGCGCCAGATGGAGACGGTTGCGCTCGCCGCCCGACAGCATGCCGCACTTCTTCTCCTGATCGGCGCCGGAGAAATTGAACCGCGCCACGTACGCGCGGGCGTTCACCTGCCGGTTGCCCAGCATAATCAGGTCCGTGCCGCCCGAAATCACTTCGTAAACGGTTTTCTCAGGGTCGATCGACTTGTGCTGCTGGTCCACATAGGCCAGCTTCACGGTCGGCCCCACGCGGAACGATCCGCCCGTCGGCGTCTCCAGCCCCATGATCATCCGGAAGAGGGTGGTCTTGCCCGTACCGTTGGGTCCGATCACGCCCACGATGCCGGCGGGCGGCAGCGAGAACTCCAGATGCTCGTACAGCACCCGGTCGCCGAACGCCTTCGACACGTCGTGCGCCTCGATCACCACGTCGCCCAGACGCGGACCGTTGGGAATGAATATTTCGAGTTTCTCCTCTTTCTGCTTGGCGTCCTCGTTCATCATCTTGTCGTAGGCCGACAGACGGGCTTTCGACTTGGCGTGACGCCCCGACGGCGACATGCGCACCCACTCCAGCTCGCGTTCGAGGGTCTTGCGGCGCTTCGACTCCTGCTTCTCCTCCATGGCCATGCGCGTGGTCTTCTGATCGAGCCAGCCTGAGTAGTTGCCCTTCCACGGAATCCCCTCGCCGCGGTCCAGTTCAAGAATCCAGCCCGCCACGTTGTCGAGGAAGTAACGGTCGTGGGTCACGGCGATGACCGTACCCTTGTACTGCTGCAGGTGCTGCTCCAGCCAGTCGATCGACTCGGCGTCGAGGTGGTTGGTCGGCTCGTCCAGCAGCAGCACGTCGGGCTGCTGCAACAGCAGGCGGCACAAAGCCACGCGGCGGCGTTCGCCGCCCGACAGCACCTTCACCGACTGGTCGGGATCGGGACACCGCAGGGCGTCCATCGCGCGCTCCAGCACGCTGTCCAGCTCCCAGCCGTTCACCTGATCGATCTGCTCGTACAGCTCGCCCTGACGCTCGATGAGCTTGGCCATCGTGTCGTCGTCCATCGGCTCGCAGAGCTTCATGTTGATCTCCTCGTACTCCTTGAGCAGGGCCACCGTCGCGGCGCAGCCCTCTTCGACCACCTCCCTGACGGTCTTCGAGTCGTCGAGCTTAGGCTCCTGTTCCAGATAGCCCACCGTGTAACCCGGCGAGAAGACCACTTCGCCCTGAAAGTTCTTGTCGATGCCCGCGATGATCTTCATCAGCGTCGATTTACCCGAACCGTTCAGACCGATGATGCCGATCTTGGCTCCGTAAAAGAAGGAGAGGTAGATGTTGTTAAGGACCTTTTTCTGATTGGTGAACGTCTTCGAAACGCCTACCATCGAAAAGATGATTTTTTCGTCTGCCATATTATATGCGTTATTGTTCGTTGTTCCGATTTTCCTATCCGGCAAAGATAATAAAGATTCCGCAATCTTCCGACACGAAACGACAAATTAGGGTCGGGAACCGCGCACCTTCCCGACCGAGAGCGAGCCGGCTTCCCGGCAGGGACTCCCTGCGCCGCAAAAAAAGGCGGCCCTGCACCGTTCCGATACAGGGCCGCCAGCTTGCGAACTCCGTCAATAGTTCTCTTTCTTCGGCTCGAAGTAGGCCTGCGGATGCTTGCAGGCGGGGCAGAGCTTGGGAGCCTCTTCGGCTTCGATGACGAAACCGCAGTTGCGGCACTGCCACCAGATCTTGCCGTCGCGCTTGAAGAAGTTGCCGTCCGTCAGGCGGCTCAGCAGCTTGAGGTAGCGGCGCTCGTGCTCGGCCTCGACGGTCGAGATCATCTTGAAGGCCGTGGCGATTTCGATGAAGCCCTCTTCCTCGGCCACCTTGGAGAACTCACGGTAGAGAACATCCCACTCCTCCTTTTCGCCGTGAGCGGCAGCCAGCAGGTTCTCGGCAGTGGTTCCGATCGGACCGGTGGGGTAGCTGGCCGTGATCTCCACGTCGCCGCCCTCAAGGAACTTGAAGAAACGCTCGGCGTGCTCCTTCTCCTGTTCGGCCGTCTCGGCGAACACGCCTGCGATCTGCTCGTAACCCTCCTTTTTCGCCTTGCTGGCGAAGAATACGTAACGGCTGCGCGCCTGACTTTCGCCGGCAAACGCCTTCAGCAGATTCTGCTCGGTCCTTGTACCTTTAATGCTCTTTTCCATAATCTTATATTGTTTAGTGTGTGTCGTTTATTTCCGTACAGCAAAGATAGGAAAATCCCCGACAATTCGCCAAATTATCTTCATCGTTTGTTTTTATACGGCTATTCGGATTACTTATAGACCCGATCGAGCATCTCCGCCACGTCCTTCCGGAACAGGGAATAGGCCGCCGGCAGAGCCATCGTGTCGCCGACCTCAGGCGGAACGATCCGGTAACCGGGCATCGCCACCCACACCGGCACCGGGTCGAGCGTATAGGTCATACGGCCGTCGGGATGCCGCACGGCTTCGATTTCGGCCATCAGCCCTCCGTCGCAGTAGCGGCGGCGCTGATTGGAGACGAAGTTGCCCAGCGAATAGAGCACCACGTGCGACGAATCGGTCTCGAAGGGCTGCACCACGTGCGGATGGCTTCCGACGATCAGGTCCGCGCCGTTGCGGCGCAGAAAGCGCGCCAGCCGCCGCTGTTCGGCATTCGCCTGCCGTTCGTATTCGTTCCCCCAGTGGATGCAGACCGCGATGCAGTCCGGCAATCCCTCGCGCGCCGCGGCCAGATCGGCCGCCATGCGCACCGTGTCGATCAGGTTTACCCGCACGCCCTCCGGCACGGGGATTCCGTTGGTGCCGTAGGTGTAGTTGAGCAGTGCGAAGCGCACGCCGCAGTGTTCGAGCCAAAGCGGATTGTTGGCCGCACGGTCGAGACTGTCCGTAAATACGCCCGTATGCCGGATGCCGCACCGCCGAAGTTCCGCGACGGTCGTATGCACCCCGGCAGCGCCGCCGTCGCAGCAGTGGTTGTTGGCCAGCACGGCCACATCGACCCCGGCGTCGCGCAGTGCGTCGGCCAGCGCCGCCGGAGAGCGGAAACAGGGATAGCCCGTATAGCGGTCGGTGCGGGTGAGCGTCGTTTCGAGGTTCACGATCACCAGATCGGCCGCACGGAAGCGGCGGTGCAGGTGAGCGAACACCTCCCGGTAGTCGAATCCCGTTTCGCGGCGGGCCGCCGTGACCTGCGGCAGATGCTGCATCACGTCGCCCCCGAACAGCAGCCGCACGCACACCGGCTTGGGCGGCGGAAGGGCAGGCGCCCGCTCCGACTGCTTCGCCGGAACGCAGCACGCCGCCGCCAGCAGCAGCCACGGAAGAATATGTCGAGCGGATATTTTCATGGTATGCGCCCCAAAGTTAGCTTTCCGTACGATAAAATCCAAAAACCGCACTATATTTGCCGTCCCGAACCGCCGAGCACGGTTTTTGCCGTCGTTCGGGATGCCGCGCGGCGCAGGCCGCGGCAAAAACGCGCAGCGGTGCGGCGGGCCGTTTCGCAGCACGCAACGCCGCCGTGCGCCGCAGGCTCCGGCCCGCACCCGCCGTTCCGCATCCGGCGGCGGAAGGGAACGCACCGCGCGCAGACACGGTGCAGCCATGACAGACGCCAACGCGAAAAAAACGTCGAACATATGCGTAACATAAGTAATATAAAGGGAGTGCTCTACGCCGTTGTCTCTTCGGCCACGTTCGGGCTGATCCCGCTCTTCTCGATCCCGCTGCTTCATGCGGGCATGGCCTCGCCGACGATTCTCTTCTACCGCATGCTGCTCTCGGCGGCCATCATGGCGGCGGTGGCGCTGCTGCTGAAACGCAACTTCCGCATCTCGCGGCGCGACTTCGGCGTGCTGGCCGGCCTGAGCCTGATGTACGCCGCCACGTCGCTGGGACTGCTGCGCTCGTACGACTACATACCGAGCGGCGTGGCCACCACCGTCAATTTTCTCTATCCGCTGGTGGTGACCATCGTCATGACGCTCTTTTTCCGCGAACGCAGTTCGGTGTGGATCGTCATCGCGGTCTTCATTTCGCTCGTCGGCGTGGCGCTGCTGGCGTGGGGCGACGCGGGAAACAACGATCCGGGGCGCGGCCTGATCTATGCCGGGACGACCGTATTCACCTATGCGGTGTATATCATCGGGGTGATGAAGAGCCGCGCCGGACGGCTCGACCCGCTGATCGTGGCGTTCTACGTGCTGACCTTCTCCGCCGCGGTGTTTCTGGTCTACGCCCTCTCGACGTCCGGCATCGCGGTAGTCCACACATGGCACATCTGGCGCAACCTGCTGTTGCTGGCCCTGCTCCCGACGGTGCTCTCCAACCTGACGCTGGTGCTGGCGATCAAGCATATCGGCTCGACGATGACTTCGATCCTCGGCTCGATGGAACCCCTGACGGCCGTACTGGTCGGTGTCGTCCACTTCGGCGAACGCTTCGACCTCGACTCCGCGGCCGGACTGATTCTGGTCGTCACGGCGGTCATCATCGTCATTCTCCAGACCAATCACACGCCCCAGACGCCGCCGGCAAACATTCCGCCCACGCAGCCGCAGGAGTAAGACGCTGTCCGCCTTACACAGCCGAAAATCGCGGCCGCAGCCCGCGCCATTCCGCGCCGGACGGCGACTCTCTGCCCGCAGGCGATCCGCCGCGTCGCGCCGACTGCCGTTCAGGACCGGCTCGGCGGCAGGCAGGCGCAACGGCCTATTTCTTCTTCCGGTTCGGATTGGCCGGGAACCATCCCTTCGCCACACGTCCGCGCTGCTCGAACAGCTCGCCGATCGACCAGAGCGACGACGCGCCCCAGACGGCCAGCAGGGTAGACCAGAGGATATGCCGCACGGCGACCGACGCCGCGATCGCCGCGACGCCCATCAACAGGAAAAACCACCAGCAGCGCACGCCGAAGTAATATTCGCCCTTGATTACGAAGGGGTGGAACAGACCGATGATCAGAAACGTAGCGACGCCGATCACCAGCCCCGTAAGGTTGTATTCCGTCAGAAATTCCATCATGATTCCGCAACAGTTTGAAAGCAAATATACGAAAAAAAGAGCGGCCCGCACCGGACCGCCCGAATAAATGACGCCGACAAGGCCATCAGAAGCTGTACTGCACCATTACGTTCACGCGGTTGGCGTGGTTCTTCATGCTGTTCATGTCCTTGCGCGAACCGTAGAGGTACTCGCCGGCCACCTTGCAGCGCGGCGTGAGCGAATAGAAGATGTTGCCGAAGATATACTGCCCCTGCTTGTACTGGTCGTCGGTGTAATAGCCGTGGCTGCGCTGCACGCGGACGGTCGAATAGCCGCCCGAAACGAACAGGCGCGGCGTGATGTTGATCTGCCCGGCGGCCTGCCAGCCCCACATCGGCATCATGCGCACGAGCGACGGATCTTCGGGATTGGGCGTGAAGTCAAGCCCCGAACCCGTCAGGTCCTGAATATAAGGGGTGATGCCCTCGCCGTAAACGCCGTTCATGAAGAGCCGGAACCAGTCGCAGCACTTGATCGTACCGCTGAACTGCACGCCCCAGCCGAGCAGCGAGGTGGTCGAATTTTTCGAGACCTTGTGCATGTAGGGGTTGCGGATGACACCCGACGCGCGGATATGGCTGCTGCGGTCGTCGCCCCACGCATACTGCAGATACATCGGGAAGTCGGGCACGCGCTGGTGCATCGGCTTGAAGTTTTCGCCGTAGGTCGCGCTCACATTGGGCATTTCGGCCGCGACGCCGAAGGTCATGTGCCGGCGGGCGAACGAAACCTCATAGCGGATCATCGTGGCGAAATTGAAGTTGTAGGCGTTCGGTCCCTGAAAGTCGATGGTCGTGGGCGCGGCCTGCAGGTCGCAGAACGTCGTCACGTCGCGTCCGAGGGTCAGCCCCTTGAACGACACGTAAGCCGAGCGCAGGCGGGGCGTATAGCTGCCCTCCGCGCCGCCGCGGAAGTCGGCGTCCATGTAAATCACCACGCGGCCCAGCGCCCGCGTGTTGGTGATCGCCTTCATGAAGAGACGCGAAGTCGAGGCGTCCATCATCAGCTTCTGTTTCGAATTGTAATTGCCCGGCACGGGAATGTCGTAGGGCACGAAGTCAATATTGTCCACGATGCCGTCGAAGTCGTATCCGGCGCGCAGGCTCACGAAGCCGCCCAGCGAGAACGAGAACCGGTTGTTCTTCGACGCGAATACGAACTGGGGCTTCTCGGACTGCTGGAAGCCGGGGCGGTGCGTCTCGATATAGTCCTGCGTGGCGTTGTCCATCGCCAGCCGGTTGAGCGCCGCGGCCTGACGGCTGCCGCAGCCGCCGCAGTTGTAAACCGTGTCCACTTCGTGCACGGAGATAAGGTAGACCGTGGGCGAATACTCTCCGTTGCGGCCGTCACGCATGTGTCGCTGGGCCGAAGCGGAAGACGCAAGCAGCAGAGCCACAATCAAAAGTCGAAATGTTTTCATAAGCTGAATTGATTTGGTTTTAAATTTGTCCGATATGTTTTGTTTTTGGAGCACAAGCAGTTGATGTTCAAACCCCCGATCAGCAAGTTATATGCCAAAGGATGCCGCACGCCATTCGATCTGCCGGAACGCACGGCGCTTCCGTCCCGCGGCAAAAGGCGCTCCGCCGGCTTCGGACAGGCTTGGTTTGCACGCGGTTTTCACTATCTTTGCCGGAAATAAACTCCCGCACGGACAGGCAGCGTCCCCGGCAGCGGCAAATCGATTTGCCCCAGCCCCCGACTTGCACTATCTTTGCCGTGGATAAACCGCCGCACGGACAGACGCCCGGCAAACCGGTTCCGCACCCGGCCCGCATCGTCTTCGTGCGTTAATTAAAATAAGGTATGTTTCTCTGGTTTACTTCGATTCTGACGCTCGCGGCCGCCGCCGCAGACATCATACACTACCGCCGGCTGCGGCGGCGCGGAACCTCCGCACGCAACCTGCGCCTGTTCGTCGCGCTGGCCGCCGCCACCGACGCCCTGCCGCCGGTCATCGCCCTGACCGACGCCCTGAGCAGCGACAACACCACGGGATTCATGCTCTTCGCCATGTGGGCGTTCTGGGTATGGATGATCACCGTCCTGCCGCGCATCGCCTGCTATTTCTTCCGGCTCGTCGGCCTGCCGCGCGCCGGCATCGCCGCCGGCATCTGCGTGGCCGCGCTCCTGATTTGGGGCACCACGCGGGGCAGGACGCAAATCCGCGTCAGCCGCACCGAAGTCTGCTCCGAACGGATTCCCGCGGGATTCGACGGTTTCCGCATCGTCCAGTTCTCGGACGTCCACCTCGGCACGCTCGTCTGCCCCGAAGCGGAGCTGAGCCGCATCGCGGACAGCATCAACAGCCTGCATCCCGACCTCGTCGTCTTCTGCGGCGATCTGGTCAATATCCGCGGTTCGGAGCTGGACGCCCGCGCCATGCGCCTGCTGGGCGGCCTGCGCGCACCGTACGGAGTCGTGTCGGTCACGGGCAACCACGACGCCGGAGTATACATCAAGGACAGCATCGCGCATCCCGCCCAAGCGAGTCTGGCCGAGGTCGTCGCACGCCAGCGGGAAATGGGGTGGCGCGTGCTGGAGGACACGACCGTCTACCTGCGGCGCGGCGGCGACAGCATCTCGCTGACGGGCCTTTCGTTCGACCCCGCACTGCGGCACCTGCGCCACGCTCCCGACCTGCCGCCCGCGAACCTGAACGCCGCCTACCGCGGCGTCCCCGACTCGCTCTACAACATCACCGCCGTGCACATTCCCCAGCTCTGGGACCAAATCGCCGGAGAGGGATACGGAGACCTGACCCTTTCGGGCCACGTACACAGCATGCAGCTGAAAATACGCCTTTTCGGACACGCCTTCTCCCCGGCGCAGCTGATCTACACGCGGTGGAGCGGCCGCTACGACGAAAAAGGCCGCACACTCTATATCAACGACGGCACGGGATACGTCGCATTCCCGATGCGTCTGGGCGCATGGCCCGAAATCACACTCATAACGCTGAAAAGATGCGGATAACACTTTCCGCCGCGGTTACGGCCGACGGCTTTCTGGACGACAACAGCCCCCGGAGGCTGATTATCTCGACGCCCGAAGACTGGGCGGAGGTCTACCGTCTGCGCGCCGCGCATGACGCCATTCTGGTCGGCGCCGAAACACTGCGGCGCGACGACCCGTCGCTGCTCGTGCGCGACGAAGAGGTCCGCGCCCGCCGCAGAGAGCAGGGATTGCCGCCCGACATCGCCAAAGCCACGCTCACCGGCACGGGCGAACTTTCGCCCGGACTGCGTTTCTTTACCGAAGGCGAAGCCGAACGCTATGTGTTTTCTCCGCACGAAATAGATAGTTTACAGAACATTGCGACGATTATATCAACCGAAGAACCAATTACGGCGAAGCTGATCGTCACCCAGCTGGAGAAGCGGGGCATCGAACGGCTGATGGTCGAGGGCGGGGCGGCGGTCCTCCGCATGTTCCTCGGCGAAGGCATGGCCGACACCCTGCGGCTGGCCGTCAACCCGCAACTGCGGCTCGGCTCGGCGGGCGGCGCGGAATTCCGCTTCACACCGCCGCAGGGCACTCCGCAGACCCGCGAAAACTTGGGCGGCATGGAGGTCACGACCTACACGCTGCATCCCGACACCTCCGCCGCAGACCTGCGCTTCCTGAAGCGGGCCGTGGACGAAGGCCGCAAATGCACCCCCAGCGCCACGTCCTACTGCGTCGGCGCGGTCGTGGTCGCGGCCGACGGCCGGATCTTTGCAGGGCACACGCACGAAACCTCGCCGACGCACCACGCCGAGCAGGAAGCCATTGCCAAGGCGCTGGCGGCCGGAGCGCCGCTCCGCGGAGCCGCCATGTACTCCTCGATGGAACCCTGCTCGCAGCGGGCCAGCGAACCGGAGAGCTGCACGCAGCTCCTGCTGAAATACGGATTCGCCCGCGCCGTCTTCGCGCTCTACGAACCCGACTGCTTCGTCTGCTGCCGCGGTGCGCTCACCCTGCGCGAAGCGGGCGTCGACGTACGGGTCTATCCCGGACTGGCCGGGGGAGTGTGGGAAGCCAACGCCCACCTGAAGCGCTGAAACCGGCGCAATTTATGTCCATAAGGGCCTAAAATTGGCCTCTTTTACCGGAAAATCGCGCAACATATCGGGATAACTTATATATTTGTGTTTTAAACGTATCGATGAATATGAAAACAGCAGTCGGAATAGCTTTTGCGGCGGTATTCGCAACCGTCGTCCCGCTGTCGGCGCAGGAGGTCAAACAGACGCTTTCGCTCGACGAGGCGATCGCCGTCACCCTCACGGAAAATCCCGCGATGAAGGCGGCCGAGTTCGAGGAGAAGGCCGCGACGCAGGAGCGTCGCGCGGCCATCGGCCTGCGCATACCCAAAATCAACGTCACGGGCGCCTATGCCTATCTGGGCAAGGACATCGGATTCGACTTCAACGAGATGAAGGGTCCCGCCAAGAACCTCGCGGGACAGCTGCTGGGCAGCGGACTGATACCGCCCGAAGCGATCCCCTCGATCAACGGCCTGCTCAACCCGCTGCTGAACGCCGACTGGTTCCTCACGCTGCAGGACCGGAGTCTGGGGTTCGTGGGCGGTGAGGTGACCATGCCGATCTGGCTGGGCGGTAAGATCAACGCCGCCAACCGCGCCGCACGCATCAACGAACGCACCGCCGCAGAGCAGGGCAACCAGACGCGCAACGCACTCATCTCCGAGCTGGTGGAGCGTTACTTCGGCCTTGCGCTCGCCATGCAGGTCGTCGAGGTGCGCCGGCAGGTCGTGGACGGCGTGCGCCGCCACCTCGAAGACGCCATAGCCCTCGAAAAGAACGGCATGATCGCCCAGAGCGAACGGCTCTACGTCGAATTCAAGATGGCCGAGGCCGAGCGCGAGCTGGCCAACGCCAAGCTGCAGGCCGAAACCATCGCCAGCGCACTCTCCAACACGCTGGGACGCGAAAACGCATGGCAGCCCGTGACGTCGATGTTCATGATCGACAAGGTCGAGGATCTGGCTTACTATCAGGATCTGGCGCAGGACCGCAACCCGCTGCTCAATCAGGTTTCGCTCAAACGCCAGCTGGCCGAGGAGGGCGTCCGCGTCCAGCGCGCCGACTTCCTGCCGCAGGTGGCGGCCATCGGCGGCGGCTCGTTCTACAACTATCAGGTTTCGGGCATCGTGCCCCGCTGGGCCGTGGGCGTGGGGGTCAATATCAAGATCTTCGACGGCCTGAACCGCGAATACAAATATTCGGCGGCCAAACAGACCGCACGCCGCGTCGGCGCCCTGCAGAACAAGGCCGGCAAGGATATTTCGGTGCTGGTCGAGAAGCTCTACAACCAGATGATGAACTACCGCAACCAGATGACCTCGATCGACGCGTCGCTGAACTTCGCCGAGGAGTACCTCCGCATGAAAAACGCCGCCTTCCTCGAAGGCATGAGCTCGTCGTCGGACCTGATCGACGCCGAGCTGAACCTCGCGGGAGTGCGCACCGAACGTCTGCAGGCGGCCTACAATTTCGACCTGCTGCTGGCGCAGCTGCTCGAAACCGCAGGCATCAGCGACGAATTCCCGGCCTATGCGCGCCGCAGCGACGCACGGCCCGTTCTGTTCGATAAAAAATAAAATCCGAAAAATATGAAACGCAGCAACATCATTGGAATCATCGCGGCCGCCGTGGTCATCATCGTGTCGGTCGTACTGATCAGCTGGTATCTCCGCAGATCGACCCCGACGCTGATTCAGGGCACGGTGGAGTGCACGACCTACAAGGCCTCGTCGAAAGTGCCGGGCCGCATCGACGACATGAAAGTCGAGCAGGGCGACCGTGTGGAGAAGGGGCAGCTGCTCTACACGCTCTCGACGCCCGAACTGGAAGCCAAGCTCCAGCAGGCCGAAGCGGTCAAGAGCGCGGCCGCGGCGTTGGATCAGGCCGCCATAGCCGGCGCCCGCATCCAGCAGATCGAAGCGGCCATGAACATGTGGGAGAAGGCGCAGGCCGGGCTGGAACTGGCGCGCAAGACCTACGAGCGCGTGAAAAACCTCTACGAGCAGGGCGTAGTCCCCGAACAGAAGATGGACGAAGCGTCGGCCAACTACAAAGCCATGGAAGCCACGGCGCTGGCCGCCAAAGCGCAGTACAATCTGGCCATGGACGGCGCCCGCAAGGAGGACAAGGAGGCCGCCGCGGCCCGTGTCCGTCAGGCCGAAGGAGCCGTCAGCGAAGTCGAATCCTACATCAGCGACGCCATGGTCTATTCGCCCGTCACGGGCGAGGTCTCGACCATCATCGCCGAACAGGGCGAGCTGGTAGGCAGCGGCTATCCCGTGGTGGCGATCCTCGACATGAGCGACATGTGGGTGACTTTCAATATCAAGGAGACCCTGCTCCCCGCGATTCGGGTCGGCACCCGCATGAGCGGCTACGTGCCGGCGCTGGGGTATGACGTGGAGTTCGAGGTAACCTATATTGCCGTGCAGGCCGACTTCGCGACGTGGTCGGCGACCCGCACGCAGGGCGGCTTCGACATCCGCACCTTCGCCGTCAAAGCCAAGCCCACGACGCATATCGAAAACATGCGTCCGGGAATGAGCGTACTCGTGGATTGGGACCTGATCGGGAAGTAGGAGAGTGCGATGCTGAATTTCCTGCGTAATACCTATGCCGTTCTGCGGCGGGAACTGACGCGCCTCGCGCACCAGCCGATGTATTTCGTGCTGATGCTCGTGCTGCCCGTCGTGTCGTTCGCGTTCTTCGCCCTGCTGTTCAACAAAGGCGTGGCGCGCGACATTCCGATCGCAGTACTGGATCAGGACCACACCTCGCTCTCGCGCAAGGTCACGCAGATGATCGACGACACGGCGACGGCAATGGTGTCGTACGGCATTCAGGACATGGACGAAGGCGAACGGCTGATGCGCGAAGGCAAGATCATGGCGATCGTGCAGATTCCGGCGTTCTTCGAGAAAAACATACTGAGCAACAGCCAGACGCATATCGAGACCTACATATCGGGAACGAACATCACGGTGAACGGCCTGCTGTCGAAAGACATCCAGACCGCCGTGACGACCTTTTCGGGCGGCATCCAGATCCAGCTGCTCACCAAACAGGGACTCACCGAGCTGCAGGCCATGGCGCAGCTGATGCCCGTGCGGTTCAACAAGCACGTATTGTTCAATCCCTATATCAATTACGGCTATTACCTCTCGCCGAGCTTTATGCCGATGATGCTCCTGATCTTCATCGTCATGGTGACGGTCTTCACCATCGGCACGGAGCTTAAGAAGGGTACGGCGCGCGAATGGATCGAGACGGGCAACGGCTCGGTATCGGCCGCACTGCTGGGCAAGGTCCTGCCCGTGACGGCGGTGATGTTCCTCATGTCGCTGGTCATGTTCCTGATCATCTTCAAGGTCGTCGGCGTGCCCCTGAACGGCAGTCTGACGGTTATCCTGCTGAGCACGCTGCTCTTCGTGATGAGCTATCAGGCCATCGCGGTCTTCATCGTCTCGCTGCTGTCGAACCTGCGCCTTTCGCTCTCGATCGGCGGCGGCTATTCGGTGCTGGCCTTCACCTTTTCGGGACTCACGTTCCCGATCATGGCCATGTGGCCCGCCATGCAGTACCTGAGCAGGCTCTTCCCGTTCACCTACTACACCGACATCTTCGTCGATCAGATGCTGCGGGGCGCCCCGGTCGTCTGCTCGCTGCCCGACATGTGCTACATGTCGCTGTTCATTGTCTTACCGCTTCTGTGCCTGCCGCGCCTGCGGACCATCTGCACGGAGGAAAAATACTGGGGGAGGTTATAGCATGAGCCGTTTCACACATCAGATGACCTCTTATTGGCAGCAGATGCTGTCGGTCATGCGCAACGAGTTCCGCACGATCTTCACCGATGCGGGCGTGGTTCTGATCCTCGTTCTCGCGCTGATCATCTACGCCACCGTCTACTCGATGGCTTACGGGGCGCAGGTGCTCCGCAACGTGCCGATCGGCGTGGTGGACGAATGCCGCACGCCGACCAGCCGCAGCCTGATCGAGACCTTCAACGCCGGGCCGAACACCTATGTGGCCTACAATCCGACGAGCATGGAGGAGGCCAAGGATCTCTTCTTCAAACGCAAGATCTACGGCGTGGTCTACATTCCGTCGGATTACGAGGAGAAACTGCTCGGCGGCCTGCAGGCCAACGTCGCGATATACGCCGACGCCAGCTACTTCCTCATGTACCGGCAGGTGTTTCAGGAGGTCGTGACCTCGATCGGCGCCACGGGCGCGATGGTCGAATTCCAGCGTCTGATCGCCAAGGGAGCCAACCTCCCGCAGGCGCAGGCCACGACCCAGCCGGTCATCTACCAGTCCCACAACCTGTTCAACCCCTATCTGGGCTACGGCACGTTCGTCATGCCCGCGATCATCATGGTCATCATCCAGCAGACGATGCTCATCGGCATCGGCATGATCGGCGGCACATGGCGCGAATTCGGGCTGTACCGCAAACTCTGCCCGCCCGACCGCAAGCGGATGTCCACGCTCCCGATCGTACTGGGCAAAGCGCTGGTCTACGGCATGATCTATTCCGTGACGACGTTCTACATCCTCGGTCTGCATTACAAGCTGTTCCACTATCCGATGAACGGCGCGACGGGGACAATCGTGGTCTTCATGCTGGCGTACATGGCGGCCTGCATCGCGCTGGGAATCGCCATTTCGACGCTCTTCCGCTACCGCGAGAATTCGCTGCTGCTGCTGTTGTGGACCTCGATTCCGCTGCTGATGCTCAGCGGCGTCTCCTATCCCCGCGAAGGCATTCCCGACTGGCTGTTCAACTTGGGGCAGATATTCCCCAGCAGCCACGGCGTAAACGCCTTTATCCGCATCCAGAGCATGGGAGCGTCGCTCTCCGAAGTGCTGCCCGAAATCAGGATGCTCTGCATTCTGGCCCTCGTATACGGCGGTCTGGCCTGCATCGGCATCCACTTGGTGCTCAACCGCGCGGACAAGGACGACATCCCGGCGCCGCACACCTCCGAACCGGAAAAGTGACGGCGACGCCCAAGCATCCGCAGGAACCGCCCCGTCCCGTCCGCAAAAAGCCGGACGGCCATCGGCCCAGCACACCGGCACAAGGACGAAGTGGAAGCAGGCTTCCGGCATAATGACAAAAAAGACGTCAGGCGCAATGCCTGACGTCTTTTTTGTCCGAACCGCACCGGTTACCGCGGACCGTGGAAGATACCCGGAGGCGGCCCGCCCGGACCGCCGGGTCCCATGCGGCGGGGTCCCGACTGCACAGCCCCGTCGTAATCGGAGATGTTCTTCGAACCCTTCTTGCCGAAGCGGCGCAGGTTGTAGGTGAACTGCACCATGTAATAACGGCCGATCACGCTGTTGGTCGCATTCTGCGTCCATCCCGAACCCGTCGTGCGGGCGAAAGCCTTGTTGCGGTTGAGCAGGTCGTTCACGCCGAACATGATCTCGCCGCGCTTGTTCTTGAATATCTTCTTGCCGATCCATGCGTTGCAGAGCAGGTACGAATCGTCGTAATCGTTCGTGAAACCGATATACTGCGTGTAAGCCACACTGCCCGTAAAGGTGAAGCCCAGCGGGAAGACGAACTTCATGTTGCCCTGCGCCCGGTGGTTGAAGTAGCGGTTTTTGGAACCTGACTCGCCCAGCGAGTTGGTCGCTTCGTTGTAGGTGCCGTTCCACGAGAGCGTGAAGTCCACGTTTTCGGAAATATTGCTGCCCAGCACCGTGTTGAAGTCGTAGCCGATATTGCTCGTGTCATTGCGCTTGCCGCCCGTGATGAATCCGTCGGCGTCCACCTCTCCGCCCAGCATGCTCGGCGTAAGCGAGTAGCTGACGCCCGCCATCACGTTGAAGTTGCTCTTCAGGAAGCCGATCGGAAAACCGTAGCTCAGGTGCGTCCGCAGGCTCCAGTAGCCGTCGAGATTGACGGGCGTGGAGTAGTAGTTGGGCTTGTACTGCACGCCGCCCAACGTGATCGTGCCGGGATTCGACACCACGTGCGTCGCATTGTAGTCGGAGGTGTTCTGCATCGAGAACATCCACATGAAGGTCCGGCCCTTCTCGACGTTGGAATTGATGTAGTGGAAATTGACGCGGTGGCTGTAGGTCGGATTCAGATCGGGATTACCTTTGGTGATATTCTGGGCGTCCGATACGTCGGCCACGTTCTGCAGGTCGGTGATCGACGGGTTGTCGGTATAGGACGATACGTAGAGCCGCAGCGAATTCTCGCGGTTGATGTTCAACTGTCCCATCATGAAATAGGTCACGTTGTTGTACGAATGCCTGATCTTGTCGGCATCGTCCCGCACGATCTGCCCGTCGAGCGACGAACGCTGGTAAAAGACATTGGCGATGAACGTATTGCGCTCCTTCGAATAGCGGAAGCCGGGACCTGCGCTCTGCGTCAGGTAGTTGCTCCGGTAGGAGTTCGAAAGCGCTCCGTCGGGCGTCAGTCCCGCGATCGAATAATCCGCGCCGGTGATATACGACTTCTTGTCGCGCTCCTGATAATCGTACGAAATGCGATACTGAAGGCTTACCTGCGCATATTTGGCGACGGGTTCCGTGTAGGTGAACTGTCCGCGCAGGCGGTAGCTGCTCGACGGCGCGAGGTTGCGCAGGTAGCGCAGGCGCGTGTAGCCCGTCGTGTCCCATCCCCACGGCGCGTCGACGCCGTCGGGCCGGAGGTCCGAGAGCGGCAGCACGTTCGAGAAGGAGTTCGAGTTGTTGGTATTGTCCGAGTAGTTCACGTCGCCGTCCACGGTGATCGTACGGCCGTCCTTGCCCAGTTTGGCGCGGTAAACGGCGTTCGTCCGCACGTTGTAACCGTGGCGCAGGGCGTCGCTGCGGTTCTCGGTGCGGCTGTAACCGCTTTCGCCGAACTGCCAGCCCTGCGTCGTGCTCAGCGGGTCGTTCGACTGGTAGCTGAAGCTCGGACGGACCATCAGATTCTGGTTGTCGGAGATTTTCCACTCCAGACGGGCATTGAAGCGGTGGTTATACGACTCGGTATCCGAGAAGCCGCGTGTCGAGAGCGTATCCACGGGCATCGGCGACTCGTACCATTTGTCGATCGTCGAACGGTTTCTCGTGTCGGTGTTGTTGAAGAAATAGCTGCCCTGAAACGACACCTGATCGCGCTTGCCCCATGTATCGGAGTAGTTTACGCCAATGGCGTTCACCGACGCCACACCGCTTTGGGGGCGCACCATATACTGGCCCACGCCGCCGCGGCGTCCGCGCCCCGAACCGCCCGAAACGCCCAGAATATCCTCGAACGAGAAGTTCTGCTGGTTGATGTTGTTGAACAGGCCGATGACCGACACACGGCTGCTGCCGCTGAAGATATTGGCGTTGCCGCCCACGACGTATTTGTTCTTGGCTTCGGTCTTGGTGTCGGCGTCGTAACCGTAACCGGCATAGAGCTTGCCGAACTGCCCCTGACGCATGTTGGCGTGCGTAACGATGTTGAGGGCCTTGTAGCCCTCGCCGTCGTCCATGCCCGAAAATTCGGCCGCGTCGCTCAGCTTGTTATAGACCTCCACACGGTCCACGGCCTGCGCCGGAAGCGACTTGATGGCCGTCGTCACGTCCTCGCCGAAGAACTCCTTGCCGTCGACGAAAACCTTCTTGATCTGCTCGCCCTGCGCCTCGACCGTACCGTCCGACACGGTGATGCCGGGCATCTTCTTCAGCAGCCCCTCGACGTCGGCGTCATTGGTGACTTTGAAGGCGCCGGCGTTGTAACTTACCGTATCGCCCTTCTGCGAGGTGCGCAGCGCCTTGGCCTCCTTGACGACCGTTTCGATCTGCACGCCGGGCTTGAGTTCGATCCTGCCGATGTTCTGTTTGCCGGCCGCCACCCGGAAGGTGGTTTCGTAATTGTTGTAACCGAGGAAGGAGACGGTGAGTCTGTATTCGCCGTAGGGCAGCGAGGGAATCGCCACGGCGCCTTTATAGCCGGAAGTGAAATACTGTTTCTGATCCGGAGTCCCGACCGGAGCGACCTCCAGCACAGCTCCGGCAACGCTTTCGCCGGTGTCGGCGTCAAGCACCGTTCCGCTGACCGCACCCTTTTGGGCGAATGCGGCCACGGCGAAAAGCAGGAATAGGGTTGAGAGTAGTAGCCGTTTCATCTTAATGTTCTGTGTACTTTCTGATTTTGCGCATGCGAAGATAGCTTTTTTCTCGCAGACGGCCCTCCGATGCGGGGTGAATCGACAAAAAAAGGGCGTCAGCCGACAACCGACGCCCCGACTGCAACAAACCGGTCGATGTTCCTAACCTCACTTTTTCTCCTTTCCGGAGCACGGTCCGTCGCATTTCCTGTCCCCCGCGCAGGGGGCGCACTTGCGGCCTTCACGCACGGCGGCCTTGTCGCCCCGGCCGTCCTTCATCCGGGGACCGCGGTTCATGCCGTGGCGCGGGCCTTGCATCTGCTTCCACTGCTCGAACTGTTCGGGCGTGAGGATGCCTTTCATCTTCTCGGCCTGCGCCTTGCGGTATGCGCGCATCTGCTCGGCCTGCGCCTGCATCTCCTTTATATCCTGCAGGTTGACCTCATAGAGCTGCTTCGACTGCTTTTCGCTGAGGTTCAGCTTCTCGGTCATGCGTTCGGTCCTGCGCTGGGCCATCTGCTCGGCCGTCGGCCGCTCCTTCATCATCGGAGCCTTCTTCGAATCCTGCGCAAAAGCGCCCGTTCCGGCCAGCAGGCACAAAGCCGCGGCGACTGCAAAAATTCTCTTTTTCATAATCTCAAATATCAATGGTTAATTCAATCCGTCAATCGGACCCGTTTCGGTCCCCTTACGATGCAAAGGTAAGGCCAAACCGGAAAAACGGAACGGCAATGCGGGTCAAACGCCCGAAGCTCAGGGTCAAACGCCTATTCGGCGGGTTGAACAGACGTGAGCCACGCCTTGAATTCGGGGACGCGGGCCTTGGAAATGACGATGCGCTCAGGAGTTTCGAGCACAAGACTCAGCGAAAGACGGCTGCCGAACCACACGGAAATCTCCTTCACGGCGCGGCGCGCCACGATGAACTGGCGGTTGGCGCGGAAGAAATCGGCTTCGGGCAGGACGGCCTGCAGCGCTTCGAGCGTCTTGTCGAGCGGATAGGACACCCCGGCGAAGGTATAGGCCGTCACCTTCTCGTTGCAGGTATAGCAGAATGCGATATCCTCGCGTTTGAGCGGAATGATCTTGTCGCGGACATGCACCAGAAAGGTCTGCTCGCGGCGCGCCGCGGCCAGCGTGCGCACGCGCGAACCGTAATCGCTGCGCTCGCCCTTGGACAGCCGCATGAGCTTGTCGAGCGCCCGCTGCACGTCGGCCGCATTGAGCGGCTTGAGCAGGTAGTCGATGCTGTTCACCTTGAAGGCCTCCAGCGCATAGCGGTCGTAGGCTGTCGTGAAGATCACCGGCGCCGTGACCTCCACGGCGTCGAATATGCGGAACGAATCGCCGTCGGCCAGATGGATGTCCATGAACAGCAGGTCGGGCTGGGGGTTGACGCGCAGCCAATCGACGCTCTCCTCGACGCTTTCGAGCGTATCGACGACACGGATGTCGGGAACCGCCTGTTTCAGAATGGCTTTCAGGTTCAGCGCGGCGGCGGTTTCGTCCTCTATGATCAGTGCTTTCATCCTGCAAGGGGGTTATGCAGCGGCATCCGCACGACGAACTCCTTGTCGGTGTCGATGATTTCGATGTCGCGGCCGGTTATCAGGTGCCAGCGGTTGCGCAGGTTCTCCAGTCCGATGCCGGTCGAAGGTTCGGGTTCGAGCTTCGGCACCTTGGGATTGGCCACCACCAGCCAGCCGTTCTCGGTGCGGATCGAAATGTGGAACGGCTTGCTGCGGGTTATGGTGTTGTGCTTGACGGCATTGCCGATCAGCGGCTGCAGCGAGAGCGCCGGAAGCGTCCACGTGCGGTACTTCTCCTCGATGTCGATGTCGAAGAAGAGCTTGTCGGCATAGCGTATCTTGAAGAGGTAGCTGTACGCCTCGACGAATTTCAGCTCCTCGTCGAGCGTCATCAGCGTACTCTGTCCGTTCTGGATGATGTAGCGGAACGTATAGGAGAGCTGGTCGATGTAGGTCAGCGCCTTCTCGTCGTGCTTCTCGCGCACGAGCATCGCCAGCGAATTGAGCGAATTGAAGAAGAAGTGGGGGTTGATCTGTCCCACGAGCATGTTGTAGCGGGTCGTGAGGTTCTCGTTCTTGAGCCGCTCGTTCTCCATGACGACGGCCTGCTGCTTCGAATTGAGCACGTAGACCCAGCCGTAGAGCATCGACACCGCCACGGCGAACGAACACTTCAGCAGCAGCATGTAGTCGAAAATATGGTCGCCCATGCAGTTCAGCATGATGCGTCCCGAACGCCACTCCGTGACCGGCGCGACCATATACAGCGCGGCGGCGGCCAGCACGCACCATATGCAGTGGCGCACGAAGCGGCCCGGCGTGTACCTGCGGCGGACGGAGGTGAGGATCGAAAGCATGATGAACGAAACGACCAGATAATAGAAGAGCTGCAGCGCGAGTTCCGTCGTTTTCGAAGGCCGGTTGAAAAGCGTGCTGTAATCGAACTCCTCGCCGTTGCGCATGCGCAGTTCGGTCATCACCGGATGCGCCCCGTGACGGCGCGGCGCGGCCAGATTCGCCACCAGACGGTCGCCGTCCTTCAGGTTCATCCGGTAGATGCGCTGCATCATCACATAGACGCTGTCGCCGTTCTCGTAGACGATGTAGCCGTGACCGTCGGGACTTATCCGCAGCGTTCCCTCCTCGCCGCGCGCAATGACGCTCGCCTTGGCCGGACGCTGCTGTCCGTCGCTCTTCTGATCGACGATCAGCAGCAGCACGTAGGAGAAATTGACGACCAGACTGACGGCCAGCGCCACCAGCAGGTTGAGAATCAGGTCGGAATATTTCGGTTGCAGCCCCATCCGCCGTTTACTCCTCCTCTTTGAACCACGACGCATAGAGCATGTAGTCGCGGGCCGTGCGGCGGATTATCTCCTCGCGCTGCTGGGGCGTCACCTCCTTGACCTTCTTGGCCGGCACGCCCGCATACACCGAATTGGGTTCCAGCTGGGCGTTGGAGAGCACCAGCGCGTTGGCCGCGATGATGCAGCCCGACGGAACCACGGCGTTGTCCAGCAGGGTAGCGCCCATGCCGATCAGGCAGTTGTCGCCGATGCGCGCACCGTGGATGACGGCGTTGTGGCCCACCGACACGTCGCTGCCGATAATGGTCTGCGACGGATGCGGCGAGCCGTCGTAAAGCGTGTGGAGCACCACGCCGTCCTGAATATTCGTGCGGTCGCCGATGACGATTTTGTTCACGTCGCCGCGCAATACGGCGTTGTACCAGATCGAACAGTCACGGCCGATGGTCACATCGCCCAGAATGACGGCCGTCTCGGCCAGAAAGGTATTTTCACCGATTGCGGGCGTATGTCCCCGCACCTTTTTAATCAAAGCCATAAGTTTATATGCTGTTAAATGTCACTTCGCCTTTGTATCGTCTCCGCGTGTCCGAGGGCGGACATTCACGGCAAAGCCGTGTTTTCAGGTCTGACCCTCCCCTAAATCCCCTCCTCGGAGGGGACTTGGCATTAGTGCGGACACATGCTATTGAATGTCTCTTCGTGTTTGGCCTCCTGCCAGTACTCCTCCATCTTTTCGAGCGGAAGATCGTGGAGCGTATGTCCTTCGGCGGCAGCCTTTTCCTCCATGTAATTGAAGCGGCGGATGAACTTCTTGTTCGTACGTTCCAGCGCCGATTCGGGGTCGATGCCGTAGAGCCGCGACGCATTGACCAGCGCGAAGAACAGGTCGCCGAATTCGCCTTCGAGCTTCTCCCGGCTGCCGGGGGCTTCCGAACGCATCTCGGCTTCGACCTCCGCGATCTCCTCCTTCACCTTGTCCCACACATCCTCGCGCCGCTGCCAGTCGAAACCCGTCGCGGCGGCTTTCTCGCCCACGCGGAAAGCCTTGACCATGGCCGGAAGCGAGCGGGGTACGCCGCCCAGCGTGCCGCTCTTGCGGTTTTTCTTGCGGAGTTTCAGGGCTTCCCAGTTCTCCTTGACCGCGTCGGGCGTATTGGCGTGAATATCGCCGTAGACATGCGGATGACGGTATATCAGCTTGTCGCACAGGGCATCGGCGACCTCGCCGAAATCGAAGGCTCCCGCTTCCTCGCCCAGCTTGGAGTAGAACACCACATGCAGCAGCAGGTCGCCCAGTTCCTCCTTGATGCCCTCCATATTGTGGTCGGTGATGGCGTCGGCCAGCTCATACGTCTCCTCGATGGTATTGCTCCGCAGCGAATCGAAAGTCTGCTCGCGGTCCCACGGACACTCGCGGCGCAGCGTGTTCATCACTTCGAGCAAACGGGCCGTAGCCTCCAGTCGTTTATCTTCCATGCTCAGTTACAGTTTACGGCAATGGCTGTTCGGGAAGCGGAGTCGGCCGATCTGCCTGAGCGCGCCCGTCCATGCCGGAATTTATTTTCAGCAAAGGTAGCAATTCGGCGGAAAAAAAGTAACTTTGTCCGAAACAAAATTCCGTACCGCCATGAAACTGCGATACCTGCTGCCCCTTGCAGGGGTGTTCTGCACCTGCCTCTCGACATACGCCCAGCCGTCGCCGGCCCGTCAGGCCTTCTACGAGGGCGCCTGCCGCATCAGCTCCCGGACGATGCTCTGTTACGAAACGCCGCTGGCGCCGCTGGCCGCCTACCTGCGCGAATATATCAACGTCGAAACGGCCAGCGACAGTATGTCGGCCGACGACGCGATCGTGCTTTCGACCGATCCGACGCTGGGCGGCGAAGCCTTCCGCCTGACGGTGCTCCCGCAGCGGATCGAAATCGCGGGCGGTTCGTACGGCGGCGTATTCAACGGCGTGCAGGCCCTGTTCCGGCTGCTGCCCGCCGAAATATACGCCAAGAACTGTCCGCTTCCGGTCGAGATCGCCTGCACGAAGGTCGAGGACGCACCGCGCTTCCCGTACCGCGGCATGATGCTGGACGTGGCCCGCACGTGGATCGACGCAGCTGGAGTGAAGCGTTATATAGACTTGCTTTCCTATCACGGGATCAACAAATTGCACCTTCATCTTTCAGACGACGAAGGGTGGCGTATCGAAATCAGATCGCACCCCGAACTGACCGAAATCGGCGGCTTCCGCGGCGGCGATTCGCCCGTGCGTCCGGTCTACGGCAAATGGGACGAGAAGTACGGCGGGTATTACACGCAGGACGAGATGCGCAGCCTGATCCGCTATGCGGCGGCGCGCAACATCGAGATCATTCCCGAAATCGACCTGCCGGGGCACAGCCGCAACATCGCGTCGGTGCATCCCGAAATACGCTGCAACTATCCGCCCGACACGGTTTCGACCAACGGTTACGACTACCGTTCGGCGTGGTGCGTGGCCCGCGAAGAGAATTACGCGCTGCTGGCCGACATTCTCGGCGAGTTATGCGCGCTGTTTCCCTCGGAGTACATACACGTCGGCGGCGACGAGGTGGACATGACCCAGTGGAACCGCTGCCCCGACTGTCAGGCGCTGATGAGCCGGCGGGGCATGACCGATCCGCACCGATTGGAAGACCTCTTCATGGAGCGCATGGCGGCGATTCTCGCGGCCAACGGCAAGCGTCCCGGCGTGTGGAACGAAGCCGTGACCACGGGCGGCCTCTCGCGCGAATGTCTCGTATACGGCTGGCAGAGCGTCAAGGCGTGTCTCGACGCTACGGCGAAAGGCTACAAGACCGTGGTGATGCCGGGCGAATATTTCTATTTCGACATGCGCCAGACACCGCAGGAGGAGGGGCATGACTGGGCGGCGGTCTTCGACGCCAAAAAGGTCTTCGGATTCGACTTTACGGAAAAGGGCTTCAGCGATGAACAGATGCGCAACGTCGTCGGCCTGCAGGGGACGTTCTTCAGCGAAGCCTACGTTTCGCACGAGCCTGAAAAGCCCGACTATCTGGACTACATGTGTTTTCCGCGCATCTGCGCGCTCGCCCGCATAGCTTGGCGCGGCAACTGCGAAGGGTGGGACGCCTATTACAGGGAGCTGACAGACCATTACGACCGCATGGCGGCCATGGGCATCCGCTTCCGGCTTTTCCCGCCCAAGGTAAGCTACAAGGAGAGCGCCTTCACCGTCGTGGCGGACGACGGCTCGGAAATCTTCTACCTCGAAGGCGATTCGCCCGAAGAGCATCGGTACACCGGCCCCATCAAAACCGACAAACCGCATCTCTACCGCTTCCTGACGCGCTACAAGACGGGACGCAGTCCCTATGCGGCCGACAAATCCTACTACAGGACCCTTGCGCCCGCCGTGACGATCACCACCTCGATGGGCGAAAGCACGCAGTTCCCCTACACGAACGCCTCGGCCTACAAGGGACTTGCACGCACGCGCCGCGCCTGCCGTCAGCAGGACTGGATACTCTACACCTATGAACAGCCGGTGAAGTGCCGCGAAATGTTTTTGCAGACGGGAAACCGCCAGCTGCCCAAAACCATTATAACCACCGGTTATGCCGAGGTGTCGTACGACGGCACGACATACGAGCGTGCGGGCGATCTGGAAAAGGGCAGTATAACTTTAAAGCCCGGCCGGCCGGTGAAATCCGTCCGCATCGTCTCGACCTGCGACGACAACGGTACGCCCTACGTCACGATCCAGCCGCCGCAGATAAAGCCGGTACTGTAAAGAAACGATCAACCACCGAGAAAAAACCGACAAAAGCAAAGCAGGATGTAAATCAATGCTATTTTTCCAATCCGATTAAAAGGATCGGAACGGTTAGCACACTATAGAAATTCTCCAAATACCACTTTACCCGTTCAAAGGAGACTATCGAACAGTGATCTTTGGAAACATATTTCAAAAAGTCCTTTGTCCCACAGACATAGATTCCTACATTAATCATATTCTTGATTTCGGCCCCCGCTTGCAACCTCAGCAAATCACCCCCGATAAACGATCTGTGATTGAATGCCACATCGACACCTATGTTATTTTTCCAGAAATCAATTACCAAATCGTTATCCGAATCGTTGAATACTTTCTTCTCCGCTTCCCAACCTTTTTCTAAGAAGAGATCTTTAAGAAGAGCGTTTATCGCAGGTTGTCTTCCCTTTTGAATTTTTTTGCCGATATTCTCTTTCTCCCGATTGATTTCATCAAATTTCAACTCTATATTGCTAAAATTCAGCTGATCCAATATACCGTCGATTTCATTCTTGATCGTATATTCCGAGTTTAAAATAATATCAGCATATCTGTGTGCATATTTTTTACATTTCATGTCTATAATATTATACACAAATATATAAAATTAGATCGACAGGATGACAAAGTTGGTTTATTTTATTTTCTAATTTCGACAAGAACAAGTCGCAGTTGCAAAACAGTCTGTTACAAGCAATCGCAGTTTAACCGGTTAAAATCATGAACGGGGCGGATTGTAAATACAAGCGGAGAAAGGCTTGGAATCCGACAAACGCCCTCTTTGACGGCGGTGCGTTTTGCCACAATAGATGCCCAGAACGTCAGCTGAAAGAATTTCCGGAGCCGGAGTTCCGCACATGGGCCGCTCTGACGGCAAAGAGGTAGAAGAGGTATTGCGCGGCATAATAGGTAATCATCACGACACAGGTCCGGCAGGGAATGGGCGCTACGAAGCGTCCCCATGCGATCACGGAGTCGGAAAAGACGAACAACAGAGCCGCAAGGCGGAACCATGCGGCATACGCTCCGCGGTACTGAAGCGCGCTGTATAACATTCCCGCGATGACGAGTCCGTAGACGGCGACGCCCGCGCGTTCGGCCGGATCGGCGGCGCGGGGAACGATGCAGACGAACAGAAACAGCAGCAGAGCCGTCAGCACCGGCCAGACAAAAGGCCGGGGCGCAACTTGCGCCTGCGGCAAGAAGTAGCACATGTAGGCTCCGTGCGCCAAAGCGAAAAACAGCATCTGCGGAATGAACATCCCCCCGGCGCCCGCCGCATCGCCGACAGCCGACAACAAGAGCGCCGCGCCGACCGGAATCAGCGGTTTCAGCCGGAGATAAAAGAGCGACAGCGACAGCAGCAGGACCGGATAAGCGACCTTATACGGAATCACCGCCGCGTTGGTAAAGAACAGCGCGGCGCCGGCTGCGAAAAACAGCGTGGTCAGGCAGAGCGTTCGGGAGGTTCGTTGCATGGTTTCGGTAAAAAAGCCGCCTGTACTTACGAACAGGCGGCTTCAATTATGGTCAATAAGCTCGTCGGCATGACCGTGGCGGGCGTGTGCCCGCACCGAGATGCGACGAACGGCATTCGGATTGGGATCAACCGCGGACCTGAGCGCCGCACCGCTGTTCGAACTGCGCGGTGAGGTTCCTCATCGCCTTTTCGATCGTCTTCTCGTCGAGCGTGCGGGTCTTGTCTTCGAGAATGAAGCTCAGGGCGTAGGATTTCTTGCCTTCGGGAAGTTTGTCGCCCTCGTAGACGTCGAACAGCGAAACGCTCTTGAGCAGTTTGCGCTCAGTGGCGAACGCCACGTCGCGCAGCGCCGAGAAGGTCACCTGCTTGTCGATCAGAAGGGCCAAGTCGCGTTTCACTTCGGGGAACTTCGAAAGCTCCTCGGCCGCGATCTTATGCTTGCGGGTCGATTTCACGAGCGCGTCGAAATTCATCTCCAGATAGTAAACATCCTGCTTGACATCGAGCCGGCGGCGGATTTTAGCACTTACCGTGCCGATCTGCAACAGCTCCTTGCCGCCAAGCGACATCGAGAGCGCCTCGCCGAAGAGATCGTTTTGCAGCGTCTCGGTCCGGAGCGCATAGATATCGATGCCGAAGCGGCGCAGGAGTTTCTCGGCCACGGCGCGCAGCGTGAAGAACGACGCGGCCTGCGGCCGGGCGTTCCACGACGCAGGCTCGGCCACGCCCGTCACGGCGATCGCCAGACGGTACTCCTCGGAGTAAGCCGCGAGGCGGTTCTCCTCCGAGCGTTTCGACTCGTCGTAGAAATAGCAGTTGCCGAACTCGTAGAGTTTCAGGTCGCCGTTCTTGCGGTTGGCGTTGAGCTGCACGGCTTCGAGCATGTTGAACAGCAGCGTCTGGCGCATCACGTTCAGGTCGGCGCTCAGCGGATTGAGGATGCGCACGCAGTTTTCGGGCTTGTAGGATTCCAGCCCCTCGTAGTAGGCCGCCTTGGTCAGCGAGTTGGACATGATCTCGGTGAAGCCGTTGGAGGTCAGGAAATCGGCAGCGAGATTCATCAGCTTGCTGCGGTCGGGCTTCGGCGCATAGGAGAGCGTCGAGCGGACGCGCGAGGGAATCTCGACATTGTTGTAGCCATAGATGCGGAGAATATCCTCGACGAGGTCGGCTTCGCGCTGCACGTCCACGCGGTAGGGCGGCACGGCGACGCTCAGCACACCCTCTTTCTCGGCGAGAATCTTCACTTCCAGCGCGGCGAGGATCGTGCGGACCGTATCTTCGGGAATCTTCTTGCCGATCAGCGAGTCGATGCGGGCGAAGGAGATGTCGAATTTGAAGTCTTCGACAGGATTGGGATAGATGTCGGTAATGTCGCTCGAAATCTCGCCCCCGGCCAGCTCTTTCATCAGCAGGGCGGCGCGCTTGGCGGCATAGACCTGCATGTTGGGATCGACGCCGCGCTCGAAGCGGAACGACGAATCGGTGTTCAGGCCGAAACGCTTGGCCGTCTTGCGCACCCACACGGGATTGAAATAGGCGCTCTCGATAAATACGTCGGTCGTCGTGTCGCCGATGCCCGAATCCAGTCCGCCGAAGACTCCGGCGATGCACATCGGACGCTCGGCCGAGCAGATCATCAGATCGTCGGCCGTCAATTTTCGCTCCACGCCGTCCAACGTCACGAAAGGCGTGCCTTCGGCACAGGTGCGGACCACGACTTCGCGGCCTTCGATCTTCGCCGCATCGAACGCGTGCAGGGGCTGCCCCAGCTCGAAGAGCACGAAGTTGGTGATATCGACCAGATTGTTCTTGGGATTGATGCCCGCGGCGCGCAGGCAGTTCTGCATCCACTCAGGCGAAGGGCCTATCTTGCAGTTCTTCACCGTCACGCCCGCGTAGCGGGGGGCCGCTTCGTGGTTCTCGACGCGGACGGTCACCGGCAGGTCATGGTTGTCGGGAGCGAAGGCCGAGACGTCGGGCATCTTCACTTCGGCGTTCAGGCCCTGACTCCTGAGGTAAGCCGCCAGATCACGCGCCACGCCGATATGCGACGCGGCGTCGACGCGGTTGGGGGTGAGTCCCACCTCGATCAGGTAGTCGTCCTCGATGCCGAGGTATTCTTTGGCCGTCATGCCGACGCGGGCGTCGGCCGGAAGTTCCATAATGCCGTCGTGCGAGGCCCCGATGCCAAGTTCGTCCTCGGCGCAAAGCATGCCGAGCGACTCGACGCCGCGGATCTTGCTGCGTTTGATCTTGAATTCCTCGTCGCCGCCGCCGGGGTAGAGCACCGTGCCGACCGTGGCGCAGAGCACCTTCAGCCCGGCCCGGCAGTTGGGCGCGCCGCAGACGATCTGCAGGGGATCACCGGCGCCGACATCGACCGTCGTGAGGTGCAGGTGGTCCGAATCGGGATGGTCCGTGCAGGTCAGCACCTCGCCGACCACGACGCCGTGAAGCCCGCCCTTTACGGTCTCGATCTTCTCGAAACCCTCGACTTCGAGTCCGATGTCGGTCAGTATCCGTGCGATTTCTTCGGCCGGAAGATCGGTGTCGAGATAGCGTTTAAGCCAGTTATACGAAATATTCATAATTAAAAGCTTTAATGTTCCTCTTGCAGTTCAACATGCCGGACCGCCTTCCCCGCGGCGGAAGGCCGCGTTTGCAGGTCCGGCCGCCCCGGAATCCCCGCCTTGGCGGGAAGTGCCGCCGTCACAGCGTCCGGAACGGCATGCTAAAATCGAACAAAGATACATAAAAATTGTTAATCTCGTCGAGATTGGCGCACTAAATCGCGCCGGCGCTTCCGACCGGCTTTTCGACGGACGGGCACGGAAAAGGGGAGGACGCCATATATGTAGGTATCGAAAATATCCGCCGAAAAATTTGGATTTAAGGATCGGACCCGCTATATTTGCCGAAAAGAATATGATTCGCAATTTCAACATACAGGCTTGGTGGTGGCGCTCGTTGACTCTCGTGGACAATGAGTGCGGCTCCGTGCGTGTATAGTTGAAACCTGATACCAGCCACAAGCCCGTTGTTTACGAGAGAGTAAACAGCGGGCTTTTTCTTTTGCACTTTCACAAAACAAACGGAAAAATAAAAAAGAGTATGAAAACGAAAAAATTCTGCCTGACCGAGAATCAGATGCCCACGCAATGGTATAACATCGTGGCCGACATGCCCAACAAACCGCTGCCCCCGCTGCATCCCGCGACCAAGCAGCCCGTAACCAAAGAGCAGATGAGCGCCATTTTCGCCGAAGAGCTGATCAATCAGGAGATGTCCGCGGAGCGGTTCATCGACATTCCCGAAGAGGTGCAGGAGATTTACAAAATATGGAGACCCACGCCGCTCGTGCGGGCTACGGGGCTGGAGAAGGCGCTCGGCACGCCCGCGAAAATCTATTTCAAGAACGAGAGCGTCTCGCCGGCCGGATCGCACAAGCCCAACACCGCCGTGCCGCAGGCCTACTACAACTACAAGCAGGGCATCCGCCGCCTGACCACCGAGACGGGCGCGGGGCAGTGGGGCGCAGCGATCGCATTCGCGGCCAAGCATTTCGGCATAGACCTGCAGGTTTACATGGTCAAGGTCAGCTACGAGCAGAAACCCTACCGGCGGCTGATGATGAACACTTGGGGCGCCGAGTGCATCGCATCGCCCAGCACGCTCACGGCATCGGGCCGTGCGGCGCTTGAACGCGACCCGAACTGTTCGGGAAGCCTCGGACTGGCCATTTCGGAGGCGATCGAAGTGGCGCTGCAACACCCCGAAGATACGCGGTACTGTCTGGGAAGCGTGCTGAACCACGTCATCCTGCATCAGACCGTGATCGGACAGGAAGCCGTGGCGCAGATGGAGATGGCCGACGCCGAGCCTGACGTGGTGATCGGATGCTTCGGCGGCGGCAGCAACTTCGCGGGACTGGGATTCCCGTTCCTGCGCAAGAACCTCACGGAAGGCAAGAATATCCGGATCGTGGCGGTCGAGCCGTCGAGCTGCCCGAAACTCACGCGCGGCAGTTTCCAGTACGACTTCGGCGACGTGGCGGGATTCACGCCCCTGCTGCCGATGTATACGCTGGGGCACGATTTCCAGCCGTCGGACATCCACGCGGGCGGACTGCGTTACCACGGCGCGGGGTCGATCGTCAGCCAACTGCTCAAAGACGGACTCGTCGAAGCGCAGTCGCTGCCGCAGACCGAGACCCTCGCCGCAGGCATTCTCTTCGCCAAGACCGAGGGCATCATCCCGGCGCCGGAATCGACGCACGCCATCGCCGCGGCCATCCGCGAAGCCATGCAGGCCAAAGAGGAGGGGACGCCCAAGACGATTCTGTTCAACCTCTCAGGCAACGGCGTGATCGACCTCTACGCCTACGAACAGTATCTGGCGGGAGCGCTGAAAGACTATGCGCCGGGGAATGCGGAAATCGCAAAGACGGTCAGCCGGCTGGAACAGCTGATATGACCGGGACCGACGATACCGCAAATAAAAAGACAGCCCGCAATGGGTTGTCTTTTTATTTTGACACCGGCGGTTTCGGGACCGGAAGCCGGTCTGCGCCCAAACGGAAAGGTGTGCATGCAAATCCCGCGCTTCGGCACGGTCGTCATTACCTCGACCCCAGCCAGAGGAAGAACATGCCGACGAGGATAAAGGCCAGATCGAAGGCTTTGGAGCGGAGGTTGTGCTCGCGGAACAGCACGGCGCCGCACAGGAAAGAGACGACGACCGAACTGCGGCGGACCATCGACACGACGGAGACCATGGCGTCGGGCTGGTGCAGGGCGTAGAAATAGGCGAAATCGGCCAGCACGAGGAAGAACGAGATCAGCGGAATGGCCCAAGTCCAGTGGAACGGGGTGGTCGTACGGCGGCGCGGCCACCAGAGGATGCCGACGACGACCGACATCAGGCCGAACAGATAGAGGTTGCACCAGCCCTGCACGAAGACCGGGTCGAGGCGCGCCATGATATATTTGTCGTACAGTCCGCTTACGACGGCGGCCAGAGCCGCCACCGCGATACAGAGTATCCAGACGTTGTGACGGAAATCGACCCCTTCGCGGCGGCTCGAACGGCTCAGCAGGAAGAGCGAGAGGAGGGTCAGCACGACGCCGGTCCACTGGCAGGCGTTGAGCCGCTCGCCGAAGATGAGCATGGCGCCGACAAGCACCATGACGGGGCGCGTGGCATTGATCGGACCGACGATGGTAATCGGCAGGTGCTTCATGGCGAAATAGCCGAAAATCCACGAAGTGAGGACGATGACCGCTTTAAGCAGCACCAGTCCGTGCGCCCGGAGCGTGCCCGAAGAGGCGGCCAGTATCGTGCCGTCGAACCACCCGAAGCCGCACTCGGCCGAGACGATCATCGGCAGCAGGAAAAGCGCCGAGAAGAGGGTGTTGAGCAGCAGCACCGGAAGCACCGCATTCCCCGTGAGGGATTGCTTCTTGGCCGCATCGTAAAAGCCCAGCAGCGCGGCGGAGGTGAAGGCGAGGGTCAGCCACATAATGCGAATTCGGCGGATTGACGTCCGGTTCGGTTCGGGAGCGTTCGGCGGTTCGGGTTACAGACGGCCCGTCTACCGGATTTCGTCGCTGTAAACCGCGCCCGGAAGGTCGTGGAGGTTGTAGCGCGACGCCATCGACATGCCGTAGGCCCCGGCCGACTTGAGGGTCAGCAGATCGCCGCGGCGGGTCTTGCGGAGCGTGACGTTTTCGTCGAATACGTCGGTCGATTCGCAGGCCGTGCCGACGATGGTGTACTTTTCGCGCGCCTCGTCTTCCGAGGTGATGTTTTCGATGTTGTGGTACGAACCGTAAAGCGCGGGACGGATCAGCTCGGTCATGCTGGCATCGACGATCACCAGCTTGCGGCCCGTGGCGGTGGTCTTGTTGAAAAGCACCGTCGTAATCAACTCGCCGCACTCGGCGACGATCGAACGGCCGAACTCGAAATGCACTTCGCGGTCGCCGACGGCGAGGTGGTTGTGCACGATCGAGAAGAGCGACGCGAAGTTGGGAATAGGCTCGTTCTCAGGCACGTCGTAATTGACGCCCAAGCCGCCGCCGACATCGACGAAGCGGAACGAGAAGCCCAGCTTTTCGAGGTTCTCGACGATGACGTTCACCTTGTTGCACATGTTCTCGAACACATGCAGCTCGCGGATCTGCGAACCGATATGCAGGTGGATGCCTACGATCCGGATGTTTTTGAGCGATTTGATCTCCTTGGCATGCTCAAGCACCTCTTCATATGAAATGCCGAACTTACTGTCGGCCTGACCGGTATCGATGCAGTGATTGGTCTTGGGGTCGATGTCGGGGTTGATGCGCAGCGCCACGTCGGTCTTCTTGCCGGCCTCGCCCGCAAGCCGGTCCACGAGTTCCAGCTCCTCGATCGATTCGCAGTTGATCGCCATGATCTCCTGTCCGATGGCGTAGCGAAGCTCCTTGTCGCGCTTGCCGACACCGGCGTAAACGATGCCCTTGGGGTCGAATCCGGCTTCGACGGCCTTGCGCAGCTCGTTGCCGCTCGCGCAGTCGATGCCCAGCCCGTATTCACGGATAATAGCCAGCAGATGGTCGTCGTAGTTGGCTTTGATGGCGTAATGCACCTTGTAGCCGTACTTTTTGGACTCGTAGACGACGCTTTCGAGGGTCTGGCGCAACAGCGCCGTATCATAGAGATAGAAAGGGGTTTCGTAGCCCCGAAGCTTTTGTGCGATTTGTCTGCTCAGCATTTTATCCTAACTTTTACCTGATTGAAGTTGCAAATATAAGCTATTTGGTTTATTTGAGCAAATCCGCGATTATTCCGGCGGCCAGCGTGAGGCTCGCAAGGCCGTTGAGCGTGCCGAAAGCGATGCCGATATTGCGCTGGCGCGAGGGCGTCACGAGCAGGTGTTCGAGCACCAGCAGGCCCGTGAAAATCCCGGCTCCGGTCCAGAACCACGCCGAACCGGGGCAGCAGGAGGCAAACCACAACAGGGCGGCGACGCTCACGGCGTGCAGGCCGCAGCTCAACGCCAGCGCCGTGCGGGCCGAAAAGCGCGCGGGAATGGAGTGCAGGCCCCTTTCGCGGTCGAAGGCGGCGTCCTGCAGGGCGTAGATGATGTCGAAGCCGCCGCACCACGTCATCACCAGCAGCGAGAGGATGCAGGGTTCGAGGGCGATACGCCCCGTGACGGCGATATAGGCCCCGACGGGCGCGATGCCGAGCGAAAGCCCCAGCACCAGATGGGCCAGCGCGGTAAAGCGTTTGCAGTAGCTGTAGAACAGAATGATGAACAGCGCCACGGGTGACAGCAGGGCCGTCAGCAGGTTGATCGTCGAAGCGGCGGCGATGAACAGCAGGGCATTGACCGCCACGAAGCGAAGGGCATGCCGGGGCGGAATCACGCCGGCGGGGATTTCGCGGCCCGCGGTGCGGGGGTTTTCGGCGTCGATGCGACGGTCGGCCCAGCGGTTGAAGCCCATGGCCGTATTGCGGGCGAAGACCATGCAGAGCAGGACCTGCACCGCGCGCGTGAGCCACCACGCAGCGTCGTGCGCCCCGGTGGGCAGCGTCGCATAGGCGTAGACGAAGCCGACGGCGGCGAAAGGCATGGCGAAGATCGTATGGGCGAACTTCACCAGCGAAAGGTATTTCGATACGGTATTCATGCGGAAACGGTGTTTGCGGCTGCAAAGATAGCGAAAGCCGAGGGCAATCGCAAAACGAGTTCGGATTGCCGGGACGGGCCGGAAAAGCGGGGCGGCACCGGCGCGACGAAAGGAGAAAATCAGGATCGCACGATTTTCCGGCGGGGCAGGGCGGACGCATCCCCGGAAATCCAAAATAATTCGTATATTTGCACACATTTTTAGATGAATATATGAAGAACATACGCAATTTTTGCATCATAGCCCACATCGACCACGGAAAGAGCACATTGGCGGACCGTCTGTTGGAAAAAACCAACACCCTGAACCAGCGCGAAATGCAGGCGCAGGTGCTCGACGATATGGACCTCGAACGCGAAAAGGGCATCACCATCAAGAGCCACGCGATCCAGATGGAATACAAGGCCCGCGACGGACAGCTGTATACGCTCAACCTGATCGACACTCCGGGACACGTGGACTTCTCGTACGAAGTTTCGCGCGCCATCGCCTCGTGCGAAGGCGCGCTGCTGGTGGTGGACGCCACGCAGGGCATTCAGGCGCAGACCATATCGAACCTCTATCTGGCCGTGGGGCACGACCTCGAAATCATCCCCGTACTGAACAAGATCGACATGGACTCGGCCATGATCGACGAGGTGAAGGATCAGGTGATCGACCTGATCGGATGCAAAGACGAGGACATCCTGCTGGCGTCGGGCAAGACGGGGCTGGGCGTCGAGGAGGTGCTCGAAGCGATCGTACAGCGCATTCCGGCGCCTGAGGGCGACGAGAACGCACCGCTGCAGGCGCTGATCTTCGACTCGGTGTTCAACCCGTTCCGCGGCATCATTGCCTATTACCGCGTCTTCAACGGCCGGATCCGCAAAGGCGAGCACGTGAAGTTCTTCAACACGGGCAGTCAGTACGACGCCGACGAGGTGGGCGTGCTGAAACTCAAGATGCAGCCCCGCGACGAGATCAAGGCCGGAGACGTGGGGTATATCTGCTCAGGCATCAAGACCTCGTCGGACGTGAAGGTCGGCGACACGATTACGACGGTGACGAACCCCGCACGGGAAGCGATCGCCGGATTCGAGGACGTGAAGCCGATGGTCTTCGCGGGCGTCTATCCCGTCGAAGCCGACCAGTACGAAGACCTGCGCGCGTCGCTGGAGAAACTCCAGCTGAACGACGCGTCGCTGACATTCGAGCCGGAGAGTTCGCTGGCGCTGGGATTCGGATTCCGCTGCGGATTCCTCGGACTGCTCCACATGGAGATCATTCAGGAGCGCCTCTACCGCGAATTCGACATGGACGTCATCACGACCGTGCCCAACGTGTCGTACCGCATCACCACGACGCAGGGCGACGTGGTGGAGGTGCACAACCCGTCGGGACTGCCCGAAGTGACCAAGATCGCCAAGATCGAAGAACCCTATATCCTCGCGCAGATCATCACCAAGTCCGAATTTCTGGGCAACGTCATCAAACTCTGCATCGACAAGCGCGGCGTGATGAAAAACCAGACCTTCATTACGCAGGACCGCGTGGAGATCAACTTCGACATGCCCCTTTCGGAGATCGTCTTCGACTTCTACGACAAGCTCAAGAGCATTTCGAAAGGCTATGCGTCGTTCGACTACCACCGCACGGGATACCAGCCGTCGAAGCTCGTCAAGCTGGACATCCTGCTCAACGGCGAACCGGTCGACGCGCTTTCGTCGCTCACCTATACGGACCACGCCTACGACTTCGGACGCAAGATGTGCGAGAAACTCAAGGAGCTGATCCCGCGCCAGCAGTTCGACATCGCCATACAGGCCGCCATCGGCGCCAAGATCATCGCCCGCGAGACGGTGAAGGCCGTGCGCAAGGACGTGACGGCCAAGTGCTACGGCGGCGACATCTCGCGCAAGCGCAAGCTGCTCGAAAAACAGAAGAAGGGCAAGAAGCGCATGCGCCAGATCGGCAACGTGGAGGTGCCGCAGTCGGCATTCCTCGCCGTATTGAAAATGGACTAAACGAACCGACCATGAAGAAGACCATCATCGACCTGTTCGAAGGCTCCGTGGAGAAATACGGCGCCAAGACATTCCTGCTGGAGAAGAAACACCGGGCGTTCGAGCCTACGACCTACGCCGAGACCAAGGAGCTGGCCTTGGAGACCGGGGCCGGACTGGCCGCGATCGGGATTCGCCCCAAGGACAAAGTCGCCATACTGGCCGAAGGGTCCAACGCATGGATCGTCTCGGAGCTGGGCATGTTCTACGCCGGGGCGGTCAGCGTGCCGCTGTCGGTCAAGCTCGAAGAGTCGAACGACCTGCTGTTCCGCATGCGCCACGCCGAAGTGAAGGCGCTGTTCGTATCGAAATACCAGCTGCCGAAAATCCGCCGCATACGCGCCGAGCTGCCCGGAGTCAAGCATATCATCGTCATAGGCCACATACCGCTGGAGCCGGGCGAAACCGCGCTGGGAACGCTCCGCAGGCTGGGCCGCGACTATCTGTCGAAGCACCGCGAGGAGTTCCTCGCCATCGGACGGGGGATCGGGAACGACGACTATGCGACGATCACCTACACGTCGGGCACCACGGCCGATCCCAAGGGCGTCGTGCTGACGCACCGCAACTACACGGCCAACGTCGAGCAGTCGCTCTCGCGCATCGACATTCCGTCGTCGTTCCGGACGCTCATCATACTGCCGCTGGACCACTGCTTCGCACACGTCGTGGGGTTCTACATCATGATCGCATGCGGCGCCACGGTGGCGACGGTGCAGGTCGGCGCGACGCCGATGGAGACGCTCAAGAACATTCCGCAGAATATCCGCGAAGTGCGCCCGCACTTCCTGCTGTCGGTGCCGGCGCTGGCCAAGAATTTCCGCAAGAACATCGAGGGTTCGATCCGCGCCAAGGGCCGCTTCACGGAGCGGCTGTTCAATCTGGCGCTCCGCACGGCCTACCTATATAATAAGGACGGCTACGGCCGGGGGCAGGGCTGGCGCGTCCTGCTGTGGCCTGCGGTCAGGCTGTTCGACGCCGTGCTGTTCCGCAAGGTGCGCGAAGCCTTCGGCGGAAGCCTGCGCTTCTTCGTAGGCGGGGGCGCGCTGCTCGACGCGGAGCTGCAGCGGTTCTTCTACGCCATCGGCATTCCGATGTTTCAGGGATACGGACTTTCGGAGGCCACGCCCGTCATCTCGACCAATTCGCCCAAATACCACTGGCACCGTTTCGGCTCGTCGGGCAAAATCCTGATTCCGCTCGACCTGAAAATCGTGGACGAAGCGGGCCGGGAGGTGCCGCGCGGGGAAAAGGGCGAAATCGTGATCCGCGGCGAAAACGTAATGGCCGGTTACTGGAAGAATCCCGAAGCTTCGGCCGAGACCGTGCGCGACGGATGGCTGCACACGGGCGACATGGGGTATGTCTCGAAGGACGACTTCCTCTATGTGCTGGGCCGCTTCAAAAGCCTGCTGATCGCTTCGGACGGAGAGAAATACAGCCCCGAAGGAATGGAAGAGGCGATCGTGGACAAATCGCCCTACATCGACCAGATCATCATACACAACAACCAGAGTCCGTTTACGGGTGCCATCGTCGTGCCGAACCGCGAAGCGCTGCGGCGGGAGCTGGACAGCCGCGGGATCGCGGGCGAAAAGCGGGCGGAGACGGCGGCGGAGATCCTCGGCGGCGAAATCGACCGTTACCGGGCCGGCGGCGTATTCGGCGGGGAGTTCCCCGAACGCTGGCTGCCGGCGGGACTGGCCATCGTGGACGAACCGTTCACCGAGCAGAACGGACTGGTGAACAGCACGATGAAGGTCGTGCGCAACAAGGTGGAAGCGCATTTCGGCGACCGTCTCGATTACCTTTACACGCCCGAAGGCCGCAGTCTCAAAAATGCGAAAAACCTCGCATCGCTGAAAAAAATCGTGGCGTAAAGGTAAATTTACCGCCCCGAAACCTTGAAAAATCGAAAAATGCGGAGTATATTTGTACTCCGAAATGCGGGAGTAGCTCAGTGGTAGAGCATCAGCTTCCCAAGCTGAGGGTCGCGGGTTCGACCCCCGTTTCCCGCTCATAAAGCCCTGCGAAGGAGGGCAAACGTGCAAAAACCTTGTGTATCGACGATACGCAAGGTTTTTGCATTTCCGGAGGTGACTGCAAGTTTCCGACGAGATATCCGGTTTCAAACCGACGGCATGCAAACAAGGGAACGGGAGCCTGTCTGCCTGCGCGGCGGCCTTGCCGGGACCGGCGGTCGGTTTCTTGCGCGGAATCGGTTTCGAAAAAAAACTTCGCGGTTTCGTTTCGAATCCCGGATTTTTTTGATAGATTTGTAGACGGAGGGGACGGCAACCCCGCGCCGGACGGAGAAAACAGCACAAAAACACAAGCATATGGAACAGTACATTTTGGCATTGGATCAGGGCACGAGCAGCTCCCGTGCGATCGTATTCGACCGCAAAGGGCTGATTCGGTCGGTCGCGCAGCGCGAATTCACCCAGCTGTTTCCCAAACCGGGATGGGTCGAGCACAATCCGCACGAGATATGGTCGTCGCAGGCGTCGGTCATCGCCGAAGCGATCGCCGCAATCGACATCAACGGACTGAACATCGCAGGCATAGGCATCACCAACCAGCGCGAAACCACGATCGTATGGGATGCGGAGACCGAAGAGCCGGTCTACAACGCCATCGTCTGGCAGGACCGCCGGACCTCGGAGTACTGCGACCGGCTGAAAGCCGACGGCAAAACCGAATTCATCCGTGAAAAAACGGGACTGATAATCGACGCCTATTTCAGCGCGACGAAGATAAAATGGATTCTGGACAACGTCGCCGGAGCGCGCGAACGGGCCGAGAAGGGCAAGCTGATGTTCGGCACGGTCGATACGTGGCTGATCTGGCGGCTGACGCGCGGCGAGGTGCATGTGACGGACGTGAGCAATGCGTCGCGCACGATGCTTTTCAACATCCATACACTGCAGTGGGACGAGGAGCTGCTGGAACTGTTCGATATTCCGGCTTCGATGATGCCCGCGGTGAAGTCGTCGAGCGAAGTGTACGGAGCGACCAAGACCACGATTTTCGCGCACAAGGTGCCCATCGCGGGAATTGCGGGCGACCAGCAGGCGGCCCTGTTCGGGCAGATGTGCGTCGAGCCGGGGTCGGTGAAGAACACGTACGGCACGGGGTGTTTTCTGCTGATGAACAGCGGCGAGAAGCCGATCGCCTCGGCGAACAACCTGCTGACGACCATCGCTTGGAAGATCGGCGACAAGGTCGACTACGCCCTCGAAGGGAGCATCTTCGTCGGCGGCTCGGTCGTACAGTGGCTGCGCGACGGGCTGGGGATCATCCGCTCGTCGTCGGAAATCGAAGAGCTGGCGGCGTCGGTGCCCGACACCAACGGCGTCTACTTCGTGCCCGCGCTGACGGGGCTTGCGGCCCCGTACTGGGACCAGTATGCGCGGGGCGCGATAAGCGGCATCAGCCGCGGCACGACGGCGGCGCATATCGCGCGGGCGGCGCTGGAAGGGATTGCCTATCAGACGCTCGACATCGTCGGGGCCATGCAGCGCGATTCGGGCATCACGCTCCGGGAGCTGAAAGTGGACGGCGGCGCGGCGCGCAACGACCTGCTGATGCAGTTCCAGTCGGACCTGCTGGACACGCGCGTCATACGCCCCAGCGTGACGGAGACCACGGCGCTGGGCGCGGCTTACCTCGCAGGGCTGGCGGTAGGGTATTGGGACAGCATCGACGACATCAAACGGCAGTGGCAGGCCGAGCGTATCTTCGAGCCGACGACCGACAGGGCGCATATCGCCGAGGCCGTGGAAGGCTGGAAAGACGCCGTACGGCGGGTATTGCGCAGTTAAACCAACCAATCGGAACCGCATATGGAAATCACATTTTTCACCAAATGCCTGTTCGAGTTCATCGGAACGCTCGTGCTGGTACTGCTGGGCGACGGGGTAGTGGCCTCGACGGTCCTGAAACAATCGAAAGGGTACAACGGCGGCTGGGTCGTAATCACCATCGCGTGGGGACTGGCCGTGATGTGCGGCGTACTGATCGCGGGACCCTATTCGGGCGCACACCTCAATCCGGCGCTCAGCATCGGGCTGGCCGCCGCGGGTTCGTTCCCGTGGGCGTCGGTGCCGGGATACGTCGCGGCGCAGCTGCTGGGCGGATTCTGCGGCGCAGTGCTGGTATACATCTATTATAAGGACCACTTCGACGCGACGGACGATCCGGGTGCGAAGCTCGGCGTGTTCTGCACCATGCCCGCCATCATGGACAAGCCGCGGAACCTCTTCTGCGAATTCGTCGGAACGTTCCTGCTGGTATTCGTGATTCTGGCCATCGGCAACGAACAGAACACGCCCGAAATAGGGCTGGGGAGTCTGGGGAGCCTGCCGGTGACGATGCTGATCATGGCGATCGGCATGTCGCTGGGCGGAACGACAGGTTATGCGATCAATCCGGCACGCGACCTGCCGCCCCGCATAGCCCACAGCATCCTGCCCATCAGAGCGAAAGGGCCGAGCGGTTGGGGATACAGCTGGGTGCCCGTCGCAGGCCCCGTACTGGGCGCGCTCGCGGCGGCGCTGGTCTACGGATGCGTCTATATCTGCGGCTGAGCGGAGACGCGACACGATGAAAACGGCCCTCGACGGGGTCGTTTTTTTGTTGCCGCACGTGTCAGGTCATGCAAAAACGGAGTTTCACAGCAGGCGGATTTTCCCCGGACCGAGGGAAGAGGGAGGAAATGGCATGCGCCGTCCGGGCGAATCCTGCCGAACCCGGACGGTGGGGCGGCAGGACGAGGCGGCAGAACGGGGCGGCAGAACAGGGCGGCAAGACGGAGCGGCAAGACGGAGCGGCAAGACGGTGCGGCAGGACGGGGCGGCAGGACGGGGCAGCAGAAAAAGAGGGGGAGGGCAAAGCCGGGTCATCGCAGCGGACAGGTCCGGGGGCGCCGCCCGCACAAACAAAAAAACGGGCGGGACCGATGGTCTCGCCCGTTTTAGCACCGGGATTCCAACCGCCGGGAGCCGCCGGACAGCGAAAAAGCGCACGGAGAAGCGGCCCGGCATCTGCAAAAGGCCAATGCACAGGTTCTCAATACGCTGTTCGGACACCGGGAAGGGTGCAATATTATCCGCACGGCCGCCGTTAGTAAAATAACAGAAAGCAACTTTTCGATCTTTTTACATTCCGATCATTCTTTCCAAGCGCACAGCCGGACCCGTCCGTGGTCTTTCCCGTTCCCGGAACTGTGCCCGGAGGCCGAGCGGGTCTCCGTTTCCGCAAATCTTCGCAGGCATCGTGCGGCCTTTGATTTGCGGTTTTCTATCTTGTGCACGATTTCACACAAAATTCTATTCTATGACGTATTCACCGGATTCAGTCGGCATGCACCGACACACGTTTACGGGGCGGCCCGCATTCACGGGGCAGCCCCGCAGTAAAACGCCCCCCGATTTCATGTCCTGCTTCGCACTCCACGTCGCCGAGTGCGAACAAACGGGAAGAGACGGTTCCGCCGCAAACTACCTGACGGCATACCGCATGCTCGTCAAATACATGAACGGCCGCAAACTGCTGCCCGAACAATTTACCGCCGAATGGCTCGAACGTTACGAACGATGGCTTCTGGCAAGAGGACTGGGGACAAACAGCGTCGTGTTCCACATGCGCTACCTGCGGGCCGTCTACAACAAGGCCGCGGACAGGGGCAGCTTCATCGCATCCCGCGGCAATCCGTTCTACCGCAGGCATATCAGGCAGGTGGCGACCCGCAAGCGCGCGCTGCCGCGCGAAACGCTCAGGCGGATCAGCGACGCCGACCTGTCAGAACTGCATCCGAAATATGCGCTGGCGCGCGACCTCTTCATGTTCAGCTTCTACACCCGCGGCATGTCGTTCGTGGACATGATCTATCTGCGAAAAAGCGACATCAGCGACGGTGTGCTGACATACAAACGAAAGAAAACCGGCCAGACACTCACGCTGCGCATCGAACCGCCCCTGCAGCGCATCATCGACCGTTACAACGGCGATTCACCTTATATACTGCCCGTGCTCGCCCGCGACGACAGTTACCGCGCCTACCGTCAGCAGCAGCGCGAACTGAACAAATTCATCCGGAAGATCGGCGCGATGCTGGAAATTTCCGAACCGCTGACATTCTATGCGGCACGCCATTCATGGGCGACGCTGGCACGCGACTGCGGCACGCCGCTGACGGTCATCAGCGCCGGCATGGGCCACACCTCCGAACGAACGACGCGCATCTATCTGGCGCAGCTCGATCACGACGTCATCGACAAGGCCAATCGGAAAATCATCAACCTGTAACGATCAGGCCGATTCAGGCAGCGTTCGGATTTTTCTGGTATCAGGAAAAAATTTTGCAGAAGCGAGAAACAAGGCCCATTACTGTAAATAATGTGTCTTCGGAACGTAAACAATTGTTTTATAATCATTTCCCGTCATCGGCAAAAATAGGATTATTTATAATCACAACCAAACATTTCATGCAAAAAAATTTACGCATCACAGCTAATTAACTGACTTTTAGCGTAATAACCCGTCCCTTGTTTAAAAAATCGAAAATCCGGACACCGCATTCGATTTTTTCTCCCGCAATTGTGTCCGAATCTGCTATTTAGCATCTGACAACCAGCATTTTACACGAACAAGACCCATTATTTACAGTAAGGGGTCTCGGAGACGCAGTGTAACTATCTGACTAAAAGGCTGGTACAAATTGACACTTTCACTTAAGATTTTATGGGCAGTAAAGATTCTGCTCGCACTCCGCAAGGCGTCGGAAGCCGGCGCCCCTCCCATGAAGAGCCGCGAACTGATGGCGGCATGTCTGAATCCGGGCGCGGACACCTACATGTACCGCCGGGTCCTGCGCGAACTCGTCGCCAAAACCGACTATGCGACCTGCATCATCCAGTCGGGAAGGACCTACTATGAATGGAACCGCAACCTGCGGCCGACGCTCTACGACCTGACGCTGCGGCTGGAAGGCGGAATGCACGAGGTCACGAACGGCTTCTGGTCATACGAGAACAGCCACCTCCTGCAACCCTTATACAAGGCGAACAGGCAGTACGAATCGCTGACGCGCGAATATCTTTCCAACATCCATATCGACGAACTCGACTCCCCGGCGCGCTCCGCGCGCAACAGGGCCGGACAGCCGTACGCATACCTGACTGCGGCCGAACCGACGGAACGACACATCAATCACCAATAAACATTAAAAAATGAAACGTCTCTACCTCATTGCATTATTCGCCCTCGTCTGCGGCGGCGCTTCGGCGCAGGAGAACGGCAACCGGGATGCGCAAAACCGCGTCGTACGCGGCCCCTACGAAACCAACCGGCTCTCCGACAACATTTTCGTCGGCATCGCCGGAGGTATAAACCTCTATTTCGGCGAGCACGACTCTCAGGGAAAATTCGGCAAACGGCTGGCTCCGGCGCTGGACATTCACGTCGGCAAATGGTTCACCCCCTCGATCGGCGCGCGCGTCGGATACACCGGACTGCAGGCCAAAGGCTGGACCACCGCCGGAACCATGTACGCGAAAAAGCAGGACGGCGACTGGTTTGAGGAGAAGTTCGGCGTGTCGTACCTGCATGCGGACGCTCTGTGGAACTTCTCGAACGCCGTGGGCGGCTACAAGGAGGAGCGCACGTGGAACTTCGTGCCTTTCGCCGGCGTGGGCTGGGCCCGCTCCTACGGCAACGACACCCATGACAACGAAATCGGATTCGACGTCGGCCTGCTGAACGTCGTGCGTCTGTGCAAGGCGCTCGACCTCACGCTCGAAGCGCGCTGTCTGCTGGTAAACCAGCGTTTCGACGGCGTATCGGGCGGCCGCATCGGAGAGGGAATGCTTTCGGTCACCGCAGGTTTGGCGTACAAATTCAACCGCCGCGGATTCACACGCGCCTCGAAACCGCAGGCGGTGGATTTCACGCCTTACCTCGACCGGATCAGGCGTCTCGAAGAGAACAACAACGACCTCGCATCGAAAAACACGGCGCTCAGCGACGAGAACGAGAAGCTGCGCAGCATGCCGCCCAAGGTCGTAGCTAAGGAGAAAGTCGCCGCATCGCCCGTTGCGCTCTTCTTCAAGATCGGCAGGGCCACGCTCGACAGCAAGGAGCTGACGAACCTCGAATTCTATGTCAGGAACGCCATGAAGGCCGACAAGGAGAAGACCTTCACGCTGATCGGTTCGGCGGACAAGGCCACGGGCAGCAAGGAGCTGAACCAGCGTCTGAGCGAACAGCGGATGGAGTATGTCTACGACCTGCTGAAGAACAAATACGGCATCGCGCCCGAACGCCTGATCAAGAAGGCCGAAGGCGATACGAACAACCGTTTTGCCGAGCCGGAGCTGAACCGCGCCGTCATCGTGGAATAACCCCCGAAAACGACCGATTCATGTCCCGGACCGCAGCAACCGTCACGAATGAAACGCCCTCCGGGGCGGCGCATCACCTGCTGGCATATCTGGAGGAGGGGAGGGTGCGCGTGTACGCTCCCCGCCGGCAGAGCCTCTGGATCATGCAGCAGCTCCCGCAGGCGGAGGAGCTGAGGATCGAAACCCAGCTCCGCGAACTGCACCGGACCGGGCGGCGGACGGCCGTGGTGGAGGTGCAGCTCCGCAGGGACGAAGAGACGTTCCGCGTAAGGGTGCTCTGCGTAAGGGCCTGATCCGCACGAATCGGAAACGCACGAACAGATAAAATCAACGCCACACTCATCAATTAAAAAAAGCAATGACCATGAAAAAACAATCAATGCCCTACGAAGCACCGGAGCTGGTTCAGATCTCCGTGCGCGTCGAAAAAGGATTTGCCGTAAGCAGCGACATCGAACCGGGAACCGGCGGCGGCGAGCTGGGAGGCACGCGATCGCTCTCCTACGACGATTACGAATAGCACTCCGAAGTCCCGAAAATTAACGTTCAAAACAAAAAGCCTTATGAAAAAACTATTCGTTATAGCGATGCTCGCCGCAGCCGGCATGAGCGCATGCAGCAAAGAAGAGACTGCGACGGCTCCGGCGGAGGCGAAATACATTCAGGTAACCATTCCCGAAGATGCGGTCGCCGGCGAGACCCGCACCGCCGTAGACGGCACGGAGACCACATGGGTGCAGGGCGACAAAGTCGCCGTATTCCTCTACGACGGCTCCGCGACGCGGAAATTCGAATTCACGGCCGACAAAACGGGCGCCACCACTACCTTTACCGGCGACGTGCCCGCAGGCAGCTACTCGCTGGCGGCGGCACACTATCCGTACAGCTGCGGAGCCACGTTCGACGCCGTAAACAAGGTCTTCAACCACACGTGGGGCACATCCTACTGTACGGAGAATCTGGCCGACTACGACTTCATGTACACGAACGTCTGGGAGACCCCGTTCGAAATCAACGAGGATTCGACGGTGCTGCCCGTCAACTTCACCTTCCGGCCGCTGATGGCACGCATCAGGATGAGCCTCGGACTGGAAAGCAACGAGACGCCCAAGAAGATCATCATCAGCACCAGCGGCGACGTAATGCCGACCGCGGGCACGATCGACCGTCTGGGCAACTTCACCGCATCGTCGGTAACCAATTCGATCACCATTCCCACGGACCGGAAGGAGTTTACGATCGGACTGCTGCCCGTAAGCATCCATTCGACGATGAACGTGCAGGTCATGACCGCCGACGGACTGACCTATTCGGACAAGTCGTTCACCCTCGCCGGCCTGAAGCGCAACCACCACTATACGATGAGCGTACCGTGCAACAGCAAGACGGTCACGATCGGGGTACCCGACGCGGTCGACAAGAAGTACGGCACCGGGACGTGGAAGGACAACGGATTCTATTTCGTCGATCCCCAGTACGATCCCGACGGAATCTTCGACGGCTGGTACTTCTACCGCGGAGAGCTTAAGAATGACAAGAACGACGACGACAAACTCAAGAAGAACCGCATCCAGCTGCAGGTTCCGGCAGGATTCAACGACGACAACAACGGCGCGTTCGTGACGGCTCCGATCCAGTGCGACGGTTCGAAAACCGTGAAAATATCCTTTGAAGTAGCGACCAACCGGGCATTGGTGAATATAAAATATCGGATCGGCGTAACGGGCAACGGCCCGATTACGGAAGCTTGGCTCCGCGACAGGAATAACATTCTGAACGGCAACGACAGGGAATGCAAGTCGGGAGTTCAGACCCACACGTTCACGGTCACGAACGGACAGCGCATCATGCTCAAGATACTGAGTACGGGCGGCGCCTACCACGTCGAGTTCGCGGACTTCACCTACACGGTCGAATAGCTTCGGCGACAAGAAATCCAGCTATCGGGACGGAGGTGACAGCCGTCCCGATTCAGCTGTAAAAATACCTATCTGATGAAAGCAGCTTACACAAAGCCGGAACTGGAGATACTCACGGTCAGGACGGAAGCGGGATTCGCGATCTCCCAGCCCCACGGCGGCGAACTGGGTCCGAGTTCGGCGGATTATGCGGACGACTGCGAGTATTGACCGGACGCCAATTCAAACCAGACACCATGACACACAAACCTATCTTCCGCCTGCTGATACTCGCAGGACTGCTCTCCGGCTGCGGAAAGGATACGACGGAACAGCCCCGTCCCGCAGATCGGGCGGCCGGCGGCGACGCCGTCAGCTGCCGTCTTGCAATCGGCAACGACCAGACGTCCGGACCGGAAAGCGAAACCCGCACGGCCTATGGTCCCCTTACCGACGGTTATTTCCCGATTTACTGGCGCAACGGCGACCGGGTGGGAATCATCAGTCCGCAGACAACTCCGCAGTGGGCCGAAGTGGAGGTCGCCGTGTCGGGCGCGACCGAAAGCGAAGCCGACCTGAGCGACACGGGAATGGCGTGGGGCAGCGACCCGCATTATGACTTTTACGCGTTTTACCCGGCCGACGCCGTACAGACCAACAGCGGTTCGATCGTCGTTACGGCGATTCCGGCCGTACAGACCTGCAACAACGGCGAATGCAACATGCAGTACGCCTACATGGCCGCCTGCACGAAGGGCGTGGAGCGCGGCGCAGAGGTGCCGTTCTCGTTCCGCCCGCTGATGACCACCGTCACGGCAGACGTACGATTTTCGGAAGCGGCCGAGGTTCAGAAGCTCGTTCTGTCGAGCGAAAACGATCCGGTGGCCGGGGCCTTCACGTTCGACATCGAAACGCATCGGGCCGCCGTCATTGAGGACAGATGCTCCAAAGTGCTGGCGCTCCACATGCTGACGGGAGAGGAGCCTTACATCCGGATCGCCGCCGGATCGAAGATCGTGGTCACGGCGTTCCTGCTGCCGCAGGACATTCGGGGACTGACGCTGACGGCCGTCACGACGGAGGGGAAAACCTACAGTTACACGACTCAGGCGACACTCAGGGCCGGGCATCGCTATTCGTTCACGATCGGCGACATGCAGAAGCAGGCGCAGCAGATCGCGGAGGACTATTCCGACTGGATGAAATACCTGCCCGACAACGTCCACCTGTCGCAGGTATCCATGCCCGGATCGCACGACGCATGCACGATGTACGGCTCGCATTATGAATACAAGAGCGGCATGCCCGGCGAAAGGTATCATTTCAAATGGCTGCAAAACGTCGTATTCGGCTACATGAACGTAACCAAGATCATCAAGGCGCAGGAACTTTCGATCGAGGAACAGCTGGCGGCCGGTGTCCGCATGTTCGACCTGCGTCCGTCGGCGTCGGGCAGCTCGCTGCAGGACCTTCCGATTCATCACGGCATCGCCGCGCTGGGCGACCCGACCCGCGGCGGCTACACGCCGGGCGGTTCCGGGCGGCAGGAGCTGCCGCCCTTCATGCTCTCGCACCTGCTCGACCGCTTCGTGAACTTCCTGAACGAGCATCCCGACGAGACGGTGCTGATACACATGAAATACGAGAACACCAGCGGCACCGGAAAAACGGGCTGGGACAAGAGCGTCGTAGACCTGATAAAGTCGCACTGCGGCGGACATATTGCCGATTTCCATCCCCGGATGACGCTGGCCGACGCCCGCGGCAAGATCCTGTTCATGATCCGCGAAGACTACAAGTCCGCCAACGGCGGCCGGTATCTGGGCGCCTACCTGAACTGGACGCACGACAAGGTCGTGTTCGAGACCACGCTCCACGGCAATACGGGCGAAACGGCGCCGATCAAGGTCAATGACCTGTACAACATCAAGAACGGCTCGTCGGACGGCGTGAGCAAGTACGCCGCGATCGACGAGTGCATCGCCTACACGTACGGCGCGACGGACGTCACGCGCTGGTGCATGAACTACGTAAGCTGTTACGACACGGCGCACTGCAGCGTATCGGGCATCAGCCTGTTCGGGGCCGTGGGGGATTACGACTACTGCGCCAACCTATATAACAGATACACGGCGGACAAACTGAACCGGAAGGACTTCCGCGGAAACGCCGGTATCGTCCTGATGGACTTCGCCGGAGCCGGAAACGCTACGATGACTTACGGGCAGACCTACTCGAACATGCGGGTATACGGCGACGATCTGGTGAAGGCCGTCATCGGCGTCAACAACAAATGGGACCTGCGGCGCAGCGAATAACCGCCTCAGGCCCTCCGGACCGCATATTTTCCGCTCCCCGTCCGAAACGCCCTTTCCCCCCCCCAAAAAAAACCTCCCGGCTCCGACGGAGTCCGGGAGGTTGCGCACACACAAACATTAACAATACAAACAACGCGAATGGCTGAATTATTTGTTCGGTACAAAGATGCGGGTATTTTCCGAACGGCGCAATCGCCAATAATGGGGATTTTCGGAGCGGCGGCTCCCGAATTATGGTGAAAAGGTCGGACGGAAAGAGGTGAACAGCAACTTTTTATTTTGAATTTCGAAATAATGCACTATCTTTGCAGGCGAATTCCAACACGCCCGGCGACCGCCGGGATTTTCGAAAAAATCACTTTGAAATAGAAATATATGCAGGATTTGAAAGCGCTCGAAGGGAAAAGTCTCGCCGAACTGCGCGAAATCGCCAAAGCTCTCGGCATCGAAGACGTCATGGTAAAGAAGCGCGAACTGATTGAAAAGATCACCGGAGACTCCGTGCAGGAGACTCCCGCAGAGAATAAAGGCAAGCGAGGAAGAAAGAAGGAAACGCCCGCGGCGGAAACTCCGGCCGGAACCGCACCTGAAACAGCCGTGGCAGAAGCGGCTGCGAAAACGGCCGAGACGCCGGCGGCGGAACCGGAACCGATGGCAGCGGCAGTTGCGGCGGCGAGCGCGAAACCGCGGGGACGCAGGCCGCGCATGACCAAGGCGGAGAACACCGCACCGGTGCAGCCGCAGACGGCGCTGGCTCCGGAAATGCCCGCCGAACTGGAGTTCCCGACGAATGGCGCGCAGAACGAACCTGCGGCGAAGCCCGTGCAGGAAACAGCCGCTCAGCCGGAACCCAAGCGGCGCGGCCGCAAGCCCAAGCAGGATCAGGAGCAGGCACAAGAGCAGGAATCCGCTCAGGCAAGTCAGCCGGAAGAGACCCCCGCAACCCGTCCGTACGAGGAGGAGGTGATTACCAAGGACGACTTCGCCGGAGAGATCGAAGGCGAGGGCGTGCTGGAGATCATGCCCGACGGTTACGGATTCCTGCGTTCGGCGGACTACAACTACCTGAACTCGCCCGACGACATCTACGTTTCGCCGTCGCAGATCAAACTTTTCGGACTCAAGCCCGGTGACACCGTGAACGGAGCGATCCGTCCGCCGAAGGAGGGCGAGAAGTATTTCCCGCTGGTCCGCGTGAACGAAATCAACGGGCTGGCGCCCGAATACATCCGCGACCGCGTGCAGTTCGAATTCATGACGCCGCTCTTCCCAAGCGAGAAGTTCTGTCTGACGGGAAACGGCCACAACAACCTCTCCACCCGCGTCGTGGACCTCTTTTCGCCCATCGGCAAAGGCCAGCGCGCCCTGATCGTGGCGCAGCCCAAGACCGGTAAGACCGTGTTGCTGCAGGCCATCGCCAACGCCATCGCCGACAACCATCCCGAAGTATACATGATCGTACTGCTGATCGACGAACGCCCCGAAGAGGTTACGGAAATGGCGCGCAACGTCAAGGCCGAAGTCGTGGCATCGACCTTCGACGAACAGGCTTCACGCCACGTGAAGGTGGCCGAAATGGTGCTGGACAAGGCCAAACGCATGGTCGAGTGCGGTCACGACGTGGTGATCTTCCTCGACTCGATAACCCGTCTGGCGCGCGCCTACAACTCGGTGCAGCCGGCGTCGGGCAAGGTGCTTTCGGGCGGCGTGGACGCCAACGCGCTCCACAAACCCAAGCGTTTCTTCGGCGCGGCCCGCAACACGGAGGAGAAAGGTTCGCTGACGATCATCGCCACGGCCCTGATCGACACCGGATCGAAAATGGACGAAGTGATCTTCGAGGAGTTCAAGGGTACGGGCAACATGGAGCTTCAGCTCGACCGCAAACTCGCCAACAAGCGCGTATATCCGGCCGTGGACGTCATCGCATCGGGTACGCGCCGCGAAGACCTGCTGCTGCCGCGCGACGTGATGAACCGCACGTGGGTGCTGCGCAAATACCTCTCGGACATGAATCCCGTCGAAGCGATGGAATTCCTCCAGAAACAGATGAGTCTCACGGACACCAACGAGGAGTTCCTCGCAACGATGAACCACTGACAACCGATCCGCCCGCAACACAAATCCCGAACATAAATGAAAAAGCTGCTTATTCTCTTTTCCTGCGTCCTTTTCGCCCACGGAGCATTCGCATGGGGACAGAAGGGACACGACGTCACGGCCTACATCGCCGAATGTCATCTGACGCCCGAAGCGGCGGAAAAAATCGACAAGGCGCTGAACGGACATTCGCCGGTATACTATGCCAACTGGCTCGACATCGCCAGCCACACACCGGAATACGCATACACGAAAACATGGCACTACCGGAACGTGGACGAAGGCAAGACGATCGACACGATGCCGGAGAACCCGGACGGCGACGTGCTGAAAGCCGTTACGACGCTCGTCGCAGAGCTGAAGGCCGGCGGACTGTCTCCCGAAGAGGAGACGCTCAAACTCAAGATGCTGATTCACCTCGTAGGGGACATGCACTGCCCGATGCACGCGGGACGGCTTTCGGATATCGGCGGCAACCTGCGTCCGGTATTGATGTTCGGCAAGAAAACGAACCTTCATTCGGCATGGGACACGGCCATTCCCGAAGCCGCCCGCAAATGGAGCTATACCGAATGGCAGGAGCAGATCGACCGGCTGACGGACGACGAAGCGATGCTGATTCAGGCCGGCGAACCTTACGACTGGCTCAAGGAGACGCACGCGATATGCGTCGGCATCTACGAGGATTCGCCCGAAGGCACGAAGATCTCCTACGACTACGTATACAAGTACACGCCCGTAATCGAGCTGCAGTTCCTGCGCGGCGGCTACCGGCTGGCACGTCTGCTGAACGAGATTTATCGATAATCCGGCCGGATCAAACGACGAAATTACGGAAAAATCCCCGCATATGCTGCGGGGATTTTCGTATGCTGGGACCGGCATACAGGACCGAAAGGAAATATGAACCGTAAGAAGGTCCGCCCCGGAAATGCAGCCATCTTCGCGGCAGAAAAAAAATCTCCGGTCAATCAGTCGATTGACCGGAGATTTGCGTACTCGGAGCGGGAATCGAACCCGCACGACCATTGCTGGTCACAGGATTTTAAGTCCGGCGTGTCTACCTATTCCACCATCCGAGCCACTGTCTTTCGGCGAAAGACGTCGGCAAAAGTACGATTTTTTTACGATTTACCAAAATCTATGTAACTTATAATCGCGTCGGTTTCGTCGGGCCGGAACCAGCGGATCTCACCGTCGCGGCGAAACCACGTCAGCTGGCGCTTGGCATAGCGGCGCGAATTGCGCTTGATGAGTTCGACGGCTTCGTCGTACGAAATACGCCCGTCGAAATAGTCGAAAAACTCGCGGTAACCGACGGTTTGCAGGGCATTGAGACTGCGGTAGGGGTACACGGCGCGCGCTTCGGCTTCGAGTCCGTCGGCAAGCATCCGGTCAACACGGCGGTTGATCCGGTCGTACAGCTCCCCGCGGGGCATATCGACGCCGACCTTCACGATGTCGAACCAGCGCGCGCGGCGCATGCCGGTCCGCAGCTGCGAATAGGGCAGTCCGGTCAGCAGGCAAACCTCCAAAGCCCGGACGACACGCGCGGGATTGCTGCGGTCCACTTCGGCGTAATAGGCCGGATCGAGCGTCCGAAGCTCTTCGGCGAGCCTCTCCACGCCTTCGGACGCCAGCCGCGCGGCAAGATTCCGCCGCAAGGTTTCGTCGGCCTGCGGAAGGTCGTCCATGCCTTCGCACAAGGCGCGGACATAGAGTCCGGAGCCGCCGACGGCCACGACGTAATCGTGTGCGGCGAACAGTTCGCCGAGACGCGCCAACGCCTGCGTCTCATATTCGCCGCAGTTCAAGTTGTCGTTTATGTCATGGGATGCAATAAAATGATGCTCAACCGCCTGCAACTGTTCGGGCGCAGGCTGGGCCGTGCCGATGGGCAGCCCACGGTAGACCTGCCGCGAATCGGTCGAGAGAATCGGTGCGTCGTAGTTGAGCGCAAGGCGGATGCTCAGGTCCGTCTTGCCCGATCCCGTCGGTCCCACGACGACGATAAGCCGTTTGTCACTCATCGTCGTAATTGTCGTCCCCTTCGAAATCGCTGAATTCGCTCATCACGTCGTCGAAGATCGAGCCTTCGCCCGAAACGACATTCTTGGACGGATCGTACTGGTCGGGGGCTTCGGCCTGCGCATAGATCTCGCGCGGGTAGGAGATGCCGGGCTTCGATTCGAAGCTGCCCGTCAGTTCGAGGAAATAGGCCCGGTCGCCGAAGATGTCGAACAGGTAGATGAGCCGGTCGCGGTTGTTGTGGATGATCTGCCCCAGCGTCACCTTTTCCATCGCCAGCGGGGCGTCTTCCGCACCGTCGTCCATATCCATCCGCGTGAATTCGCGCAGTTTCTCCCAACGGTCGTCGGCCGTGAAGAAGGACGCCATGCACTCCTCGTATTCGAGCGAACGCAGAATGAAATCATGAAATTCGAGCAACGTCGTGTCGTACAACACTTCGTAATCGCGCACGAAGTTGTCGTTTTCATCGCTCAACATCCGGAATCGGAAAACCATCGACATAGCTGTAGGTGTTTAGAATATATCTCTATACAAATATAATACTTTTTGTCAATTCAGCGCCGCGAGAAACGCAATTACATCCCGGTCGTCGGGATAATCGGTCAGCGCCGGGGACTGGGCGCGGCCGAATCCCGTGCGGCGGCCGTGGGAAACGCACTCCGAAACGACGCATTGCAGTTCGGCGTCGTGCTGCGCGAGCCACGCTTCGACTTCGCCGAGCGTTTTGTAGCGCGAGCAGGCAATGCGGCTCAGCGCGGCGGGAAAAGCCCGCTCTTCGACAGCGACGGCGCTCCCCAGATCCCGGAAAGGACGGCCCGTCATCGTCAGCAGGGCTTTTTGCTGGCGGTAATTGTTCCGGTATTTTTCGTTCACCGCAGGCATCCGCAGCCGCAGGTCGTACCCCTCCGGAACGAAAAGCAGCGACACGCTGCGGCATCCAAGCCCCGAATAGGCCCAGATATCGTCGGCAAGGCCCTCCAACTGCGCTTCGGTCTCGCGGCCCGACAGCACGGCGACCGACTGCCGGCTGCCGCGCAGCAGGGCGGGGATTCCGGCGTACTGCGTCCGGAAATAGCGGTTGGCGTTGTCGCTGCCCGTGGCGATCACCGCATCGACCGGCGACGAGCCGTCGTAAAACCCGACCGGAACTTCGGGATCAAGCTCCCGCAGCATCCCGACGACATATTCCGTCAGCACCCGGTCCTTGGCCGAAGGCTTCACCAGACAGCGATGGCCGGCGGCCAAGACGCACAACAAGTCGAAGAAGCCGACCAGCGGAATATTCCCGGCCATGACGACCAGCACGCGGCGCGGCACGGCGACCGGAACGGGGTAGGGGGCGAGCCATGTTTCGAGCCGGTCGCGGCGAAGCATGTCGTCGGCGATTGCGGCCACGGCGCGGCGGACATCCGCAGGCGTGAACCAGCCGTTGGCCCGGCAGGCACGCTCCGCGACCTCCTGCGTAGGGGCGTCGCCGCCGAAGTCGGCCAGCCTGCGGCCCAAGGCCGAAAAGAGTTCGATTGCGCTTTTCATGGGGACAAAGATAGTGAAAGCCGAACGGCAAAAAGAAAAACTCGTTTGCATTTTTTTGCCTGAGGCGCATCCTATTTTCCGTAAAGATCGTGAAAACCGCATAAAATATCCAAAGTTGTGCTATATTTGTATTATACGGAAAGTAAAACTCACGACTATGGAAAGAACATTCAAAGAGGCGCTCCGCCACCGCCGCAGTTATTACGCGCTGGCCCCCGAATCGCCCGTCGAAGACGCACAAATAGAGGAAATCGTACGCTTCGCAATCAAGCACGTACCGTCGGCCTTCAATTCGCAGTCCACGCGCGCCGTGCTGCTGCTGCACGAACACCACGAGGAGTTGTGGAAAATCGTGAAGCGCACGCTGCGGGCGATCGTTCCCGAAGATGCGTTCGCACGCACCGAGGAGAAGATCGAGCGCAGTTTCGCGGCGGGATACGGCACGGTGCTCTTCTTCGAGGATACGAACGTCGTCCGCGACCTGCAGCAGAAATTTCCGGGTTACGCCGGCAATTTCCCCGTCTGGTCCGAACAGACCTCGGCCATGCACCAGCTGGCGATATGGACGATGCTCGAAGACGCCGGGTTCGGCGCGTCGCTGCAACATTACAACCCGCTGATCGACAACGAGGTGCGCAAACGCTGGAGTCTGCCCGAAGAGTGGAGGCTGATAGCGCAGATGCCGTTCGGCACTCCGGCGGGCGAGCCGGGCGAAAAGACGTTCAAACCGCTGGACGAACGCATCCGGGTGTTCAGATAAGGGCATTCAGGCCGGTTTCGCAATAAAAAATCCGCAGAACCCGCAGAAAAAATTTGGAGTTTCGGATTTTTTGTTTACCTTTGCACTCGCAATTGCGAAACACGCCATGCGGAAATAGCTCAGTTGGTAGAGCGCAACCTTGCCAAGGTTGAGGTCGCGGGTCCGAGTCCCGTTTTCCGCTCTGGAAGCCTTGAGAAAGAGGCAGAAATAAAGAGCAAAAACCTTATGTATCAATGATATGTAGGGTTTTTTCGTTTTTAGGATGAAGCCGAAAAAAGCAACGGAATGCAGGTTTTTACGACCTTATCGGTGACCTGTTTCGCTCGGACCCAAAATAGGTCACTAATGTAAGTTATTGCATTAATTATCAACTTTTTGCCCCGCAACAATTCTATGCTGTAAACGTATTACTAACAAACTATTTACAGCAGTATGGAAAGAAAGACTTTTAACGTGGTTTTCTTCTGCAAGAAGACCAAAGTAACAAAAAAGGGTAAGGCCCCGATCTATGTGCGCATCAAGACCTGCGGCACGGCTACGGAGATTTACACGCGATGCCAAATCGAACCGGAGCGTTGGAATCAACGGCTTGAACGGTCGCTCTACAAAGACGAGGTAGACCAACAGATCAACAGCATCGTCGCCAGTTACCGGGCCAATGTCCTCGCGGCCTATGACCAGTTAATCAAGGAGGGCAAAGAGCCGACGTGCTTTGCTATCAAACACCGTCTTGAAAACCCCGCGGGCAATGCGCGTCTGTTTCTTGCCGAGTTCGGGAAGTATTGCGACAAACGGCAGAAAGAGGTCGGAACACGGATCACCCAACTCACGGCGAACAAGTATCACCGCCTGCTTCGCTACCTGAAAGAGTATATGCAGGCGCAATACAAAAAGGAAGATATTCCGCTGGATATGGTTAATTACGAGTACCTCGACGGACTGAACACCTTTATCCAGACGGCCCATAACTGCAAGACCAACGGTGCGGTCAATCTGTTGTGCTGTCTTAAAAACTTTATGCTGTATGCTATCCGCAACGAGTGGATCGAAAAGAATCCGTTTCAGTACTACAAACTTAAACCCGAACACAACAAGTCGAAAGACCACTTGACCAAAGCGGAATTGGATGTTTTGATAACCAAACCTATGCCGAACGAGCGGATAGAACGCATCCGGGATGTGTTCGCGTTCTGCTGCCTGACGGGACTTGCCTTTACGGATGCCGATCACCTGCGCCCGGAACATATCAGCGCGGATGATAGCGGGCAGTTGTGGATTCACAAGCCCCGCGAGAAAACCGCCGTAATGAGCCGCATCCCCTTGTTGCCGCATCCGGTGAAACTCCTGCGAAAGTACGAGCACGACCTGAATTGCCGACAGCGCGGAAAGATGCTGCCCGTACCGAGCAACAGCAAAATGAACGCCTATTTGAAGGAGCTGGCGGGCATCTGCAATATCGACAAGACGCTGACGACGCACGTTGCCCGGCATACGTTCGCTTGTTTGGCGGTTGAATACGGAATGCCCATAGACGTACTGGCAAAAATCCTCGGCCATACCAATACCAACATGACACGGCACTATGCCAAGTTCTCCGAAAGACTGATAGGCCGGGAGATGCAGAAATTCGGGAGTCTGTTAAATTAGATTTTAGAAAATAAAGCGATGTGCTTCTTATAATAATCGTCAAGATGGCGAATCAATTCTCATACATAAATGCATAGTTTCCACCATCATTTTAAGCAAATAAATCAGTGACTACAATAAAAGGCAAGAGAAATTTCCTAATATTTCATCGTACAACCAAAAATAGTCGTATATTTGCCTGTGTTATATTATTAAATCATATGTATTGCATAATACATCAAACTGTATAAATATGGGCATTCCAATAAATAGAATTAAGGTTGTTCTTGCAGAGAGTAAACGAACAAATCGCTGGCTTGCTGAATCATTAGGAAAAAACGAGGCTACAATTTCTCGATGGTGTACGAATGAAACTCAACCATCAGCAGAAATGTTTTTTCAGATTGCAAAAATATTAGATATTGATATTCGAGAACTGTTTAATAGAACAAAATAGGTTCAAACTATGGCAAGGGCAGATTTATTAGTGGATTTGGTGAAATATGCGGTCACAGGGAATAAAACCATGATTAAGAAAGTGACAGAGGCTATAATCGCAGAAGAAAGGAATAAACAACATGCAATTTTAGCAGATAAATTGGAAAATGAACTCCGTAAAACTCCATTGCCAAATGATAATTTCCAAAGAGAGAATATCCTTCAAAACACCGGGAGATCTCTTTCTTTTGATTATAGAGCAGAAAATTTAATCTCCGAATTAACTCCTGTAAAAAAAATTGCTGATTTGGTTTTACCTCCCGATGTGTCAATCATCATAGACCAATTTATACAAGAACAATTTAGAGTAGATTTATTAAGATCATATGGACTTGAACCACGAAATAAAATTCTGTTAATAGGCCCTCCAGGAAATGGGAAAACATCATTAGCAGAAGCGCTTGCAGAGGCTTTGATAATTCCTCTCTTCGTTGTAAAGTATGATAGTATCATAGGTGCTTATTTAGGTGAAACTGCGTCTCGTCTGAGAAATCTAATGGATTATGCTAGTACCAGAAAGTGCATATTGTTTTTTGATGAATTTGAGACATTGGGAAAAGAAAGAGGAGACACTCATGAAACGGGGGAAATTAAGCGAGTAGTTAGTTCCCTATTATTACAGATTGATAATTTACCCAGTCATGTTATTGTTATAGGAGCTACTAATCATCCTGAATTGTTAGACAGAGCTGCTTGGCGTCGATTCCAGATTAAAATGACATTACCACCTCCCACTAGAGTTAATATTACTACATGGTTAGACAGATTTCAACATAAACATAAAATAAGATTTGAATATGCATCTGAAACTATAGCAAAGAAGATGATAGGGACTAATTATGCTGAATTAGAAGAATTTGGGCTGTCTGTATTGCGTCAATATGTTCTATCTTTACCAAACTCTAATATGAAAGAAATAGTTAGTGCCGAATTAAAAAATCGAACTAACATTGTCATTGATTCCGAGTCTCAAAAATAAAGATTATGGCAGATTATCCTTTGTTATTTTTCCCTGAACCTCTGAGATTAGAGAGGATCCGTCGAAGTTTTCCTCCACGGCAGATTCACTATCCATCACCGGATAGACAATCTGAAAGATTGTCTCCTTTATTCAGAGCCTTAAGAGATGCTTTTGAGGCAAGGCGAATGGAGATCCAACAAGCACCTGAAGGTGTTGATCCAGAACAGGTTATTGTCTTCGAAACTATCGGCACTGTAGATGATTTCATTACAGCAATTAGGAATACAGACGGATTGGAATGGATGGGAGAAATAGAGGTGGATGATTTATTACCAACAGAGGATTTTTACGATACTGAGGATAGGGAGAGAAAATTGTCAGGACGATTGTTTCTAACAATGACCAACCAAAGAGCACTTAATGAAATGTTGTCCTTATGGGAACAATATTCTACTAATCCGCATATTCAATTCAGAAGAGGCTTCGCCGGTTTTAAGTCGCTATTCAAAAAATTAAAAAACATACGCAAATGGGATGTTCAAGACAGACTTATTGAAACAGGTGTTATTGATTATTGGAAGCAGGAGATTCAAACTAATGCGCAAAATATTAAATTCGAACTCCAGTTATGGTTTAGCAATTCAGAGGCAAAACGACAGCAAAACGATCAGATTATTCGAGAATTGTTAGAGTCTTTAGGTGGACGGTACATTACTAGTTCAATAATTCCTGAGATATCATACCATGCCCTTCTGGTCGAATTGCCAGTTGCTGAGATACAAAGAATCATTGACTCTCCGACCTCAAGGTTAGTAAGGTTTGATGATGTAATGTTCTTTCGCCCCTCAGGTCAAATTGCGATTAAAGCTGATTACAATTTGGACGAGACTTTGGATTTTGACCAAAACGATAGCCCACATCCAAATGGTTCCCCAATCGCGGCGTTATTCGACGGATTACCTATGGAGAATCACCACTTATTGTCGAATCGTCTGATAATTGATGACCCTGATAATTTTAGTGAAAATTATGAATCTCAATATAGATTTCATGGCACGGGAATGAGTTCCCTTATTATTCACGGAGACTTAAATAATAATAACGCCCCTATTTCGACTCCTTTATATGTTCGTCCAATTATGAAATTGAGACCGTGGATGAATGGTCGGATAGAGCGTGTGCCAGATGATGTCTTATTTGTTGATTTATTGCATCGAGCTGTAAAGAGAATTTTCGAGGGAGATATTGATAATGAGCCGATAGACTCTATAAAGGTTATCAACCTTTCTATAGGAGACAATTCCTTAGTATTCTATCATACAATGAGTCCCGTAGCCAAATTATTGGATTGGCTTAGTTTTAAATATAAAGTTTTGTTTATTATTAGTGCGGGCAATCACCTAAATAATTTGGAACTTTCTATTCCATATAAGGATTTTAAAATATTAAATGATCTTGAAAAAGAAAAGTTAATCTATAAAAAAGTTATCGGAGACATGAGGAATCGGAGATTATTATCTCCGGCTGAAAGTATTAATAATATTACAGTTGGGTCTACTCATCATGATAGCTCTAATCTAAGGGCGTACGATCGTAGGATTAATCCATCTACCACATTACTCCCGAATGTTCATTCAGCATTCGGTGGCGGTTACCGGAAAGCGATTAAGCCTGATTTGGTGTTTTCGGGAGGGCGGCAATTCTTCAATGAAGCTCTTTCAGAGAATAATCCAACTCCCTTACATTACTCTTGTAATAATGCGGAGCCAGGGCATCTTGTTGCAGCGCCTTCACCAGAATTCAACAAAACAATTTTTACAAGAGGTACCAGTAATGCTACAGCGTTAGTTACGAGAGGTGCTATTGGTATTGCCGAGGCGCTTAAAGATGTTTTTGGAAATGAATATGATAATCCATCATACAAGAAATATCTCTCTTTGCTTATAAAAGTAATGCTCGCACACGGGTGTAGCTGGAAAGAAATAGAAAATAGGCTCTATACTATATTAAGAGGAACCTACACAGATCCAGATATAAAGAAAATAATCACAAGATGGATTGGGTATGGACTTCCTGATATGGGTAAGGTAACCGAATGTACAGCCCAGAGGGTAACAGTTCTTGGCTTCGGAGAGTTAACGGCAGACAAAGTACATTTATTCCGCCTTCCGCTTCCTCCTTCATTGTCCGCAAGACCAGAAAATAGGAAACTTACTGTGACCTTAGGTTGGTTTAGTCCCATTGCCTCAAACACACAAAAATATAGAGTTGCCAGCCTTTTTTTTGAGGCAGAGAGAAATGTTCTCGGAGTTAATCGCGATGATGTAGATTGGCAAACTGTAAAGCGAGGTACTTTACAACATGAAGTATTCATTGGAGAAAGTGCAATTCCTTTCGAAGATGGATGCAATTTAGGTATACGAGTAATTTGTAAAAAAGATGCTATAACATTTGATGGAACTATACCATATGCGATAGCTGTGACCTTAGAAGTGGCAGAGGACGTAGAACTCCCCATCTATGAAGAGGTGAGGAATCGACTACTAATCCCAATTCCAGTGGAACAAGCTATATAGAAAAAGATTTACATAAAGGCATATGGATATGAGGCTATGGAATAGTATTATCAATGATATAAATTAAAAGGCGGGGCGCATTAGGGATCATTCCGAATCCCGTGCGCCCCGCCTTTTCACTTACACCGACACCGACCTAAAATGAGTCTTGGACAGGTCTGTAATGCTGCATGAGCAGCTCCCGGATCGCCGATTCGGGATAGAGGATGTTACGCTCGCTTATTGCGACAAACGGTATCTGCCGCGTATCGCGGAGCGTTTGCAAGGTTCGGGGAGAGATGTGCAGCAGATCGCAAACCTCGCTGCCCGTCAGGTTGTTCTCCGCCCCGACCGGAGGACGATAGTTCTTATCGGCCAGTTGCAGGGTTTCTTCGGCCCGATCGATCATAGCGAGCAACTCCCGGACTTCCTCGCTCTCCATCGTTAAATAGTCCGATTCCATGTTACACCCCTTTTCTGATTGTCCGCGTCCGCAGAAACCCGGTTACATCAGCTTCCCGGTAGAAGAACTTACCGCCGACATTTGAATAGGGCAGTACCCGCCTGTCGCGGTAGCTTTGGAGCGTGCGTTTGGAAATCCGTAATCGCTGACAAACCTCCGCCCCGTCCAGTCAGCCGTCGGGCGACGGCGGGTTATAACGCTTCCCGGTTCGTTGTGATTGAGCAGCCAATGTTTTCAGCCGTTCCGTGAGCGTTCTTCATACGCGCTCGTCCATACAAATACTTGTCATAAAAATTTGAATTAAATAGGTTAATAATAAATTTCATTTGCAAGGTAATACCGAACCGAAGGTTTCCGGAACCATGGCCGCTCCATGCCGCCCAGACCGTCCGCCTTCGATGCTCCTGCAAATCCGACGGCAAGATAAGGTGTGTCGACCGATTTGGTACTGGCTGGTCCCCCGATCGCCCTCATTCGCCCTAATTGGCCCCATGAATCGGGCGGATTCCGCGGCATAACTCCCGGCCTCTCCCCTCGGCATTCCTACAAACTTGGCGGCAAGATAAGGGCAGCGTCCCGACTTGGTGCTGTCCGGGGAGTGAACGGTTATGAACGGTGCTAATTGACCCCGAAAACCGGACAAAATCAGCCGCAGTTTCGGGGTATCAGTGCCAAAATCCAACATCCGGAGGCTTTGTTCATACTACGGAGCAGTTTTGCGCAGCAGGGCGCAATAATATCAGGCGTGTAACAGATTGGAAAATTGTGTATTATCTTCGCCGCAAACCTTAAAATCCGACATATTTATGACTACCCGAACCATCCATTCCACTCCGGCGACCTTCCGCCCGTCGTGAAGAGCCGCCCGCCCTGAAATTAACTCTCCGATCTCCCGCCTTTCGGGGTACTGACTTTCCCGATCCGTCCGCCTGCGCCTTTGCGTGAGCATCGATGCGATACGTCCCGCCTTTGCCGCCCTAAGGCTCCGCCGACTATATCCGGCGGGTCTTGCGGGCCAGCTTCGGCGTGCCGTGTCCGGGGCTTCGGCCCCGGCATCGACCGCTCCCGAAACGGGAGGAAGCAAGGTTGTGTTTTCGTGCCACAAAAATCCGTCTCCGACGTTTTTTGCGACCACTTCAAACAACCTTGCTCTGCGAGGCCATCCCATTCGGACTGCTCCCGGCACGGGTCGCATTCCGAAACGCCCGCCGCTCCCTGCGGTCGCCGCGGGCTTGGGATTCGGGGCGTCTGCGACGCGGGTTTACGACCGTGCCTGCTCCACTCGTTTTACTCGGTCATTCGGCAGCGGTCGGACGTGCGGCCATGCGTTGAACTAACACGGGTTCGCATATGGCCGAGAACCGAAAGAACAAGGGCGGCAGACCGCCCAAAACCGCCTCCGCAAAGCACTCCGAAACCGTCCGTTTCCGCGTAACGGCCGCCCAGATGCAAACCCTGCAACAAAGCGCAGCGAAAGGCAGGCTGACCCTGTCGGAATATGCCCGGCAAATGGTGCTTGCCGGAAAGATCATCGCCCCGGCCAGCCCCGAAGAACTGGGCCTCGTCGCCGAACTGACCCGCGAGAAGAACAACCTGAACCAGCTTGCCAAAGTCCAGAATGCCGCAGGAGCCGCAACGCGGGAAGCGGAACTAATGCGGATCATCCGGTTTTATAACCAGACTATAAACCGATTGAAACGTAAGACTGAATCAAGCAGAGGAAGAAATCAACCGTAGTCTGAAATCACGCTGTCGCTAATTGGTTTCAGCGGTTGAAATCAATCACACGTAGAAATCACCCATACAATGATAGGAAAGATCGTAACGGGCAAGTCGTTCGGCGGAGCCGTCGAATATGTCCTCAGGAAAGAGAAAGCCCGCCTGCTGGATAGCGACGGGGTAGATACCGAAAGCATCCGGTCGATAATCGACGACTTTAACTTCCAGCGCAAGGCTCGCCGGGAGATTGCAAAGGTCGTGGGGCATATCTCGCTGTCGTTCCATCGAGACGATGCACCAAAGCTGACCGACGATCGGATGCGGGAACTGGCGGCGGCCTACATGGAGTGTATGGGCATTGCCAATACGCAGTATATCGTCGCCCGGCACAACGACACGGAACATCCCCACCTGCATATTATCTACAACCGGGTGAAATACGACCGGACGCTTGTGGCGGATAAGAACGAACGCCGCCGGAACGTCAAAGTCTGCAAACAGCTTAAACGCCAGTACGGACTGACATTCTCCAACGGCAGGCGGGACATAAAGACTGAACGGCTGCACGGAGCGGACAAAGTGCGGCAGGAGGTGTTCGACGCCATAACCCGCATCCTGCCCAAATGCGACCGGATCGCCGACCTGTCGGCCAAGCTGAAACGGCAGGGGATCGGCATGCAGTTCATCCACCGGGGCAACGACCCGAAGAAAGCGGTTCAGGGCGTAATCTTTACCAAAGACGGACTGACATTCAAAGGCTCGCAGGTAGACCGCAAATTCAGCTATGCCGGATTGTCGAAGACGATCCGCGAACGGGTCGAGGCGTTGGCACGGGAAACGGCCGGTGAGGAGATCAAATACATGTGGGAAAGACGGCGGGAGCAGGAACGCAACATAACGCCGAAGCAGCGGAAAGTCGAAAGACCGCAACCGCCGCAGATCAAACGGGAAGAAACACCCCGCCTGCAACAGTCGCGGCAGACACAACCGGCTTCAGCCGAACCGCAACCCTCCGCGCCGCAGCAGGTCGAAATCGGCGGTACACGCTTTACGCAGGAGCAATGGCGGCAGTTGCAGGAGAACCGGATGCTGCGGATAATCGTTCGCCGCAGCGATGCAAATGTGCTGCGCGAATACTGGTTCGACAATGCAGGAGGATTACAACACACCCTTATCGCCCTGCGCCGCAGGGATGAAACCTTTACGCGTGAATTGGTTACGGCGATAAAAGGCTGTCGGCTGACGGTGCAGGAACAGAAACAGTTGTATTCCGAACGGGGGTTGATTAAGGCGTTCCGCAGGCAGGACGGAACGGTTTACCGCTTCCGGTTCGGGGTGGAATCAAAGCCTGGACAGAAAGATATGCTGACCGAGTGCGTATTATCCGTGCAACAGCCGCAAGAGGTGAAGCCCGACACAAAGCCGCAGGTGAAACCGGAACAGCAACAGAAACCGAGGCCGCAGGTGATTACAATATCACCTAAAAAACGAGGACGGCATCTATAGTAAAAATGTAGGAATCAGACTTTGTTTAGTCGCATTAATCTTGTATCTTTATAAAAATCATTCATTAATAGCCTACAATATTATGATATTTTATAATCAAGAATTAGTTGATACATTAAGAAAAAAATGTGATCAAGCATCAAAAAGAATTTGGATATCCTCTCCATTTATTGGCAAAATAAATAGTATAAAAAGGATTATTGGAGGAAATTGGATGAGAAGTTCTGTTGACTTTAGAATTTTAACTGATATCCAAGATGGTTTTATTAAGGTCGACACTTTTAATGAATTTATGCATTACGGAACAAGTATACGATCTCTTCATAGCCTACATGCTAAAATCTATTTGATTGATGATTGGTGTTTAATAACATCAGCTAATCTTACAGGAACGGCATTTTCTCGAAGGTATGAGATTGGGACAACCATTGAAGATATTGAAAGCATAGAGATGCTTTTCATGCAATGGTGGAAATTAGCACATCCTGTTTCGACTATTCCTAAAACTATTAATCCCATACAATCAGAATATCAAGATGGGGATATATTTCCTAAACGATGCAATTTGCCACCCTATTCAGCACGACAAAATGTGAATGATAAATACATAGCTAAATGCGATTTGTACAGAAATTTTGCAACTTATTACGAAAGCATCACTGGTAGGAATCAAGATATGGTGCAGGATGGCTATACTCTCTTTCAGGAAATAGATTACTTTTTTAATTATTTATATCATGAACATCCTTTAAAACCATCTAATAAAGTTACCCAAAAAAGGGTGTTAACTGTTGTTAGTAAAGAGGGTGAGTTGAAAAAATATTTCAAACAATTGCGAGCTTATTATATTAAGCACAAAGAATTGTGGCGATTAGATAGGACCCATACGATTCAAAATCTTCTTTCCCCCTCTAACATTAATAGGATTAACTGGAGAGATGTAAAAATGGTAGTCGATTGCCTTCATTGCTATACAAGTTATCCACTAAATCGCACCAGATTTCTTAATAAAGCTAATAATTCCATCAAAACGATTATTCAGCAGTGGGATTATTTATTACATACCGGAAGTATTACATCAACCAAAATAGAAAAAGTTACACAATCCTTAAGATTCTTTGGTGATTCAGCAGTACAAGAAGTTATAGGCTTTTATTTCCCAGATAAATATCCTCTAATGAATTCAAATTCAGATTGTGGGATGCGCTTTTTTGGTTATAATATATAGTTCTATCACAATGCGGTTGTCAAATCAATTTTACAATAATGGAAATTACTAAAACATTACGGAAACCCTCAAATTGGCAGGATTTTGAAAAATTATGCTGGATGCTTTGGCGAGAAGAATGGCAATGTCAAGATTTGATAAAAAATGGTCGCAATGGTCAAAACCAACATGGTGTGGATCTATCCGGACAAAAGAATGGCGAAACTGAATACAGTGGCATACAATGCAAATGTAAGCTAGGAAATACCTCATTATCAGCTGAGGAAATCGATATCGAAATAAAAAACGCAATAGATTTTAAACCTGCCCTAAAGCGGCTCGTCTTTGCAACCACAGCAGATAAAGATGTAAAAATTGAAGAATATGTAAGAGAAAAAGATATCGAAAACAGAAAGAACGGATTATTTTCGATTTCCATAAAGTCTTGGAATGATATTGTGGATCTTATGGATATACATTTATCTGTTCGGCGAAATTATGAGAATAGTGTTGCTATTTATACACAATATGCTGCTAAATTAACATTTGCCAATGAATCTGAATGTTTAATTTGTACACCGAGATACAACAAATTAACATATTATTCAGCTAAACAAATTACGCCCCCAATGGTAGTGAGAAATGCACTTATCAATTCTACTAATTCCCTATTGTCTCAAATTTCTGCACTGTCTGCTCTTAGAGATAAATTTCAAATTCCTCAAATTCCTCAAATTCCTGTCGCAAAGTGGAGCGTTGTACATAAGAAAACCAATCACAGTTATTGTCAAATACAATTCAAATTACATAATACAGGTAATTGCCCCTTAGATGAGTGTAAGATTCGAATACATTTTAAATGTGACGACATTGAGTTGGTTAAGACTAATATTGAAAATTGTGGTGTTTTGTATGATCTTCATCAAATGTTTCCCTCTAATATCAATATTGATAATACTACTATTGCATTTCGTGTTAAAAGCATCGTTCCCAAAGATACATATCTGTGTGATGCATTTTATTTCAAAGCTCCGTTAGATATAGAAGAAATCCCTATAAAATGGATATTGCTCTCTCGATATCATAATTGCGAAGGAGAACTAAAGATAGAAATACAACCTGAATTTGAATACAAAGCGATTCATGATGATGAAAAAGCAGGCGAAGAAATAATAGAAGATTATATAACCTTGAATGATAATGATACAGACTAATTAATAAATCGGAATGCTATATTTGATCATAAAAATTGATTCGTTCAAGGCAGACCTTTTCCACGAGGTTGCGCAATAGTTCGATCTTGGAGATGAGGGCGTCGATGTCGGCTTTGGTGACGATGAAATTCTTTTTGTTATAGCGGACTTCTATATAGGCGCGCCGCAGCAGGTCGAAATCGGCGGTACGCGATTGACGCAGGAGCAATGGCGGCAGTTGCAGGAGAACCGGATGCTGCGGATAATCGTTCGCCGCAGCGATGCAAATGTGCTGCGCGAATACTGGTTCGACAATGCAGGAGGATTACAACACACCCTTATCGCCCTGCGCCGCAGGGATGAAACCTTTACGCGTGAATTGGTTACGGCGATAAAAGGCTGTCGGCTGACGGTGCAGGAACAGAAACAGTTGTATTCCGAACAGGGGTTGATTAAGGCGTTCCGCAGGCAGGACGGAACGGTTTACCGCTCCCGGTTCGGGGTGGAAGCAAAGCCCGGACAGAAAGATATGCTAACCGAGTGCGTATTATCCGTGCGACAGCCGCAAGAGATGAAGCCCGACACAAAGCCGCAGGTGAAACCGGAACAGCTGCAAAAACCGAGGCCGCAGGTGATTACAGTACCGTCGAAGAAAAGAGGGCGAGGCGTTCGTTAATACTACGAACACCTCATTTCAGCCGGAATGGATTGTATGTTTCTTATAGTAAGTTCCTTATGCCATAACCAATTTTTCGGCAAGAGGGACCAATGGCGAACAATCCTCCCAATTTACTACCGTATCACGCATTCTTGCTTTATCGTTGAAGTTACGGGAGATGTTCCGTATTAAATTATTGTAATCATCTTTACCGGCTTCTATTTGGTGATAAAAGACCTTAACAGACACGCAATTATCATGTTCGAAAAGTGTGTTTAGCAAAGTCCGGTCGGAATTGCCGCAGGAATGCCCCATTACAAACACTTGATATAGCCCAGAGTGTATGAAATCTAATAATCGCCGATAGTTTCTTGTCTTATGATAGTTGATCGACTTGATATTCTCTAAAAAATCATTGTCCTGCAATTTTTCGATTGTCTTATAGTCATCATCCAACTCATCGCCATATCCAAAAATTATGGGATTATTTTTATTGTTCAGCTCTCCGTGGATATTGATAACTTCATAAGCTCCACCTTTGACATATAATTTTTCAGCTGTATTGGTGTAGTTGAAATTTAGTAATAATATTTTGTCAGGCACAAAGTCCGTGCCCATTGACTGCCTGATTTTTTTTCTCTCGATTTCCTTTACTGTTTCAAGCATATGTCGATAATATGTTTGTGGATGCGTTGAAACAGGTCGATGAGATAGAGCAGATTCTACAACCAACTCTCGAAACAAGTCTCTTTTAGTAACCGCTATATTATCAAGACTTATTTTCGACTTAAATACATCTGTAATCGACTCTTTTGCCTCGATTACGGATTTGGATACCTCCGTAAGATATTTTTCCAGAAGTCCTTTAACAGCATCAAATTCTTTATTAAGTTTCTTGACACTTATGCTTCGCGTTTGAGCATCTTCCACTAAAAGCAATTTCTTTAATGCTTCATAATATTCATTTTCAATGTCAACCCAATTTACTAACGAACACTGATTCGATATATGCTCAAAGAAGTTATTTTTGAATTTTAACTCGGCGGAAAACGGTCGTTTATTACTCTTGTTCAATTTGTTGATAGATGAGCATAATACACCATATCGATTATGGGATTCACAAGATGAAATAACTCTGTCCGGGATCGAGGCTTTCCCATTGTATATTCGAATACTGATTAAATTGTCATTATAGGAGTCTGGGATAGTTACAACCGATTTTCTGAAATAGTCCACATATTTATCATAGGTTGTAACGGCAACCTCATCCCAATACGAATCGATAAAATCCTTATAGCCAGTCTTCAAGCCATGCGCCAAGTCAAAACCATTACCTATAAGTATAATTCTATTCATAAAAAATGATTTCTACCGATGGGACGATCCTCCAAAACTGCAATATTCGGCGATCCGCTCTTTACAGACTTTTTCCACAATGTCGCGCAATAGTTCGATCTTGGGGACGAGGACGTCGATGTCTGCTTTGGTGACGATGAAGTTCTTTTTGTTGTAGCGGGCTTCCAGATAGGCGTGGCGCAACAAGTCGAACAGGCGTTTTTCTTCGTCCGTGTCGCAGGGGAATACTTTAGCCAATTCCAGCGTATAGGGCTTGCATTTCTCAATCAGAAATTGCAGATCATGTTCTTTATAGCCGTATAAGGTATATACTAACGGAATTGCTTTTAGGCAATTTTCTGCGGTTTGATGCAAGAAGAAAGAAGCATGCGTGTATTTCTGTTGAGCAATATTCGTTGTTGCATCACCCCAAAAATCAACAATATCCGTGAGCTTATCTTCATAATACTCTTCCGCCATCTTCTTAATCTCGGCATAATCCAACTCTCCGGGCGTTGCTAACAGACATTCGCCCGAATCGTAGAGCATGATTCCCTTTGCGACGATCTCGACGTAGAAATAACGTCCCATCGTCAGGGCGTCGTTCAGCTTGGAGATGCTTTCGTTGATAATCTGGGGTCGGGGCAGGTTCTCGTCGTTCTTCCCGGCTGCAAACCGCTCCCTAACGCGGGCCTCTACCGTGCTTTCCCGTTCTCCCAGCCGACGCTTGGTAACGACCAGCAGATCGTAGTCGCTCATGTAGATTGTCCGCACGCCATAGTCGCGCCGTTCGTCGCGTTCGACATAGGTATTCGCCGCATAACTTCCGTATAGGATAATCATAACGACATCTTTCACCTCGTCGCGGATCAGTGCGGCCAATTCGCGTAAATCCCGCTGTTTGCGTTCGGGCAGAAAGTCGATGGAGTTCTTCATACCCACAAAATTAGCAAGATTTTTCCAAAAACACACGGCCCGTTGGTATTAGATTCGAAATTGTTCGTATATTTGTTTCACGATTCCTTGAAGCAGTTTCGTTGTATAGGGACGGTAGAGGCCGTCCGGGAACAAACTGGCAAGCAACTACTATGCAAACTTCAAGGAATTATCTCGACTCGGCATAGCCGACGGACATAACATATAAAGGGTAAACAACTCTTTATACCGTTAAGCAAACGTGGAAACCTCTTTCGGGAGGGTTTGAATCAGGTATAATAGTTGTCAGTCCTTGTTGTGTCCTGCCCTTTACGGGCGGGACAGACAAGGGCGCAGGACAGCTTACTGATTCGGGTTTTCCACGACCTGCTTAACGGGGCTGCAAATGCGCCCCTTTTTTATTTCCATCCGGGGCGCACTCACACAATCTCAACCCCGGTATTATGTCACGGCAAATCAATCGAAAAGAGGCGTTTTTGGCATCCGTCGGCCCTTGGTCGGCGGGCATTGCCGTGTCTGCCGGGGGCTTCACAAGGACGGCGGGCATGGCCCTGAAATCTGGTAGTAACACGCAAGTAATCCCGTGCCCGGCCGTCCTTTTTATTTTGCGGATGCGGGCGGCCGAAACGAATTCTTCAATCTGTGAAGTTGCGTCACTTGATTGTTTCGGCCCCGCATCCGCTTTTTAATCCGACAACCACAAACTATGGAACCTGCCTTTACCCTCGGCATCCTGTACGGCTGCGGCCGCGGTTTCCGTACGGCGCAGTATTTCGAACAACTCGCCACATACTATCTGAAATCCATGTCGCGCGTCCGGGTGCTGATCGCCCTGACGGGCAAAGCCGAGCGGTCGGTTGCGGCCTGCCTTTTGGAACAACGGGCGAAGCACTCCGGGTTGGAGGTCGCCGTCGTGCTGACGGCCCGGCAATGGCGGGAATATCTGCAAAACGTTTCGTACGGCAAAGCCGCCGAATGTAACCCGATTATCGACGCGGCGGATCGTCGGGAGGTGATGAAACATTGCGCGGAGCGTTTTTCGCCTCCGGAGCTGTTCCGGCTGTTTATCGAGCGTTGCGACCTGCTTGTTTTCCAAGAACACCATGCCGGGGCGCAGATGGTCGGACTGCTGCGCGAACTGCTGACGGATATGGCCGTGCCGCTGCCCGTGCAATACGAACTGCTCCATCCCGGCTATGCGAGCCTGCATTATCCGGCCGACCGGAAGCAGTACCGAATATACGGAGGCCCTTATTACGATCCCTATCAGGAGATTCGGCAAAGCGTCACCTACCTGCGGCGCAACAATTTCGTGATCCGGGCGGAACACCTGCCGACGGTCTTCGTGCGCAAATGGCAGTCCGCGCCGCCGCCGGGGTGGTATCATTACCTGACGACCCCGGACGATACGGACCTGATATTCCGCCTGCGGGAAACGCCGCGCCACGATCATCTTTCGCTCAAGGTGTTCGCATACGCCTATGCCGTAAGGCATGATATGTGGGCGGGAGGCCGGCAAACCCCGTCGGGGGCCGACGCGATAAGGCGGTTCCGGCAATTCCGGCAACTGTTGGAGATGATAGCCGCCCGGCGGGAAGCGGGGGAGCGGGTAGAATCGTTCGACCTGATGGATTTCGACGGGTACGATAAAATACTCCGCCAAAATAGATAGAATAAAAGATTTGTTTATGTCTAAAAGATTGTGTATCTTTGTATTGACGCATAGAAATGCAGCAAGGCGCAAAAGGTGAGCTGCTTATCGGTGACCTAAAAAACCAAAGAACGCCGTAACATATTGATACATAACGGAAAGAAACCCAAGGTTCGGTTTCCGTTTTCCGCTCTCGGTAAATGGTTGATAATCAGTCGGTTATCAACCACTTTTCTTTTTCGGAAAATGCGGAAGCCGGGCGGAATGTTTGCCATAACAAGCAAAACGGCGGATAAAACAAGCCGGGCATCGGAGCAGTTTATAACTCCGATGCCCGGCTTGTCATTAAACCGTTCGCGGCATACTTTGCGCCGTCAATCTTTTTCGCCCTCGATCCGCTCTGATTCCTTTGCCGCTAACGCCTGCTTCGCATTCAGACGTGAAACGATTTTCTTTCCCGTCTGGGCTTCGATCTCGCGGCGGGTATTTCCGGCTATGCGGCCGCCCTGCGCTGCTACGATGCGGTTCGCCGCTATGGTTCGCGGCTTGCGTTCTTTGGAGATTTCAGTCGTGGTCGCTTCGGCCAGCATGTTCAACACCAATTCCAGATTGGTCATATTGTCGCGCAGGCTTTCGGTTTTCAGCCCTTTAAACTGCTTGTACTGGCGCGTCGTCATTCCCGACCAACCCAGCGTAATAATGTCGGTCAGCGTTGCGAACTCCTGTCCTTTCTTTATGCCCCGGCGTTCCCACTCGTCGGTCAGTTCCTTGCGTACCTCGATGGATTTCAGCCGTTGGTTTATCCAGTTCTCGGAATACCCTTTGCGGTGGTAGTACTCCAGCATGCGGTCGATGCCGATTTCGGGATCGTCCATTTCCTCCAACCGTTCGCGTCCGAGCGACGGGAGCCACAATTTGAACGGCTCGGCCTTCGGCGAGGGGATCGACTGAATCAGACGGAAAAGCTGTTCAGTGTCTGCGACATCGGTAAGACGCATCTTTCCGTCTGGGGCCAGCATTTTCAAGGTACTACAAATTGTAGTATGTTCGTTTCCGCTCTCTTTTTTGATGCGGGATTTCAGTACGCTCCAATAGCGTTTAGGGTCAGGGCTATCCGTCAGGACACCAACAACATCAATAACGGAAACATACCATTTCCCGGCTTCGTCGTCCCAGACGGTCCGCACCTTGCGTTCTTCGAAAAGTTGTATGGCTTGTTTTTGGGTCATATAGCAGGGGTATTTGGCGGTTATCGGGCTGTCTGCTGCGAATAGTAGTCGATCTGCGCCGTGCAGACCCGTTCCACGATGTCGCGGAGGTGTTCGACTTTCGGAAGCAGGGCGTCAAGGTCCTCTTTCGTGATTTCGAAGTCGGGATTATAGCGGGATTCAACATAAGCCCGTTGCAAGAGTTTGAAAAGCCGTTCTTCCTCCGGTGTGTCGCGCGGAAATACTTTGAATATTTCTATCGTATGTCTTTTGCAATATGTCATTAAATCGTCCAGATCGTGATCCTTATAGCCGTAAAGAATAAAGACCATAGGAATTACCCGTAATAGGTTTTCCGTCGCCTGATGTAGTTGAAATGATGCTATTTTATAACGGTCATGTTTGTAAAGACCATCATAAGCCATTAGAAAATCATTGGCCCACTCGGTTTTTTCATTATAATAATTCTGCGCACGTTCTTTGATTTCATCGAAATTCAACTTGCGGCGACGCTCCAACCGATATTCTCCGGAATCATACAGAATTATTCCCTGCCGTTTTATTTCGGTTTCAAAATAATGTCCCTTTGCCAGTGCAAAGTTGAAATCGTCGATACCGTAATTGATAAATTGGGGCTTTGTGTGAAACGGGCGGTTTTTATCTTCGAAAAATTGATTTTTGATTTTGGAATAAAGCGAGTGCTGAATCGCACCTATGTCCTTGCGTGTCAGAATCAGTATGTCGTAATCACTCATGTAGTAGGTCGGCACACCGAACTCCACGCGCTGGTCATAATCAACATAGGTATTCCGGGCATAACTGCCGTACAGGATAACCATGCCGACATCCTTTATGTTCCGGCGGATCAGATCGACAATTTGTTTCAGGTCGGATTGTTTCTTTTCGGGTAAGAAATTGACGCTCTTTTTCATAACTACAAAATTATGAAAAAAATTGGTAAATCGCTTTGTCCGAACCATGAAATGTCTTATATTTGTTCTATATTTGTATTCCTGCAAATAGTCTGCAAAAGTTTCCGAAATGAGGTGGCAGGAGCCACTTAAAAGAAACCACAACAGATCATTATGCGGAATTATCATAACTCGGCATAGCCGACGGACATAATAAAGAGCAGCAACTCTTTATGCCTTACTGAAAAATTAGGAACTTTTCGAGAATGAGGTATAAATGTTGCCAGCCCTTGTTTTGTTCCGTCCGTAAGGACGGGACTTGCAAGGGCGCGGTACATTTCTCATTCGGGGTCTCCTAATACCTTCAGTAAGGAATGTTATCGCGTCCCTTGCTTTTTTTATGCCTTTGCGGGACGCGGATTCACACCAACGAAAACCGAAGAAAATGTCCCGCCGCATCCGTTTCCGGAATTACCCGAAGGCCCAAAATCCCCATTATATTTTACTGCTCCGGCACAATACGGGCCGGACGTTCCTGCCGTTCGATTTCGCGCGGCAGGACGTCCGTTTTTCGGCCGGGGAACGGGGGAACGCCCTCACGCCGCACGATCCGGCGCGGCGGGCGTCATAAGGCTCTCTGAGCGACACGTACAATCCCGCATTCCGGATGCATCCGGCAGGCATTGCGCCGGAAGCGGTCCCTGAAATCTGGCAGCCGGGGCGGTCTCCGCATTGAATTCTTCCTAAAGTGAAGTTGCGTCACTTGTTCGGTCGGAACCGCCCCTTTTTCAACCCCAAAACCACGCGATGAACGAAGAGGACCCCGAATTCGAGAAAACCCTGCGGGCCATCAACCATTATTACATAACGCAGGTAGGCATCTGCACCGCGGCACTGAGCAAACTGCGGTCGGCGGAGCTAAGCGACAAGAACATCATCATCCGGGCGATCATGTGCGACATGCCCGACTGCGGCGTCGAGACCGAAGCGTCGGCCGACGACTGAGGCGTCGATCTATGGGCCGACCGGGCGGAGTATGTGAACGAGACATCGTTCAATCTCTACGTCACGCAGGCCGAGGAAAACGTGCTCTGGAACGCCGGGGAGAAAGGCCGGAAACCGGGGCGTCTGGCAGTTCCGCAGCAGCGGATCACGGTGCGGAGCGACGGGATGGGCACGGCGCCGGTCATTCCGCTCATCTACCTGACACTGCTGAGCGCCAAACTGCTGGCGATGGCGTTTCCCGACGGGTGCACGGACGCGGAATTGTCCGGCTACAACGACGAGCGGACGATGGCGGCCCTGACGGACCGTGTGATGACGGTACTGGAGCAGCTGGCCCTGCGGGACGGGGAGGAGGAGACCCGAAGCCCGGCAAGCTGAGCGGGGGCGGGCAGGGTAGAGAGCGGAGCAGGCGACGGGGAACGGGCCGGAACGCTGGACAGGGACGCAGAGCAGGACGCGAAGCAGGGACGCGAAGCGGGCGGCCGGGAAACAGGCGCCGGGCAGAGACGCAGAGCAGGACGCGAAGCGGGCGGGCGGGGAACAGGCGCCGGGGCTGCGGATGCAAACGGGAGGGGCGCAAAAGAGGGCGGGCGGAGACGGACGGCGGAAGCGGGCGGCGAAAGCGGGCGGCAGGCGGGCGGCGAAGCCGGCGAAATACGGCAGAAGAGATGAAAAGTGGGGTTCATGACCGATTTGAACCGCACTTTTCGTATATTTGCATCCTGTAAAAAGCCAATTCAACCCAAACAACAGCAAAAACAACCACCCATGTCGGAAACAAAAGTCTCTGCGGCGGCATTTGCAGATACGAAACCCCACTACAACATACTCGACGGATTGCGCGGCGTAGCGGCGCTGATGGTCGTCTGGTTTCACGTGTTCGAAGCCTTTGCGACAAGTCACGTCGATCAGAGAATCAACCACGGCTATCTAGCCGTCGATTTCTTCTTCATTCTGTCGGGGTTCGTGATCGGCTACGCCTACGACGACCGGTGGAAACGAATGACGGCAAGGGAGTTTGTCACGCGACGGTTCATCCGTCTGCATCCGATGGTGGTAATCGGCGCGGTGATCGGGGCCGTCATGTTCTACTTTCAGGGCTGCTCCGTATGGGACGTCTCGAAAGTCTCGGTGACGATGCTGCTGGCAGCGACCCTGATGAACGCCTGCATGATTCCGGCCACGCCCGGCATGGAGATCCGGGGCGTGACCGAAATGTTCCCGCTGAACGGTCCGAGCTGGTCGCTGTTTTACGAGTATATCGGCAACATCCTCTATGCGCTGTTCATCCGCAGGCTGCCGACCAAGGCGCTCGCGGCGCTGGTGCTGCTCGCCGGATGCGGACTGGCGGCGTTTGCCGTATGGGGTCCCTACGGCGACATATGCGCGGGGTTCTCGCTGACGGGCGACAACATAGCCGGAGGGTCCCTGAGGCTGTTGTTCTCGTTCTCGGCGGGACTGCTGATGTCGCGCGTATTCAGGCCCGTGAAGGTAAAGGGGGCGTTCTGGATATGCAGTCTGGGCGTCGTCGTCCTGCTGGCTGTGCCGCGAATCGGCGGAGAGGAAAACTACTGGCTGAACGGGCTGTACGACACATTGTGCTTTGCGCTGGCCTTTCCGCTGCTCGTCTACCTCGGAGCGTCGGGCAAGACGACGGACAGGACGACCGCAAGGATATGCAAATTCATGGGAGACATATCGTATCCGCTCTACATGGTGCACTATCCGTTCATCTATCTGTACTATGCGTGGGTGAAAAACGAGAACCTGACCTTCGCGCAATCGCTGCCCGGCGCAGCGGCGCTGGTCATCGGGTCCGTGCTGCTGGCATACCTGTGCCTGAAACTGTACGACGAACCGGTGCGCAGGTTCCTGACGAAGCATCTCCTGCGCACGCAAAAGCCGGTACGGCAGACACCCTGAGCCACATAACACGAAACAGACCATGCACCGCATCCGCCTCGCCGTCCTCCTGTTCCTGTGCGTCTCAGCCGCAGGCTGTCAGTCCGTTCCCGGCGTTCTGCTCGACGCCGAAGCGATCGTCATGGAGCACCCTGACAGCGCCGCACGGCTTCTGAAGGGCGTTCCGGCGCCGGAGAAAAGACTCTCCCGGCGCAACTACGCGCATTATGCGCTGGTGCTGACCCAAGCCCGGTGGCTCGCGGGGGAGAACATGATCGACGACACGCTTTCGGACGTCGCCCTCGACTATTACCGCACCCACACCGACGATTTCGCCGCAGCGCACAAGGCCTATTATTATGCGGCCAAGATCGCCAATCAGCGCAGGCAGCCGGAGGTGGCGATGACGCTGCTGCTCAAAAGCCGCGACATGCTGCCCCCGAAAGGGGAGTGGCGGCGGCGTTACGTCGTGGAGACTTGGCTCGGCGTATTCTGCGGCCAGCAGCATCTCTTCGAGGAGAAGATACGTCATGCGCAGCAGGCGTACGCCTACGCGGACAGCATGGAGCGTTACGACTGGATGTGCATATCGCTCGGCGACATGGCGCACGCCTATATGGGGCTGGACAATTATGACAGCATGGAATACTATGCGCTCAAGGCGCTCAGGCTCGCCGAAGAGAAGGGCATAACCGAGAACACCTCCCCGAAGTGGGCCATGCTGATCGAAAGCGCCCTGAAACGGAAAGAGTACCGCAAGGCCGAAGAGTATTGGGAAAAGGGGTTCGGGCACGCCCCGGCATGGACCCGGTATTCATGGCTGAGCACCAAGGCCGACATCTGCAACCGCACGGGCCGCTACGACACGGCGCTGGAGCTGACAGACAGTTCCCGCCGCATGTGCGCCGACACGACGCACCTCACCTCACGGGCGTTATGGGCGCTCAACACCTCGAACGCATGGGAGGGGAAAGGCGACGCGGCAAGAAGTCTCGAAGCCCTGAAGCAGTACATCCGGCTCAAGGACTCGATCGACGAGAAGGTGCACAGCGCCGAAGTGCTCAACATCCGCAAACTCTGGCGTTACGAACAGCTCAAAACCCAGAACGCCGCCCTGCAAATCCAGAAACAGCACCGCGAACGCATCGTCTACGAGACGATTCTGACATGCGCGGCGCTCGTACTGCTCGGCGCATGGCTGGGACTGCGCATGTGGCACCGCGCCAAACTGCGGGAATTCGCCCAGCAAAGGCGCATCCTGCGGCAGGAAAACGAACTCGACGCCATGCGGCGCAAGGAGGAGCAGCTGCGCACGACCTTTTTCCGCCAGCTCAACAGCCGCTTCATCGCGCAGGTCCGGCAGGGCGGGGAGGCCAGAAAATGCCGCATGTCGGACGAAGACTGGAAGACGATCTTCACCCATGCCGACGCCGTATTCGACAACTTCACGGTCCGTCTCCGCGGGCAATTCCCGGCGCTGAACGAGGAGGACATCCGCTATTGCTGCATGGTGCGCATGCATCTGTCGCAGGCCGAAATCGCGAGCGTCGTCTGTCTGGAAAAGGATTCGGTGAAAAAACGGCTGAAACGCATCCGCACCGAGAAACTGGCTTCCGCAAAGGGTTCGACGCTGGAGGAGATCCTGTCGCGGCTGTAAAATATACCCCCGGCAACCGGACCCGACGAATGGAAACAGCAGGCGGTCAGCCTGTTGAAGAACGCCCCGTACATTCCGATATCCCCCTGCAAACCTCCGCAAATAACCGCGGGGCGTTTAACTTTGCACACGGCAAAAGCCCCGCAGTCCGGCTCCCGCAGGACATACGGAGAGCGGCGCCGGCAAGATCTACCAATTCCAAATTCATAAAAAATGCAGAAATTCAATTACACCCCCAGCAATCCGTTCAGCGGCTCGGTCTCTTCGCTGGCCATCGGCGCCGGCATGGTCGTCGTACCTTTGGTCTATCCTTTCGGCATCCGCATCGGCCGCATGCGCATCCTCGGCCCGACGGCCGTCACGATCATCTTCGTGATCGGCGGTCTCGCGCTGCTGGCATTCACGGTCCGCGAAATCATGCAGGCCCGCAAACTCATCGCCCAAGGCGGCGAGATCACCGTGGAGGGCGGCAAGGTGACGATTCCCGTCGTCCGGAAAAAAGAGGTCGTCAACGAGTCGTTCCTGCTTTCGGAGGTGGAATACACCAAATTCGACGAGGAGGAAAACGAATTCAAAATTTCGCTGCCCGCCGACCATCACGTCATCCGCGGCGCGTTTTTCGAAAACGCGGAGGCGTTCGACGCGTTCAAGTCCATTTTCGACAAATAGCATTGCCGGCCGGAGATTCCGGACGGTCCGCAAACACGACGTACGGAAGCCTGCGCCGCTGAAACTTACCGTATAAAAAAAACTCAAACCAATTACGACAATGCGCCCAATTATCAGACTCTTCGCCGCAGTCGTCGCCGCTGCCGCAACGATCCCGTCCTGTTCCACCCTGACCGGTTATCCGACCGACGCCGAAGCCAGCTACGCCAAGGCCATCGAACTGACGAAAAAGAGCGTGGACACCGACAAATTCAAAATCTACTCGCTTTCGATCATGGAGGGAGAAACGCTCTCCGACAACCTGTTCCTCGTGACGGTGAAACTGGTGAACAGGGACAACCGGGCATTCAGCCAGAGCTACTATATGAACGGTCTGGCGCCCACCGACCTGCGCGACGTACAGAGCACGTTCGAAGCTCCCGAATACGAAACAACCGTCGGCATCGACCTGTCGGAACTCGATCCCGCCCGGATCGCCGCCCAAATCGCCCAAGCAAAAACGATGCTTCCCGAAGGACACTCCTACAAATCGGTAGGCCGCTACGAAATCGAGGAGGAGGTTCCGGCCGGCAATTCCGCATTCAACCGCAACCGCAAACCGGGCCAACAGCACACCTCGTTCATCGTCCGCTTCACCGAAGACGGCAAGGAAACGGAGAGCAGCGCCGGCAAAACCTCGTACATTTATTACGAAGCCAAAGTGACCGTGGGGCCGGACGGCACGCTCACGATCGAAGAAAATTAAGATTTTCGTCTGGGAAAAACGGGGAATATCCCGTTTTTTTTCTAATTTTATATCCCGATGCCCCGCCGGGACATTCCGATAATACCAAAACTATGAAAACTACACACTCATTCGTCGCTCCGGTACTGAACTCCACGCAGAGCAAAGTCAATACGGAGGCCTATGAGCAGGCTATCGACAACTATAACGAGGGCAAACACCTCGAAGCGTTCCGATTGCTGCTCGATCACCTGAACTCGGAATTCCGCACGAAATACGGCAACGCCGAAGGTACGGAATTCCATATTCCCCACGGTTCGATTCTGGTAAACATCCGCATCGGGGAGGGGAAGCTGCACATAAGCGCGGACTTTCTGGAGCTGCCCGAAAAGGGCCGCGTCGCCATGCTGCGTCAGGTCGCCGACCTGAACATCAACCGGCTGATGCTGCCGCGCTTCCGCAAGGAGGGCGACAAGCTGAAGATGGAATACGTGTGCCCGCTCTCGCAGAGCCATCCGCACAAGCTCTATTTCATCCTGCGCAACATCTGCCATATCGGCGACCGCTACGACGATGAATTCTGCGCCAAATTCGGTGCCAAGCGCAGTTACGAACCGCAGGTGACGCCTTATTCCGAGGAAGAGGTGACGCGAATCCACGAGGCGGTGCGGCAGACCTGCCGCGAGACGCTCGAAGCCGTGAAGGAGTATGAGGCGGAACGCAAATACGGCTACTCATGGAACGTGATCGACATCGCGCTCTACAAGATTTCCTATTTCGCCCAGCCGCAGGGCCAGCTGATGAACGACCTCGACAAGGCCGTCGACGACATGGACAAGGAGCTGCCCGTAGCCGAGCTGGTGACCAAAGGCAAGGCGTTCCTCGAACGCCTGCTGGCGATGCCCCGCGAAGAGCTGGCGCGCGACCTCTATTTCGTCGATACGCTGGTTTCGGCCAAACGCCGCTCGTCGCTGAACAACGTGCAGGAGAATTTCAAGGAGGTTTACAAGGAGGCTGCGGATGCCATCGAAGCGGAGAACTATGAACGGAGCGCGGTGCGCATACTCTACAAGTTCTATGAGATGTACTTCTACAACGACGTGCAGGACGACCTGAACGCCGTGATCGCCAATGCGCTGCGCAAATCGGCCGGAAAGTCGATGGAGGAGGCGTCGGAGATTCTGTTCGAAGCGCTCGAAAAGGTGATGGACGACGATCTGACGACGGACGACGACGAGGAGGAGACCGGAGAGCTGGGAGCCGCCGCGGCCGCAGCCGTGGAACAGGTACAGCAGATGGCCGCCGCCATGCAGGGCGAGATCGTTCAGATGCAGGCTGCGATGCAGCAGGCGCTGATGAAGGGCGACATGGCCGAATACATGCGTCTGGCGCAGGAATTCCAGCAGAAAATGATGGAACAGGCACTCGGACAACAAAAATAACAGTTCAAAATCCGTATATCCATGGAACATAACAATATCTACAGGTCGGTATTCAAAGTAACCCACTCAGGCGGCTCCGGCAGTTGTTTCTACCTGAAAAACTACGATCTTTTCGTAACGAATTACCATGTGGTCGAAGGGTACCGCACCGTCGCCGTACACGACAACGACCGCAATCCCTATCTGGCGAAGGTCGTGCTGGTCAATCCGGCGCTGGACATCGCCCTGCTGGCCGCCGAAGGCGACTTCTCGGCGCTGCCCGAAATGACGCTCGCAGCGGACGACTCGCTTACCATCGGCCGCAAGGTATACGTCGCGGGATACCCCTACGGCATGCCCTTCACGATCACCGAAGGTTCGGTATCGTCGCCCAAACAGCTGATGGACGGCAAATACTACATCCAGACCGACGCCGCGGTGAACCCCGGCAACTCAGGCGGTCCGATCCTGAACGACGCGGAAGAGGTGGTAGGCGTGACGGTCAGCAAATTCACGCAGGCCGACAACATGGGCTTCGGCATCCGCGTCGAAACGCTCCACGGCCTGCTCGAATCGCTCGGCGAGCTGGACCGCACGGCATTCCAAGTGCAGTGCGGCAGCTGCGAGGAGCTGATCTGCGAGGAAGAGGAGTTCTGCCCCTCGTGCGGCGACAAGCTGCCCGAAGGCGTTTTCGACGAGCGCGAGCTTTCGCCGCTGGGCGGATTCGTCGAAAGCGCGATTCGGGAAATGGGCGTCAATCCGGTGCTTGCGCGCGACGGATACGACTCGTGGCTCTTCCACAAGGGCAGCTCCGAAATCCGCATCTTCGTATACGACGGCAACTACCTCTTCTCGACCTCGCCGATCAACCTGCTACCGAAGAAGGAGGTGGAGAACGTACTGGACTATATGCTCAGCGAGGACTTCGGTCCCTACAAGCTGGGAATCGAAGGCCGGCAGATTTACATCGCCTACCGCATCCATCTGGCCGACATCACGGACGAATCGGAAGACGAAATCCGTAAAAACATCGTCGGACTCGCACTGCGGGCCGACGAGATGGACAACATGCTCGTAGAGCGTTTCGGCTGCGAATTCTCCGAATATTCGAAAACCGACGCCGAGTCCTGACCCTCGACGGCAAACGGGAAAGCCGGACCTTTTCGAAAAGGTCCGGCTTTTTCGTATCCGCGTCCCGGCCGGGTGCGCAGGGTTTCCCGCGGTGCAAGTCCGCTCAGCGGAAAATCTCCTTCATTTCGAGCCAGAGATTCATCGGCCGGCGGCCCTTGTAAACGCAGTGCTCCGACAACGCTTCGCACAATCCGTCATAGTTTTTGAGATAGAATGCGGAGACGCGGACGACGCGCCTGCCGGCCTTCATCAGATAGCGGTATTCGTACGCGCCGCCACGGCTGACGAGTATCGTCGAAGTGATTGCGTCGAAACTTTTCAGATCGTATCTGCGCGTAAATCCCAGTCCCGCGAACGACGTGACGGCAAGGGTGTCGCCGTCGATACGCAATCTCACGGCCGAGCGTCTCAGCTCCCCGAACACCAGCCAGCAGACACAGAACAGCATCAGGAGCGTCACGCCGTAAACCGGCAGCCGGGATGCTCCCTCCGCCCGGACGGCACCGCAGATGAACAGGCCGCAAAACCCGATAAAGAGCAGGGCGGCCGCCACGACGAAATACACCTGCCACGAGAAGCGGGAAACGACGGCGTTACGGCCTGCGGCGGGTGCATGATCGCGCACGAAAATCGCCGCCCACAAAAAAAGGAGCACGCCCGCAAAAGCATATACGATCCGCCTCCGGCCGGGCGTCGCAGGTTCAGTACCTTCGGGACCGGCTTCGCCTTTCAGCCAGACGACGTAAGAGGGGGCTTCGAACGGTTTTCCGCCGAACGACAACTGCGGCGTGAGGATATGTTTTCCGGAATTGTCCACGTCGATCCGGTATCGGTAAATACACTCTTCCCGCCCGTTCCTGCGGGAATAAGCGGTCGAAAACGGGGTGCAGGTCTCCGTATCGTCCAGCACCAGCACCGGATCGGCCTTGTCGGGTTTGCGATCGCAGACCAGCCGGACGATACAGCCGCCCATGGCCGCCATAGCCGCCGAGTCCGGTTCCAGCCGGCACTGCGGCTCGCAATGCGCCGAATCGGGAAGCACCGTAATCCTTTTCCGCTCAAAACGGCATTCGCGACCGCCGACGACGGCTGTCGTTCCCGGCACGAAGACCTCGCCGCTCACGCGCGAACGGACCCGGTAGCGGTAAGAGAAGAGTTCGGAGTCGGTCCGGACGCCGTTCACGACCGACAGCTGCGAGCCGTGCGACCGTCCCAATTCGCGGACCAGCGTCAGAGCACCCCAGCGCGGCGGCGCGATCGACTCGATCTCACGGTCCGCCGTGTATGCCACCTCGAACTCCTGAAATACCGTCGGACACGCAGGCGAGACCTCGATGCCGAGCCGCTGCGCCCTCAGGGCGACACTCCAAGACAACGCCGGCAGGAGCATGAACAGAAAATAGAACTTCCTCATTGCGGGATTTCGTAATTGCACCCCAAAGATACGAATAACCGCCTGAAATTGCGCAATTTCACGCCGCTTTCCTGCAACATTATCCACCCGGAACGCCACACTCCGGCAATCCGCGCCGCATCGTCCGTCCGACAAAATAAATCCGGTCCGGTCTCGAAAAAAACGATAAATGCGTATATTTGCCCCGAATGCGGTCCCTCTCATCCCGTGACCGCACCGAAAAAAACATATGGCGAAGATTCTGATTATCGACGACGAACAACAGCTGCGCGGACTTCTGGCCCGGATCATCGGGCTTGAAGGTTACGAGGTCGCACAAGCCCCCGACTGCGCCGCAGGTCTCAAAATGCTCCGGCAGTACGATCCCGACGTGGTTTTGTGCGACGTCAAGCTGCCCGACGGCAACGGCGTGGAGATGGTCGGGAAGATCAAGGAGGCGGCGCCGTCGGCCGAGGTGATTCTGCTGACGGCCTACGGCAACATCCCCGACGGCGTGCAGGCCATCAAGAACGGAGCGTTCGACTACATCACCAAAGGCGACGACAACAACAAGATACTCCCGCTGCTGAGCCGGGCCGCAGAGAAAGCCCAGATGCAGCACCGGCTGGCCCGCTTCGAGGAGAAACTCTCCGACGAACATTCGTTCGACCGCATCATCGGTTCGTCGGAAGCTCTCCGGCAGGCCGTCGCACTGGCGCGCAAGGTCGCCGCGACGAACACCTCGGTCCTGCTCACCGGCGAAACCGGAACCGGCAAGGAGGTCTTCGCGCAGGCGATACACCATGCCGGTCCCCGCGCCAAGGAGTCGTTCGTGGCGGTCAACTGTTCGGCCTTCTCCAAGGAGCTGCTCGAAAGCGAACTGTTCGGGCACCGCGCCGGGAGTTTCACGGGCGCCTCGAAAGACAAGAAAGGGCTTTTCGAGGAGGCTGACAGGGGAACGCTGTTTCTCGACGAAATCGGCGAAATGCCCGTCGAACTGCAGGCCAAGCTGCTGCGCGTACTCGAAAGCGGCGAATTCATCAAAATCGGCGAAACCCGTCCGACGAAGGTCGATCTGCGGATCATCGCCGCCACCAACCGCGACCTCGAAAAGGAGATCGCCGCCGGCAATTTCCGCGAAGACCTCTTTTTCCGGCTTTCGGTGTTCCGCATTCAGCTGCCGTCGCTCAACGGACGCAAAAAAGACATCGCGGAGTACGCCCGCCATTTCGCGGAACAGTTCGCGGCCAAGATGGGGAAGCGGATCGAGAAAATCGACGACGCCTATATTGCCGCGCTGGAACGCCACACGTGGCGCGGCAACGTCCGCGAACTGCGCAACATCGTGGAACGGAGCATGATCATGGCCGAGGGCGGCACGCTGACGGCCGATACGCTTCCGCCCGAATTCCAACCCGGAGCCGGACGGAACGAAGCCCCCGATTCGATGGCCCTCGACGCCCTCGAACGGCACCATATCCTCAAGGTACTCGAATACGCCGCAGGCAACAAGGCCGAAGCGGCCCGCCTGCTGGGCATCGGCATCGCAACGCTCTACCGCAAACTCGAAAGTTACGGCCTGAAGTCCTGACGCTCCCGCACAAGCCTATCATTCTGAAACGGCCGCCTTATCATTTTGATAGGGCGGCCGTTGTTTTCGGCACACGTTCCAGACCGACATTCCATTCGTTATCAACACAATAGATCCGAAACCGAGGTTTTGGCATCCCCTTCGTATGCTATCCGGCAAAACCCAAATAAACCGATATGGCAATCGTGATCCTGATCCTGATATTCTGCGGCGCAATGGCTCTGCTATGCCGGATGATTTGCGGTTTTGCGAAATTGTTGTCTAACTCAAAAAAGAAAATGAGATGAACGGAATCGTACTGTTCCTCGCGCTCTGCGCCTTGGGGGCGCTCTGCTACTGGTTCTATTACAAATGTGTCGATTGGTTTGAAAAAATTTGATGGAAAATGTTTACAGGACTGCTTATTCTGAGCATCACCGGATTCGTCTATCTGATGTACGTGCTCGTAAAACCCGAAAAATTCTGATTGTCGGACTCTGAAAACCCATAATAAATGAATAGCGAAATTTTAGGCGTCATACTGCAATGGGCCGCCCTCGTGATACTCTGCTATCCGCTGGGACGCTACATTGCCAAAGTATACAAAGGGGAGCGCACATGGCTCGACTTCATGGCTCCCGTCGAACGGTTCGTCTACCGCATCTGCGGCATCGACCCCATGCAGGAGATGAACTGGAAACAATTTCTCAAGGCCCTGCTGACGGTCAACCTCTTCTGGTTCTTCTGGGGCATGCTCCTGCTGGTATGTCAGGGCTGGCTGCCGCTCAATCCCGACGGCAACCCCGGACAGTCGCCCGATCTGGCGTTCAACACCTGCATCTCGTTCATGGTAAACTGCAACCTGCAGCATTACAGCGGCGAATCGGGACTGAGCTATTTCACCCAGCTGTTCGTCATCATGCTGTTCCAGTTCGTCACCGCCGCCTGCGGCATGGCCGCCATGGCGGGCGTCATGAAGGCGCTGGCCGCCAAAACCACGAAAACGATCGGCAACTTCTGGGTCTTCCTCACCAAGAGCGTAACCCGCATCCTGATGCCGCTGTCGCTCGCGGTCGGCATCCTGCTGATCATCAACGGGACGCCGATGTCGTTCGACGGCAGGCAGACGCTCACGACGCTCGAAGGCGGCGAACAGGTCATCTCGCAGGGTCCTGCGGCGGCCATCGTCCCCATCAAACAACTGGGCACCAACGGCGGCGGTTACTTCGGCACCAATTCGGCGCACCCGCTCGAAAACCCCAACGCATTCACCAACATACTGGAGTGCTGGTCGATCCTGATTCTCCCGATGGCGATGGTGTGGGCCTTCGGTTTCTACATCCGACACCGCAGGCTCGCGGCATGGATCTTCGGCGTGATGCTCTTCGCCTACACCGCCGGCGTGATCTTCTCGGTATGGCAGGAGACGGACGGCAGTCGGCAGATCGAGCAGATGGGCATTTCGCAGAAGCTCGGCTCGATGGAGGGCAAGGAGATCCGCATCGGCTCGGCGGCATCGGCCATGTGGGGCATGACGACAACCGTCACGTCGAACGGCTCGGTAAACTCGATGCACGACTCGCAGACCCCGCTGAGCGGCATGATTCAGATGCTCAACATGCAGATCAACTGCTGGTTCGGCGGCGTCGGAGTGGGGTGGATGAACTACTTCGCATTCCTCGTCATCGCCGTCTTCATCAGCGGACTGATGGTCGGCCGCACGCCCGAATTCCTCGGACACAAGGTCGAGGCGCGCGAAATGAAGATCGCAACGCTGGTCGTGCTGATGCACCCCTTCCTGATTCTGGTCGGCACCGGAATCTCCGCGGCCATAGCCGCCGCAAATCCCGAAATCGGATGGCTGAACAACCCGTCGTTCCACGGCCTGAGCGAAATGCTCTACGAATACACCTCCTCGGCAGCCAACAACGGTTCGGGCTTCGAAGGACTGGCCGACAATACGCCGTTCTGGAACATTTCGACCGGCATCGCACTGATCATGGGCCGTTATTTCCCGATCGTGGGACAGGTGGCCGTCGCCGGACTGCTGGCTTCGAAGAAGTTCATTCCCGAAAGCGCCGGTACGCTCAAGACCGACACGGGAACCTTCTCGCTGATGACCTTCGCCGTCATCATCATCGTCGCCGCACTCTCGTTCTTCCCGTCACTGGCGCTCGGACCGATCGCCGATTACCTGACCTTCTAAAAACGCAATGACCATGAAACGAAACAGAAATAATTCCTTGCTCGACCGCGCGCTGCTGCGCCGGAGCCTCCGCGAATCGTTCATCAAACTCGACCCCCGCAAAATGGTCCGCAACCCGATCATGTTCACCGTCGAGGCCGTCACTTTCGTCATGCTGGCACTGCTGATCTACATCGCCGTCACGGGCGACGCTTCGCAGGGTTCGCTGCTGTACAACTTCATCGTCTTCGTCGTCCTGCTGGCTACGCTCCTCTTCGCCAACTTCGCCGAAGCCATCGCCGAAGCCCGCGGCAGGGCGCAGGCCGACAGCCTGCGCAAGACCCGCGAGGAGACGCCCGCAAAACGCATCGAGCCGGACGGCCAGTCGCACATCGTCAGCAGCTCGGACCTCCGGCAGGGCGACCTCTTCGAGTGCGTCGCGGGCGACACGATCGCCGCCGACGGCGAGATCGTCGAGGGACTCGCCTCGATCGACGAAAGCGCCGTCACGGGCGAATCGGCCCCGGTGATCCGCGAGGCGGGCGGTGACAAAAGCTCCGTCACGGGCGGCACGAAAGTCCTCTCGGACCGCATACTGGTAAAGGTTACGGCGCGGCCGGGCGAGAGTTTCCTCGACAAGATGATCGCGCTGGTCGAAGGTTCGTCGCGTCAGAAAACGCCCAACGAAATCGCGCTGACGATCCTGCTGGCCGGATTTACGATCGTCTTCGTCATCGTCTGCGCGACGCTGAAGCCCTTTGCCGATTACGTCGGGGCGAACATCACCATAGCAGCCTTCATCTCGCTGTTCGTCTGCCTGATTCCGACCACCATCGGCGGACTGCTGTCAGCCATCGGCATCGCGGGCATGGACCGCGCCCTGCGGGCCAACGTCATCACCAAGTCGGGCAAAGCCGTCGAGACCGCCGGCGACATCGACACGCTGCTGCTGGACAAGACGGGCACGATCACCATCGGCAACCGCAAAGCGACGGCATTCCACCCGGCACAAGGATACGGCGTCAAAGAGTTCACCCGCCTGTGCGTGCTTTCGTCGGTCTCGGACCAGACGCCCGAAGGCAAATCCGTCGTCGAGCTGGGCGCCGAAATGGGCATGAAGGTCGATCCCCTGCAGCTGATCGGCGTGCAGATGGTGCAGTTCACCGCCGAGACCAAATGTTCGGGCGTCGATATGCCCGACGGACGCCGCATCCGCAAGGGCGCATCGGAAGCGATCCTCCGCATCGCCGCCCAAGCCGGCAACAAATGCCCGGCGGGTATCGAAGAGACGGTGCGCCGCATCTCGGAGAACGGCGGCACGCCGCTCATCGTCAGCGAGAACGAGCAGATCCGGGGCGTGATCGAACTGCAGGACATCATCAAGACCGGCATCCGCGAACGCTTCGAACGTCTGCGCAAGATGGGCGTGAAGACCGTGATGGTGACGGGCGACAATCCGCTGACGGCGAAGTACATCGCCGAAAAAGCCGGCGTGGACGACTTCATCGCCGAAGCCAGACCCGAAGACAAGCTCGAATACATACGCCGCGAACAGCGGTCGGGCAAGCTGGTCGCCATGATGGGCGACGGCACCAACGACGCCCCGGCGCTGGCGCAAGCCGACGTGGGCGTGGCGATGAACAGCGGCACGCAGGCGGCCAAGGAGGCTGGCAACATGGTCGATCTGGACAACGACCCGACGAAGCTGATCGAGATCGTCGAAATCGGCAAACAGCTCCTGATGACGCGCGGCACGCTCACGACCTTCTCGATCGCCAACGACGTAGCCAAGTATTTCGCCATTGTCCCGGCGCTGTTCATCGCTTCGATTCCGTCGCTGCAGGCCCTGAACATCATGCACCTGCACTCGCCCGAAAGCGCCATCCTGTCTGCGGTGATCTTCAACGCCGTCATCATCCCGCTGCTGATTCCGCTGGCGCTGCGCGGCGTGACCTACAAACCGATCGGCGCATCGGCCCTGCTGCGCCGCAACCTCTTCATCTACGGACTGGGCGGAATCGTCGTGCCGTTCATCGGCATCAAACTGATAGACATGTTTATAAGTATGTTCTTTTAAAGTATCGCTACAATTATGAAAAATTTCTGGATTTCAATCAGGATAACGCTGGCAATGTGCCTGTTGCTCGGCGTGGGATACGTACTCGTACTGCGCGGCGTCTCGGCCGTGGCAGGACCCGGCGGCGGCCAAGCCGAAACCCTCACATTCGACGGCCGGACCGTCGGCGCGGCGAACGTGGGCCAGCAGTTCACCGACACCCGTTACTTCTGGGGCCGTCCTTCGGCCGTGGATTACAACGGCGGCGGTTCGGGCGGCAGCAACAAGGCCGCGACCAACCCGGAATATCTGGCCGAAGTGGAGCGGCGCGTGCAGGATTTCCTTGCGGCGCATCCCTATCTCACCCGTGAGGAGGTACCCTCCGAAATGGTGACGGCAAGCGGTTCGGGACTCGATCCCGACATCTCGCCGCGCGGCGCGCAGGTGCAGGTGCGCCGCGTAGCCGAAGCCCGCGGACTCGACGCGGCCGCAGTCCGGCATCTGGTCGATTCGCTGACCCAAAGGCCGTGGCTGGGACTCTTCGGCACCGAGAAGGTCAACGTGCTCCGGCTCAACATCGCACTGGAGACAATGCGGCCGAACGTCACGGCGGCGGTCCCGGCAAAATCGGCCGACAACAACGGCGACGACCGCTCAGCAGACGCAATGACGGAGCAGAAATAATATACGGCGATGAAAAAACTCAAAGAAATGGACAAACACATGAAACGCTGGATCGTAATTCTGATTACCGCACTGGCGGCAATGCTTGCCGTGGACGTATGCGCACAAGAGCCGCAGCGCGGCGTGAAAATTTCGGGCGGCGCAGACATCGTCAGCGGCTATGTCTGGCGCGGCGTCTGGGAATCCGGAGCCTGCATACAACCCGTAATGACCCTGTCGGCCGGAAATTTCTCGGCGACGGCATGGGGTTCGGTCGATTTCGCGGCCACCTCCTACAAGGAAATGGACCTGACGCTGGCCTATGCGCTCGGTCCCGTGACCTTCTCGCTGGCAGACCTCTACTGGGAAGGCGGCGCGGGCGACCGGAGCACGATCAGCCGCAACTATTTCCGCTTCGGGGCGGACTCTCCGCACCGCGTCGAGGCGGGCGTCGCGTGGTGCATATCGCCCGAAGCGCCGGTCACGCTGGCTTGGAACACCGTGCTGTTCGGAGCCGCCGACGTAAATGCCGCAGGGAAACGGGCCTATGCGACCTACATCGAGGCGTCGTATCCCTTCACCGTGAAAACCGTCGGCATGAAAGCCGGCGTCGGCGTCGTTCCGTGGAATGCCGTCGGCACGTACGGCATAGACCGCGACTTCTACGTACAGAACGTTTTCGTCAGCGCAGCGAAGAGCTGGGAGATATTGAAGTCCATGCAGTTGGGAATCTTCACCTCCCTGAACTGGAACCCGGCGGCGGAGGACGTCAATTTCACGGGCGGCATATCATTGAGGATGTAGTATGGACAAGGAAGGCAGCGTTCAACGGTTTCTGGAGCTGATCCGCCGCTCGCACCGGGGAAAGTTCAAGGTATACATCGGCATGAGCGCCGGGGTAGGCAAGACCTACCGCATGCTGCAGGAGGCGCATCAGCTGCTCGACGCAGGCGTGGACGTCTGCATCGGTTACATCGAAACGCACGGCCGCGCCGAAACGGAAGCCCTCGCCGAAGGGCTTCCGTTCGTGCCCCGCCGCAGGCTCTTCTACAAGGGCAAGGAGCTGGAAGAGATGGACACGCAGGCCATCCTGAACCTCCATCCCGAAATCGTGGTCGTGGACGAACTGGCCCACACCAACATCGAAGGCAGCGGCAATCCCAAACGGTGGCAGGACGTGATGCAGCTGCTCGACGCCGGAATCAGCGTCATCACGGCGGTCAACATCCAGCATATCGAAGGCCTGAACGAATCCGTGCAGGAGATCACCGGGATCGAGGTCCGCGAGCGTGTGCCGGACAGCGTGCTGGCCACGGCCGACGAGGTGGTGAACATCGACCTCACGGCCGACGAGCTGATAGAGCGGCTGAAAGCGGGGAAAATCTACCGCCCCGACAAGGTCGCGGCGGCGCTCAACAACTTCTTCACGCAGGACAACATCCTGCAGCTGCGCGAACTGGCACTCAAGGAGGTGGCCCTGCGCGTGGAGAAAAAGGTCGAGAACGAGATCGCCGCGGGCGACAAGTTCCGTCACGACAAACTGCTGGCCGTCATCGACTCCTCGGAGAAACGTTCGCGCCGCGTGATCCGCAAGACGGCCCGCATGGCGACCCACCTCAACACGTCGTTCGTCGTGCTTTACGTGCAGAGCGACCGGGAAGCCGCCGACCGCATTCCGCTGGCCAACCAGCGTTACCTGATCAACAACCTGAACCTCGCCACCGAACTGGGCGGCGAAATACGCCAGATACACTCCAACCGGCCGGTCGAAACCATCGTGGAGCTGTGCCGGGAGCAAAAAATCAGTATCGTCTGCACCGGACGGCCCGAATTTTCGCTATTTTCGCTGCTGAAAAGCATCGTCGCGCTGCGCCGCCTGATCGGCAGGCTGTCGCGCATGAACATCGATCTTTACATTATGTCGTAAACCATGAAAATACAAAGAAGGCTCACCTTGGGAATCGGCGCGCTGTTCGCCATGATCCTGCTGCTCGGAATCCAGTCGGTCAGTTACGTCCGGCAGCTTTCGCACGCCACGGGGACCATATTGGCCGACAACTACAATTCGCTGCAGTACGCCGGGGACATGCTGCGGTCGCTGAACGACATCGGGCACGATTCGGTGTCGCGGCACGTCCTGCGGCAGAGTCTCGCCCTGCAGCAGCAGAACATCACCGAGATCAGCGAAAAGGAGATGACCACGGCGCTCGAACGGCATATCGCGTCGCTGAGCGACCCCGTCACCGAAGCCGAAATACAGACCGTGCGCGAGGATCTCTTCCGGATCATGGAGCTGAACATGGCCGCCATCCGGAGCAAAAGCTCCGGGGTGGAGCAGCGCGCCGACTACGTAATGTGGTGGCTGATCGTCGTGGCCGCACTGTGCGTCCTGAGCGCAGGGGCCATCCTGATCTGGTTTCCGCAGACGGTGCTCCGGCCGATCGACACCCTGAAGCGGGGTATCAAGGAGATCGCCAACCACAACTACCGGCAGCGGCTCGACTTTACGGGCAACCGCGAATTCGAATCCGTCGCCGAGTCGTTCAACGACATGGCCGCCAGACTCGACGAGTACCGCCGCAGTTCGCTCGACGACCTGATGACGGCGAAAAAACGCATCGAAGCGATCGTAAACACGCTCCACGAGCCGATCATCGGACTCGATCCCGAAAAGACCATCCTTTTCATGAACCGCGAAGCGCTTTCGGTGCTGAATCTTCCGGAAGACGTCATCGGGCGGAACGCGACCGAGGTAGCCCTCTCCAACGACCTGCTGCGCCGTCTGCTGCGCGAACTCTGCGACGAAAGGAAAGACGCCGAGAAGGAGCCGCTGAAGATATACGCCGACAACAAGGAGAGCTATTTCCAGATGGACAACACACCGCTCTACATCACGCCCGTGGGCGGACGCGAACAGCAGTTCGTGGGTAACTTGATCATCCTCAACAACATCACCAAATTCAAGGAGCTGGACTCCGCCAAAACCAACTTCATATCGACCGTTTCGCACGAGATGAAGACCCCTATTTCGTCGATCCTGATGAGCCTGCAGCTGCTGGGCGACGACCGGCTGGGAAAACTCAACGACGAGCAGAAACAGCTGGTGGGCAGTATCAGGGAGAGCAGCGACCGCCTGCTTTCGATCACGGGCGAACTGCTGAACATGACGCAGATCGAGACCGGGAAACTTAAACTGATGCCTAAGATAACAAAGCCTATCGAGTTGATAGACTATGCGGTAAAGGCAACGCAGGTGTTGGCAGACCGATTCTGCTGTTTCGTGGAGATAGACTATCCCGAAAAGATCTCGAAACTGTTCGTCGACAACGAGAAGATCGCATGGGTCATCACCAACCTGCTGTCGAACGCCATCCACCATTCGCCCGAAAAATCGCGCATCGTCATCGGGGCCGTACAACACGACAAAGCGGTCGAAATCTATGTGCAGGACTTCGGCCGGGGCATCGACCCGCGTTACCACAAGAGCATTTTCGAACGTTATTTCCGGGTTCCGGGCACGAAGGTGCAGGGGAGCGGGCTGGGACTGGCCATTTCGAAGGAGTTCGTCGAAGCGCACGGCGGCACGATTTCGGTCGAAAGCGAGATCGGCAGGGGCAGCCGGTTCTCGATCCTGCTGCCGGTGTAGATACGGCGGACTGGCTCCGGGAAGGTATCGGGACGGGCTGAGTGAGTGGGAGCAGACGGCTGCGGCCCGATGCAGGCAGAAGCAGACAAGAACAAACGGATGCGACCCAATGCAGGCAGGAGCGGAGACGGATGCGGCCCGCTGCAGGCAAGAACAGGCAGGAGCAAGCAGGAACAAACGGATGCAGCTCGCTGCAGGCAGAAGCGGAGAGAAGCAGATAGATGCGAACAGAACGTGAAACGGACGCAAAGCAGGCACCAATGCGCAGCGGATTCCAATGCGCCGATGCCGCCAAATACGAAGCCGCCGCAGAATCAGTCTGCGGCGGCTTCGCATTACAGATTTTCCTGTTTCAAATGCTCGACATAGCGGTCGATGCGGTGCAGTTCGTGCGGAATCTTGATGTTCTGGGGACAGTGCGGCACGCATTGGTTGCAGCCGATACAGCGGCTCGCCTGTCGGAGACGGGGCACGCTGCGGTCGTAGCCCACCAGAAACGCCCGCCGGGCCTTCCGGTAATTTTCGTCCTGCGACGAAGCGGCCACGTTGCCTTCGTTGACGCATTTGTTGTAATGCAGCAGAATGGCCGGAATATCGAGTCCGTAAGGACACGGCATGCAGTATTTGCAGTCGTTGCAGGGAATCGTGGGGTAGCGCAGCATCAGCTGCGCCGTCTCCTCCAGAAATTCCCGGTCGGCGTCGGTCAGTTCGTCGAGCGGCGAATAGGTACGCAGGTTGTCCTGCAGGTGTTCCATGTAGCTCATGCCGCTCAGCACGGTCAGCACGCCGGGGAACGACCCCGCGAAACGGAACGCCCACGAAGCCACGCTCGACGAGGGCCGCCGCTGTTTGAGGTGGGCGACGATATGGTCGGGAACGTTCGAAAGGCGGCCGCCCAGCAGCGGCTCCATGATGACGGCCGGAATGCCGCGCTTCTCCAGTTCGCCGTAGAGATACTCGGCGTCGGTTTTGCGCGTATTAAGCTCCTTGGCATGTTTCCAGTCCATATAGTTGAGCTGAATCTGCACGAAATCCCACTTTATCTCCTCGTGACGCGAAAGCAGGTAGTCGTACACCTCGACGTCGCCGTGATAGGAGAATCCCAGATTGCGGATGCGTCCCGCTTCGCGCTCGGCGAGCAGGAAATCGAGCATCCCGTTGTCGAGGTAACGGCTGCGGAGCGACTCCATGCCGCCCATGCCGATTCCGTGCAGCAGATAATAGTCGATATAATCCACCTGCAAGGCCCGGAAAGAGTTGCGGTACATCTCCATCGAGGCCGCGCGGCTATGGGTCGACGGGTCGAAATTGGAAAGTTTCGTGGCTACGAAGAATTTTTCGCGCGGATGCCGTTTGAGGGCGATTCCCGTCGCGGTCTCCGACCAGCCGCGCACATAGGCCGGCGAGGTGTCGAAGTAGTTGACGCCGTGCGCAATGGCGTAATCGACCAGTTCGTTGACGGCCTGCTGGTCGATCTCATCGCCCGAACCGTCGCTCTTCGCACGCGTCGGCCAGCGCATGCAGCCGTAGCCCAGCAGCGACACGCGGTCGCCCGTGGTGGGCGTCGTACGGCAGGTCATCCGGTCGGTCGGGACTTCTCCCACGGCGGCGGTGTCGCCCGCCGCACCGCCTTTGGGTTTACAGCCGTACAACGCGGCGGTCGTGGCGGCGGCTCCTACGCCGAGCACCTTCAGGAATTCCCGGCGGTCTATCTTTTTCTTCTCTTTCATACTCCTGACTGTTAAACGGTTCTGTGACGCAGATGCCCTTCGACGTAAATCGCGCTGAACGGGCGGCTCGGACAAAGATTCTCGCATGCTCCGCAGCCGATGCAGCGCTCCTCGTTCACGGCGGGGATAAGCGGCGAATCAGGGTTATCCGGATCCTTATGCACCATGTGAATGGCTCCCGTGGGACAGTGGCGTGCGCAGTTGCCGCAGTCCACGCCGTCGGTATTGACGACGCAGTTGTCGGCGATCCACACGGCATGGCCGATCTGCGTCGCCGACTTCTCGGCCGCCGTGATCGGACGGATGGCCCCCGTGGGACACACTTCGGAACACTTCGTACATTCGGGCCGGCAGTAGCCGCGCTCGTACGACATTTCGGGCTGCATCAGGGTCATCAGCTTGCCGGAGGGGCGCAGCACCTGATTGGGGCACGCCGCCACGCACAGCTGACACCCGGTACAGTGCGCCGTCAAGTTGCGGGCCGCCAGCGATCCCGGCGGCGTGATCGGCACGGCGCGGTCCGGGACTTTCTTATCCTCGATCAGCGCCAGTCCGCCGTCCACCTTCTTCTCCTGCGCCTTCACGGTCGCCGTGTAGGCCAAAACGCCGGCAATCGTGAGGAATTTGCGGCGCGAAGGGTCGGCGGGCCTGTCCGCGGCGACGACACGCTCCGCCTTTGACGAAGATTCCGCTGCAACGACGCGGTCCGTCTTTGCCGGAGCCTCCGCCGCTGCGGACACGGAGGTCTCCGAAGCGGGTTTTGCGGCCGGTTTGCGCGAAAAGGCGATGGCGTGCTGACGGCATTTGCCGATACAGTCCATGCAGGCCACACAACGGCTGTAGTCGATTTCGTGCGACTTGGCGTCGATGCACGAGGCCTTGCAGTTGCGCGCGCAAAGCCCGCAGCCGTTGCACTTCGAGGTGTCGATGCGGGGCTTAAAGACCGCAAAACGCGACACGAAGCCCAGTAGCGTGCCGACCGGACAAACCGTATTGCAGTAGGTGCGGCCGTTGCGCCACGCCAGCACGGCCAGAACCGCGAACGTCGCGGCGGCCACGGCGAACGTCACGCCGCTCTTCACCCAAACGTCCACCGTATAGAACGCATAGCTGTCGATCCGCTCTGCCGCATAGGCCAGCAGGTTGTTGCCCCACCGGTAGAGCGGCGCAAAGAGGTTCGACGCGATACGCCCGTAAGCGCTGTAAGGCGCCAGCAGTTCGGCGACGGGCTTGATATGGGCAACCATCGCCGCAACGAACAGCGCCAGCATGCCGTAACGCAGCCACGGCAAGGCACGGGAATAGGTGAAACGGTTTTTACGTCGTTTGCCGCCCGCCCACGAAGCGACGTCCTGAAAGACGCCCAGCGGGCATATCACCGAACAGTAGACCCGTCCGAACAACAGCGTCAGCACCAAGAGCGCCGCAACGACGGCGACATTGACCGCCAAAACAGCGGGCAGCAACTGCACTCTGGCCATCCAGCCGAACCACGCATGCAGCGTCCCCGTGAAATCGAGGAAGAGCAGCGTAATCATCGTAAAGAAAACGGCCGCGGCCGCGATTCTGATTTTTCGCAACATCTGTTATAGTTTATTTTGTCAGATTCAATCCCTGAACCCACTTCCGCACGACGTCCCGCGAGTCTTTCACGGCCCCGCCGCGTAGGGGAAGCCCGCCGAGCAGGGTAGCGCCCGCACAAAGTTTCCGAATATCCTCTTCGCTGCGGCCCATGCGGCTGCCTTCGTGGGTCATAAACGGCACGACGGTCTTGCCCGCCCAGTCGCAGTCCGCGAGGAACGTCGCCACCGGCGGCGCGACCGTGGACCACCAGCAGGGCGAACCGACGAAAATCACGTCGTACGCCCCGACGTCGGGCAGCCTGCCTTTCAGCGCAGGGCGGACGCCGCCGCCGATCTCTTTCTTGGCCTGATCCACGACGGCTCCGTATTCGGCGGGGTAGGCCGCGGCCGGAACGATCTCGAAAAGATCGCCGCCCGTCGCTTCGGCGATCTGCCGCGCCATGGCGCGCGTATTGCCGCTGTGGGAGAAATAGGCCACCAGCACCTTCGTGCCGGATGCGGTCTGCGCCTGTGTATTCATATCGGGTAAGAACATCGTCATAATCGCTATCAAAACAATCCGTTTCATTTTGTTCTCTATTTTAGGTTTACACCCGGCGGCCCAGCTCATAGGCTTCGTCCATCGCAGGCATTCCTTCGATTTCGCCCGCCTGCCAAGCTCCGACGCCGTAAACGACGCCCCGCTCTTCGGGGTCGTCGAGACAGTCGAGAAATCCGCGGAAACACTCCACGGTGCGCTCCATCATCTCAACGCTCTCTTCGGCGGCCGTCAGGATGAAGTAAAACTCCTTGCCGCCCATCTCCGTATAGCGGGCGCAGGTGCGGTCGATCAGGGTCTTCATCTGCGCGCAAAGCGTATAGAAGTAAACCGGCGTAGCCATCACGATCACGTCCGCGCCGATCATCCTGCCGACCACCTCGGCCGCATCGTCCCGCTGCGGACAGGGCTTCGCCCCGCCGTAGCATACGCCGCAGCCCGTGCAGTAATTTATCTTCTTATCCCGGAGGAAAATCTTCTCCACGTCGTGTCCGGCCTGCTGCGCCCCGGCCATGAAACGGTCGCACAACAGATCCGAATTACCCCCGCGCCGCGGGCTGGAGGAGAGGATCAATACTTTCTTCGCCATATCGTTTTCTTCTTTTTTATTCGTTTTCGGGTATCGCTTCGTTCAGGCAGGCGATCGCATTCAGCGTACGCGGATAGCCTGCATAGGGCAGCAGCTGGGTCACCACAGCCAACATCGTCCGTTTGTCGTTGCCGACATTCAGGTTGCCCTGAATATGGCTCCGCAGCTGGGACTCGCAGCCGCCCAGCGTGAGCAGCATCGAGAAAGTCAGCAGTTCGCGCACCTTCGCATCCAGCCCGCCGCGGGAGACGTAATCGCCGAAACAGTTGGCTGACAGGTAGTCCTGCATATGCTTCTGGTTCTCCGGCGCGGCGGCGCGCATCGCGTCGATCCGCTCCCCGAAAATAGCCTTCTGCACCGCCAGTCCCTTTTCGAAGCGGGTTTCGGGCGAAGTCGCCGACTGGCCTTCGAGCGGAAGCGCAACGCCCCGCGCCGTCAGCACCCCGTTGACGATATGCACGAAATCGACCGTCCGCGCCATGCCGACGTAGGGAACCGCCTGATAGACCACCTCTTTCGCTTCGACGGGCGTCACACCCACGTTCAGCGCGCCTTCGAGCATCGTCCGAAACTCGGTCTGCGCGGCTCCGGCAATGCACGACGCGAGGATGCACATCATCCGCGTCTTAACGTCGAGATCGCCGTAGCCGAGTACTTCAGCGAACGCAAAGTTATCAAAAATTTCGATTAATTCGGGATCGGTCGCCGCAAGTTCCGATTCGCACCCGGAAAACAGCTGCGCACGGGTCTCGACGGCCGCGGCGCGCAGGCGCGGAGCCGCGCTCTTGGCCGAGGACAGGGGCGCTGTTGCGGACATGGACATTGCCGCAGAAATGGGCGCGGCGGAGGACATGGACATTGCCGCGGAAACGGCCGCAGCCGAAGATTCGGCAGTCGCAGCAATCCCGGCGGCGGGAGCGGTCGCAGAGGCGGGTGTGGAGGCGATCGCGGCAGCCCCGGCGGTCACAGCGGAATAGTGCGCGTCGTCCACCGGTCCGAGCCACGTATTGCGGTTGGTCTGCGGATTGGTTTCGATCGCCAGATGCGAGAACCAGCTGTCAGGAGCCGCGCCGTGCCAGTGCACCGCATCGGGAGCGATTTCGACCACGTCGCCCGGCAGCAGCTCGCGGGCCGGCTCGCCCTCGGCCTGATAATATCCCCGGCCGCCCACAGCGACGAGAATCTGGCCGCCCGTATGGCTATGCCAGTTGTTGCGGCATCCGGGTTCGAACGTGACGTTCGAAATCGGGCAGTTGAGCGCCCCGTTCCGCGTCAGCCGGGCCAGATATGCCTGACCGACAAAATATTTCGAGAATGTTTCGGGCAGTTTGTCCCCGACGGGGAACGCACTGATTTTCTTCGGTTTTTCCATATTCCGAGCATTTATCCGGTTACACGTTCCGGCCGCAAGCAGTGCGGCCGCAATTATAAAAATTAGTTGCTTCATCGTTTCGCGTTTTCATCATATCCTCAGTTGCCGATCAGTCCATCTCGTATTTCATCGTCCCCAGCCACTTCACGGTCTCAGGATCGCGGTGTGACAGAAAACAGCTCCGCCGGGTGTCGAGCGTTGCGATCAAGTCCATGTCTTCCGGCGCGAGGTGAAAATCGAAGACGTCGATATTTTCGGCCATGCGCTCCGGACGCACCGACTTCGGGATCACGACCACGCCGCGCTGGATCAGCCAGCGCAGGACGACCTGAGCGACCGATTTCCGGTATTTCGCGGCCAGCGACACCAGCGTCCCGTTGCCGAACAGATTATTGCGCCCCTCGGCGAACGGCGCCCACGATTCGATCTGCACGCCCTCGGAGGCCATCACCGCGGCCGCTTCGGTCTGCTGGCAGAAGGGATGCGTCTCGACCTGATTGACGGCGGGCACCACCTCATTGTGAAGGATCAGGTCCACCAGCCGGTCCGGCTGGAAATTGCTCACCCCGATGGCCCGGACGGCCCCTTCGCGGTAAAGCTCCTCCATCGCCCGCCACGAACCGTAGACGTCGCCGAACGGCTGATGGATCAGGTAGAGGTCGAGATAATCGAGCTGCAGGCGTTCGAGCGACTTGGCGAAAGCCCGCTTCGTGCTCTCGTACCCGGCGTCCTGCACCCAGAGTTTCGTCGTGATGAAAAGTTCCTCGCGGGGTACGCCGCTCCGCCGGATCGCCCGGCCCACGGCCCGCTCGTTGAGATAGGCCGAAGCGGTGTCGATCGAACGGTAACCCGCCGCAATCGCATCGCGTACGCAATGTTCGCAGACCGTCTCCCCGACCTGATAGACGCCGAAACCCAGAACCGGCATTTCGACGCCGTTGTTTAAAATTCTATGCTCCATTTTTTCTCCTTTTATTGATTTCAAACCCGTATTCCGACCGACGGAACCACCTTCCGTTTTCCCGGTTTATCGGGTTCGGGTCCGTTTCACACTGCAAAAGTAGGGCGATTCCGGCGGCGTGTCATTACCCGAATTACGGTTCGTCATACCATTATTACCGATTCGGCCGCGAAGGTGCGGCGGGCATGGAAAAAAGCATTAACTTTGTGACAGACAACAATAATCGAAGCATATGGACGAGATCGTAAAAATGGAGCACGTCTACCAGTACAACGAAATGATGGGGCAGGAGACGCTCCATCCGCTGGTCAGCGTCATCGACTTTTCGAAATGCCCGAAGGCCCGGCACGCCCGGCGCATGTACGGATTCTACTGCGTCTTCCTGAAAGACGTCAAATGCGGCGACATGCGCTACGGACGCCACTATTACGACTATCAGGAGGGAACGCTCGTATTCATCGCACCGGGGCAGGTGGTCGGCATCGAGGACAACGGCGAGGTGTTTCAGCCCAAAGGCTGGGCGCTGCTGTTCCACCCCGACCTGATCCGGGGCACGTCGCTCGGACGCAGCATGGACGAATACACCTTCTTTTCGTACGAAGCCAACGAGGCCCTGCATCTCTCGGAGCAGGAGCGGCTCGTGGTGCTCGAATGCCTGCAGAACATAACGGGCGAATTGAACCATGCCATCGACAAGCACAGCAGACGGCTGATCGTATCGAACATCGAACTGCTGCTCAACTACAGCATACGCTTCTACGAGCGGCAGTTCATCACGCGCAGCGAGGTCAACAAAGACGCGCTGTCCCGGTTCGAACGGCTGCTGAACGACTATTTCAAAGGCGACACGCCCCAGCGCGACGGGGTGCCTTCGGTACGCTGGTGCGCGGAACAGCTGCACCTGTCGGCCAACTATTTCGGCGACCTGATAAAGAAGGAGACCGGCAAATCGGCGCAGGAGTACATTCAGCTGAAGGTGATCGACATCGCCAAGGAGCGGATATTCGACACGACGAAATCGATCAGCGAAATCGCCTACGAACTCGGTTTCCGCTATCCCCAGCACTTCACCCGGTTGTTCAAGAAGTGCGTCGGCATGTCGCCCAACGAATACCGGACGACGAACTGACGCCGCAACGAAGCATTATCGCATTCAGGCGACGGCAACCGGAGCCACCCCAGAGAATCGCATCACCCGCGCCGAAAAAAAAGCCCCCGCTCGCAATGAGCGGGGGCTAAAACATGAAGGCCGGGAATTCGACCTTCCCGCGCCGGAATTCGCGCCGCGCTATTTCCGGCCCTGATCGGCGACGGCGGCCATCAGCGCGGCGATCTCTTCGGGGTCGCCGAGGAAATAATCCCTGACATAATTCAGCCCGTCGTCGAATTCGAAGACATAAGGCACGGCGGTCGGGAGATTGAACTCCGAAATCGCTTCGTCGGAGATGCCTTTCAGGTGTTTGATGATGCCGCGCAGGCTGTTGCCGTGGGCCACGACCAGCAGGGAGTCGTGGCGGGCGAGCGCAGGCAGGATTTCGCATTTCCAGTAGGGCATGATGCGGCCGACGGTGTCGAGCAGCGACTCGGTGCGGGGCAGCTCCGCTTCGGGTACGTCGCGGTAGCGGGGATCGAAGCGCGGGTTGCGCGGGTCCTCTTCGCCGAGCGGCGCCGGAGCCACGTCGTAACTGCGACGCCAGATGTGCACCTGCTCGTCGCCGTATTTCTCGGCCGTCTCCTTTTTGTTAAGCCCCTGCAAAGAGCCGTAATGCTTCTCGTTGAGCCGCCAGCTCTTCGAAACCGGCACCCAGTCCTGATCCAGCTTGTCGAGTACGACGTCGAGCGTCTTCACGGCCCGTTTCAGGTAGGAGGTATAGGCATGCCCGAACAGAAAACCCTCCTCGCGCAGCAGCCGGCCAGCCTTTTCGGCCTCGGCGACGCCTTTTTCGCTCAGATCGACGTCCGTCCATCCCGTGAACCGGTTTTCCCGGTTCCATGTGCTCTCGCCGTGGCGGAGCAAAACAACTTTTTTCATCGTTCAGTTCATCGTTTTTTCCGGTTCGGCGCGCACCTCGTTCCGCAACTCCCGGTGCTCGGCGAAATCGTTGATATTCTGCAAAGTGGTGTGCGCTATATTATCCAGCGCTTCACGTGTAAAGAACCCCTGATGGGAGGTCATGACGACATTGTTGAACGAGAGCAGGCGCGCCAGCACGTCGTCGTCCATGATCCGGTCCGACGTATCCTCGTAGAAATAGGCGGCCTCCTCTTCGTACACGTCCAGTCCGGCCGCGCCGATCTTCTTCTCCTTCAGCCCCTCGATCAGCGCTTCGGTGTGGATCAGCTGACCGCGGCCCGTATTGATGAGCATGACGCCGGGTTTCATCCTGCCGATGGCGGCGCCGTCGATCATGTAGCGGGTTTCGTCGGTCAGCGGGCAGTGCAGCGAGATGATGTCGGAGCGGCGGTAAAGTTCGTCCAGCGACACGTATTCTATCTGCGCCCGCACGGCATATTCCGGGTCGGGGTAGATGTCGTACGCGAGAACCTCCATGCCGAATCCCTTGAGGATGCGGATCAGTTCGCGGGCGATCTTTCCGGTGCCGACGATACCCGCCGTCTTGCCGTACATGTCGAATCCCAGCAGGCCGTGCAGCGAGAAGTTGCCGTCGCGCGTGCGCCAATAGGCGCGGTGGACCTTGCGGTTGAGCGTCAGCATCAGCATCACGGCGTATTCCGCCACGGCATGCGACGAATAGGCGGGAACGCGCACGACGGGAATGCCGTATTCCGCCGCGGCTTTCAGGTCCACGTTGTTGAATCCCGCGCAGCGCAGGGCGATCAGCTTCACGTCCATCGCCGCCAAAGAGCGTATCGTGGCGGCATCGGCCGTATCGTTCACGAAGATACAGACCGCATCGGCCCCCTGCGCCAGCGAAGTGTTGTTGCCGTTCAGGTGGCTGCGATGGTAATTGAATTCGAATCCGTAACGCTCGTTGGCGCGGTCGAACGACTCCCGGTCATAGGGCTGCGTGCCGAAGAAGGTTATTTTCATAATGCACGATTTTATCTTTTTCTTACTTATATAGAACGGTATACGCCGGGCCGTTATTACGCGATCGTCACTTCGGGATCGAGATATACGTCCTGAATGGCGTTGAGCAGGGCTATGCCTTCGTCCATGGGCCGCTGGAAAGCCTTGCGGCCGCTGATGAGGCCCATGCCGCCGGCGCGTTTGTTCACCACGGCCGTCATGACGGCCTCCTGCAGATCGGACGCGCCGTGCGACTCGCCGCCCGAATTGATCAGCCCCACGCGGCCCATATAGCCGTTGGCCACCTGATAGCGGCAAAGGTCGATGGGGTGGTCGGTGGTCAGCTTCGTGTAAACCTCGTCGCGGGTCTTGCCGAAACCGATGGCGCGGAAACCGCCGTTGTTCTCCGGAAGCTTCTGCTTCACGATGTCGGCCTTGATGGTCACGCCCAAATGATCCGCCTGCCCCGTGAGGTCGGCCGAAGCGTGGTAATCGACGCCGTCCTTCCTGAAGCTCCCGTTGCGCAGGTAACACCACAGGATCGTCGCCATGCCCAGCTCGTGGGCATAATCGAACGCCTCGGCGATCTCGACCAACTGGCGGCGGCTCTCCTCCGAGCCGAAATAGATCGTGGCGCCGACGGCGGCGGCGCCCATGTTCCAAGCGTCGCGCACGGTGCCGAACATCACCTGATCGTAGGAATTGGGGTAGGAGAGCAGTTCGTTGTGGTTGAGTTTCACGATGAACGGAATCCTGTGCGCGTATTTGCGCGCCACGGCGCCCAGCACGCCGAAGGTCGAAGCCACGGCGTTGCAGCCGCCCTCGACGGCCAGCTTCACGATGTTCTCCGGATCGAAATAGGCCGGATTCGGAGCGAACGACACGCCGGCCGCATGTTCGATGCCCTGATCCACGGGCAGGATCGACACATAGCCCGTACCGGCCAGACGGCCGTGGGAGAGTATCCACTGCAGGCTGCCGAGGGTGCGGATATTGCGGTCGGACTCCATCCAGACCCGGTCGACGGTGTCGGGCGCGGGAAGGTACAGCAGTTTCTTGTCGATGGTCCGGCACACATGGGAAAGGTAGTATTCGGCCTTTTCCCCAAGAATTTCAATCGTCTTGCTCATAATCTTTCGTATTTTACGACATGCCCTGCAATTCAGGGTCCAAACACGACAGCCGGCGCGAAACAAAAACTGCCCCGGTATCGGGGCAGCTTATTTTTTCGTGTTGCGGTACTCGGTGGGAGACTCGCCCGTATGCTTCTTGAAATAACGCCCCAGATAGGACTGGTCGGGAAAATGCAGGCGGTAGGCGATCTCCTGCACCGACAGATCCGTCGACTGCAGGAGCATCTTGATCTCCAGCAGCACCGAGCGGTCGATGAACTCCTTGGCCGAGCTATGCGCGATATTGCGCACGATGGTCGAGAGATAACGTGTCGAAATGCAGAGTTTGTCGGCATAGAACGACACCTCGCGCTGCTGCGAACTGTGTTCGTGCACCAGCGCGACGAAACGGTGGAAAAGCTCCGTCTGGCGCGTCGTCGTTTCGGGCGTCTGCTGCTGCATGTTGGCGTAACGCTGCAATTTGTCGTAAATCTCCAGCAGCACGTTCTGCAGGCGGTTGCGGATAATCGTATTGCGGAACACATTGTTGCGGTCGCGGTAGGTGTATGCGGCCATCTGAAACCAAGTACTGGCGCCTTCCACGATGCGGGCGGGCGGATAGGTGATCGGATTTTCGCGCAGCATCCTGAAAAACGACGGTTCGAGACGGAAGCCGGCTTCGGCGAAAAGGTCCCGCGAGAAGGCGCAGAAGGTCATCCGGAAATCCTCCGTGCGGTTGGTCAGCATCAGCAGCGAGCCGGGCAGCACCAGAATCAGCGTGTTGCGCCGCACCTGACCGCAATATTGGTTCACGGTGGCCTCGGCGCTGCCCTTGCGGCAGTAGAGGATCGCCCCGCCTTCGCAGCGGCTCGCATAATTGCCGAAAAAGGCGAAATCGGACTCTCCGACGACGAACTGTTCTTCCGGTGTGGTTATTATGGGGTTAGTCGCTGACATAACAATTCTTTTTTCGAACAAATTTAACGCTTTTTTCATTAATTTCCTAAATTTTGTTCCGAAAAACACCAACACTGTTCGCAATATAATGGCATATCGTCGGCCTTTTTACGGTACTTTTGCACCGTAAAAAGTTTTTTTAGTTTAAAAAAGAGGAGAATTATGAAGCAAACATTTGTGAAAGCAGCCGTCATGGCCTGCTTCATGGCAGCCGTTTCGTGCGGACAGGCACCGACGGCAATGGGCCCCGCGGAATACGCCGTGATGACCATAGCCACTACCGACCGCGAAATCCCGATCAACTACTCGGCGACCATCCGCGGACGTCAGGACATCGCCATCTATCCGCAGGTTTCGGGAACCATCTTCGAACTCTGCGTAAACGAGGGTCAGACCGTTTCGAAAGGCCAGCCCCTTTTCATCATAGATCAGGTGCCGTACAAAGCGGCGCTGCAGACCGCAGAAGCCAACGTGGCGGCTGCCAAAGCCGGCGTAGCCACGGCGCAGCTCACCTACGACAGCAAAAAGGAGCTTTACGCCAAGAACGTGGTTTCGCAGTACGACCTGCTGACGGCCGAAAACACGCTGCTGACTGCCAAGGCCCAGCTCGCGCAGGCCGAGGCGCAGCGCGTAAACGCCGCCAACAACCTCTCCTATACGGTCGTGAAGGCTCCGGCCAACGGCGTGGTGGGAACGCTGCCGTACCGTGTCGGCGCGCTGGTAAGCGCATCGATTCCGCAGCCGCTGACGACCGTATCGGACAACTCGGACGTATACGTCTACTTCTCGATGACCGAGAACCAGCTGCTCAACCTGACCCGTCAGTACGGTTCGATCGCCAACACGCTCAAGAACATGCCCGACGTACAGCTGGTGCTCAACGACGGTTCGGTCTATGACCGGACGGGCCGCATCGAGTCGATCAGCGGCGTCATCGACACCTCGACGGGCAGCGTACAGCTGCGCGCCGTGTTCCCCAATGCGGACGGCCTGCTCCATAGCGGCGGCGCCGGCAGCGTGATCGTGCCCAACATTCACAAAGACTGCGTAGTCGTACCGCAGGTTGCGACCTTCGAACTGCAGAACAAGGTATACGTATATAAGGTAGAGGACGGCAAAGCCGCATCGTCGATGATCGACGTGGAGAAGATCAACAACGGCAGAGAGTATATCGTCAAGTCCGGACTTACGCCGGGCGACGTGATCGTCGCCGAAGGCGTAGGTCTGCTGCGTGAAGGTACGCCCATTGTCGTCAAGGGGCAGGGCGCCGCAGCGCAGGCCGCTCCTGAGGCCGCAACCCAAACCGAAAAGGAGGAATAACCTATGACACTGAAACATTTTATCGAACGACCCGTACTGGCGTCGGTCATATCCATCGTAATCGTAATCGCCGGTCTTATCGGTCTCGCGACGCTGCCCGTCGAGCAGTATCCCGACATCGCTCCCCCGACGGTGATGGTGCACGCCTCCTATCCGGGAGCCAGCGCAGAGACCATCCAGAAATCGGTCATCGTACCGCTCGAACAAGCTATCAACGGTGTGGAGGACATGACCTACATGACCTCCAGCGCCGCAGTCGGCAGCGCATCCGTAACGGTTTACTTCCGTCAGGGAATCAATGCCGACATGGCCGCCGTCAACGTGCAGAACCGAATATCGCGCGCTACCGGACAGCTGCCCTCGGAGGTGACGCAGATCGGTGTGACCACCATGAAGCGCCAGACCTCCATGGTGAAAATATTCTCGCTTTACAGCCCCGACGACTCCTACGACGAGACGTTCCTGTCGAACTATCTGAAGATCAACATCGAGCCGCGCGTTCTTCGTATCGCGGGCGTCGGCGAAGCCTTCACGCTGGGAGCCGACTACTCGATGCGTATCTGGCTCAAGCCCGACGTAATGGCCCAGTACAAGCTCATCCCGTCGGACGTAACGGCGGCCCTCGCCGAGCAGAACATCGAGTCGGCAACCGGTACGCTGGGTGAAAACTCGCAGAACACGTTCCAGTATACGATGAAGTACCGCGGACGTCTGATGACTCCGGAGGAATTCGGGGAAATCGTACTCCTCGCACAACCCGACGGTACGATCCTGCACCTGAAAGACGTCGCCGACATCGAGCTGGGCAGCGAATCCTATGCCTACAAGGGCTACACCAACGGCCATCCGGGTGTCAGCACGATGGTCTTCCAGACCGCCGGTTCGAACGCCACGCAGGTCGTCAACGAGATCAACGCACTGCTCGAAGAGGTCGAAAGCGAACTGCCCAAAGGCGTCGCCATCGCACACCTGCAGAGCGTGAACGACTTCCTCTACGCCTCGATCAACGAAGTGATCAAGACGCTGATCGAAGCCATCCTGCTCGTTATCCTCGTGGTATACGTCTTCCTGCAGGATATCCGCTCGACGCTGATCCCCACGATCTCGATCCTCGTGGCGCTGGTCGGAACCTTCGCGTTCCTCTCGGTGGCCGGATTCTCGATCAACCTGCTGACGCTCTTCGCACTCGTCCTTGCCATCGGTACGGTCGTCGACGACGCCATTATCGTGGTGGAGGCTGTCCAAGCGCGTTTCGACGTGGGATATAAGTCCTCCTATATGGCAACCATCGACGCCATGTCGGGTATCACCTCGGCGATCATCACCTCGACGTTGGTCTTCATGGCCGTGTTCATTCCCGTAGCCATGATGGGCGGAACGTCGGGCGTATTCTACACGCAGTTCGGTATCACGATGGCCGTGGCCGTCGGTATCTCGGCGATCAACGCTCTTACGCTCTCCCCGGCCCTCTGCGCACTGCTCCTCAAACCGTATCTCGACGAGAACGGCGAAATGCGCGACAACTTCGCGGCACGCTTCCGCAAGGCTTTCAACAGCGGATTCAGCGCCATGATCAACAAATACAAGCACGGAGTACTGCTCTTCATCAAGCACAAATGGCTGATGTGGTCCACGCTCGGACTGGCGTTCGCCGCCCTTGTCTTACTGATGAACACCACGAAGACGGGTCTGGTGCCCGATGAGGACCAAGGTACGATCATGGTCAACGTCACAACGGCTCCGGGCACTTCGCTCGCCGAAACGCATCAGGTCATGGAAGAGGTCTCCGCCCGCATCAAGGCCATTCCCCAGATCAGGGACTTCATGCAGGTGGCCGGATACGGTATGATCGCCGGTCAGGGTTCGTCCTACGGTATGTGTATCATCAAGCTGAAGGATTGGGAGGAACGTCCCGAAAAAACGGATGCCGTAAACGCGGTCATCGGTCAGATCTACGGACGCACGGCCGATATCAAGAACGCGCAGATCTTCGCCGTGGCGCCGCCGATGATTTCGGGTTACGGCACCTCGACCGGCTTCTCCATGCACCTGCAGGATAAGTCGGACGGCAGCCTGACCGACTTCTACAACATCTACCTGCGGTTCATCGGAGCGCTGAACCAGCGTCCGGAGATCGCAATGGCCTACTCGACCTTCAACATCAACTTCCCGCAGTACGTCGTAAGCATCGACGCGGCGAAGGCCAAACGCGCCGGCGTATCGCCCAACGCGATTCTCTCAACGCTTTCGGGTTACTACGGCGGCCAGTACGTTTCGAACGTCAACCGCTTCTCGAAGATGTACTATGTGACGATTCAGTCCGACCCGAAATACCGTCTCAACACCGAGTCGCTCAATAACGTCTTCGTGCGTACGAACAACGGGGAGATGGCTCCGCTGGGACAGTTCGTGGATCTGACGAGGGTTTACAGCTCCGAAGTGCTCAACCGCTTCAACATGTACAGCTCGATCGCCGTGAACGGCACCGCCGCCGACGGATATTCGTCGGGCGACGCCATCCGCGCCATTCAGGAAGTCGCGGCGCAGGTGCTCCCGAAAGGCTACGGTTACGACTTCGACGGCATCACCCGCGAGGAGGCGCAGACAGGCAGCAACACGACGATCATCTTCGGCATCTGTCTCCTGCTGATCTACCTCATCCTGAGCGCTCTGTACGAGAGCTTCCTGATTCCGTTCGCCGTCATTCTCTCCGTGCCGTGCGGTCTGCTGGGTTCGTTCCTCTTCGCCAAGATGATGGGACTGGAGAACAATATCTACCTGCAGACGGGTATCATCATGCTGATCGGTCTGCTTTCGAAGACCGCCATCCTGATTACGGAGTACGCCGCCGACCGCCGCGCCGCGGGCATGAGCCTCACGCAGGCCGCCGTATCCGCCGCCAAGGCCCGTCTCCGTCCTATCCTGATGACCGTCCTCACCTGCGTATTCGGTATGATTCCGCTGGTGTTCTCGCACGGTGTGGGCGCCAACGGCAACTCCACCCTCGGTTCGGGTGTCGTGGGAGGTATGATCGTCGGAACGCTGGCGCTGCTGTTCCTCGTACCGACGCTGTTCATCGTCTTCCAGACCCTGCAGGAGAAGGTCAAGCCGCTGGAGTTCGATCCCGATCCGCAGTGGGCCGTGCGCGCCGAGCTGGAGGAGTGTAAAAACGAGAAAGAGTAACAAGATGAAAAAGCTTATTATCATACTGGCCGCAGCGGCCATGACCGGCTGCGGCATCTACAAGCCCTATACGCGTCCCGAAGTGAAAACCGACGGACTCTACGGCACGGCCGAAACCGCCGATACGATGACGATCGGCAATATCGGCTGGGAAGAGATGTTCTCCGATCCCTACCTGCAGACGCTTATCCGGCAGGGACTGGAGAACAACACCGACCTGCAGTCGGCGCAGTGGCGGGTAAAGGAGGCCGAGGCGACGCTTAAATCGGCGCGTCTGGCTTACCTGCCGTCGTTCAACTTCGCACCGCAGGGCAACCTGAGCAGTTTCGACTGGGCGACGCCGTCGAAAACCTACAACATTCCCGTGACGGCAAGCTGGCAGATCGACATTTTCAACGGTCTGACCAATGCCAAGCGCAAAGCCAAAGCGCTCTACGCCCAGAGCCGGGAGTACGAGCAGGCCGTGAAGACGCAGCTGATCTCAGGCATTGCAAACCTCTATTACACGCTGCTGATGCTCGACGGGCAATATGAGGTAACCGAGCAGACCGCCGTGAAATGGCGCGAGAGCGTGCGCACGATGCGGGCGATGAAGGAGGCCGGCATGGCCAACGAAGCCGCCGTCGCCCAGTACGAAGGCACCTGCCTTTCGATCGAAGCGTCGCTGCACGATCTGCAATACCAGATCCGTATGGCCGAGAACAGTCTCTGCACGCTGCTGGCCGAAGGCCCGCACCAGATCGAGCGCGGCCGGCTCAAAGGACAGCGGCTGCCCGACGACCTGACGGTGGGCGTGCCCGTGCAGATGCTTTCGAACCGTCCCGACATCCGCAGCGCCGAGTATTCGCTCATGCAGTCTTACTACGCCACCAGCGAAGCACGCTCGGCCCTTTATCCCACGATCACGCTGAGCGGCACGCTCGGATGGACCAACAACAGCGGTATCCGGCTTGAAAATCCCGGCAAGATCCTTTGGTCGGCGGCGGCATCGCTTCTGCAGCCGATCTTCAACGCCAATGCCAACCGCGCCCGCGTGAAGATCGCCAAGGCACAGCAGGAGGAGACCAAGCTGGCGTTCCAGCAGGCGCTGCTCAACGCCGGCGCCGAGGTGAACAACGCCCTTACGCAGTGTCAGTCGGCCCGCGCGAAGGCCGATCTGCGGGTACAGCAGATCGAGGCGCTGGAGCGCGCCGTGGAGAGCACGGAACTGCTGATGAAGCATAGCAGCACGACCTATCTGGAAGTGCTGACCGCCCAGCAGTCGCTGCTTTCGGCCCAGCTGTCTCAGATAGCCGACCGCTTCGACGAAATACAAGGCGTCGTGAACCTCTATCAGGCTCTCGGCGGCGGTCGTGACATGGCTGAGGAGGCGAAATAATGAAGCGGGGAGCGACCAAGGAGGAGATCATCCGCATTACGCAGACTCTCATCGCCCGGAACGGCATCCGTGCCGTCCGGGTGGATGAGATCGTCCAGACGCTGGGTATCTCCAAGCGCACCCTGTATGAAATGTTCGCAGATAAAGACGAGTTGATAAGCTCCTGTCTCGACTCTATGAGCAGCCAGCAGCGCGCACGCATTGCAACGTACCGGAAACGGCGCAGCGGCAGTGCCTTGCAGCGGACTTTCAAGCTGGCGTACGAATATATCGCCAACCTCTACATGGTCGAAAGCAGTTTCTTGTCGGACCTGCGCCATAAAATAATTTATGCGGACCATTTCGACGAACACCGCGAGTTCTGGCGCCGCGAACTGGCACACCACCTCGAAGCCAGCAAGGAGGAGGGGTTGCTGCTTCCCGAAATCGAAGCCGCAGGTTTTGCGGACCGCATACTGGAGACGATTCTGGAACTGCGGCTCAACAACGCCACGCGAGAGGAGGTTTACCTCTTTTGCCGAACGATTCTGCGCGGCGCGGCGACCCGGCAGGGCATCGAACTCATCGACAAAAAACGATAATTCGTATTTTCCAATATCAAAACACTCCGCAACTATTCGTTGCGGAGTGTTTTTTTCGGCGGTTCAATAGCGGAGAAGGAGAAGGAGAAGGAGAAGGAGAAGGAGAAGGAGAAGGAGAAGGAGAAGGAGAAGGAGAAGGAGAAGGAGAAGGAGAACTCCCCACACAAAACAAGGCCGCAGGAAAAACCTGCGGCCTTGCGGTTCGGAATAACCGATACGAATCTTTAATAGAGCATATCCTCGTCGGCTTCGTCCTCGTACCAATCCACGTGCTGGGCGCCGCCCGATGCGGCCCATGCGTTGAAATAGGTATAGGCGGTGCGGATGTCCTTACGCTCGGCAGGGTAGCGGAACTCGCCCGGAATCATCAGCGCCCACATCATGTAGTTGTCCTTCATACCCGTTCCCTTCGACACGAAGTATTTGTAAGGCTCGGCTTCGGTGAACGTATTGCCCGAAACGACCGCGAATCCGGTCGGCTTGTAGGTCGGCATATGCACCTCGGTATCGCGGCTGAATACGCCCGAACTCTTCGAATTGACGACGATAAAGGCGTTGACGGCCGATTCCAGCACCGCAGCCGCATCGACGGGCCGGGTGAAAGTCACGGTCGTCGTATGCTTCACGGTCGGAACGGGCGCCGTACCTTTGGAGGTATTGATGTAGGTGCCTTCGCCGAGAATCTCCTGCGCGGTGTTGAAGAGCGGAATGACGGCATATTCGTTGCCGGATTCGAGACCCGGTCCAGCGAATGCCCCCTTGCCGAAGGCCGTGTTCGTCGTCTCGACACTGGCGACCTGCGAAGCGGCGACCTTGTCCAGCTGCACGGCGAACGCATTGAGGTGCGCGGCGCCGGCGGCTTTCAGCTCCCAGTTGATGCGGATGGAACCCACCTTGCCGCTTTCCTTGTTCACGAGCCGGTCGATGCCGGTCACGACGACCACGTCGTTCATATCGTAATCGCCGATCCACGGCCAGCCGTCCTCGAAACAATAGGTGTAGGGCGCACCGATCACCTCGATGATTTCGGGTTCCGGCTCCGGGTCGGGAGTCACAGGCTCCTTGCCTCCGTTACATTTGCTCTCGGCAATCACGACCGTCTGCCTGTCGCGCATCACGGCGCCGTCAATCAGGCTGCCGGCGTCGATGACATATTTCGCATCGGCCGCATTGTCGTAGACGACCTCCATAAGACCCTCGAACTTAGTGCCGTAATAACGCGAACTGACGCCCTTCTCCCGGATCACGACCACGGCCATCGGCTGGTCGGCCTGCGCCTGACTGACGATGCGCACGTTGCCGCCCGATCTGCTCGCATTGTACTCGTCCATCGAGAAGATCGAGCCGGCTGCGGCATACAGCTCCGTATTGCTGTTGAAATAGACCGTTCCGGCGTCGAGACCCGAACCCGAAGCGATGTAGAACTTCGCCCCTTCGGCAATGACGTCGTCCGCTGCGGTATGGCAGTTCACGTAGAGCGTACCGCCGCCGCGGGCTTCGAGCCTATCCATCCGGGCCACACCTTTCTGGTAGGTCACCGAATAGTTGGTCACGTAGAAGGTCCCGTCGATGGCAACCGTGCCGTTCTCGCAGTTGTGAAGCTCGGCATAGGTGTTGAGCTGGAAATCGGCGCTTTCGATCTTTCCGTCGTTGTAGAGCTTCGCCTTGTTGGTGACCTCGACTTCACCCGCCTGCAATACGGCCGTCGCTCCGTTGTAGAACTCGCAGGAGGTGTTGACGTTGAACAGTCCGTTGACAACGAACGTGCCTTCGTTGACGACGGTCTTGCAGGAGAAGCTCGTCTTGTCGGTCGTAAAAGTACCGCCCTCGAATACATAGATGGCCGGATTGACCGCATTCTGCTGGAGGTTGGCTTTCGCCTCCTTGATATATACCTCGCCGCCCGGAAGCACCGCAAGCGTCGCCTGCCCGACGGTAACCGACGTGTCGAGCGTCAGTTTGCCCGCCACGTAGAGAACCGGAGCGGAATGGGGCGAGAACTTGCCGTTCAAATTGATATTGCCCGTAATCTCGGCGCCCGCGGGAATGTAATATTCCGCCGCCGCGGCATAGGGTTTGGCGATCCAGCTGGCTCCGAGGTCGATATTGCCCGCCGGCGTCTGGCGGATAACGGCACCCTCGGCGAAGTCGCTTTCCGCCTTGACCGACAGCGTCGGATAGCCGGGCATCGACGAGCTTTCGCTGCGTGTAGCCGCGGAAGTGCGGATTTTCGGCGCTTCGGCGCTTTTCATTACGGCGCCCGCAACGTTGAGTGTCGCGGAAACCGGCTGCATGCTGACCGACACGGTACCGTCGGGCAGGGTAGTCTGCACATAAAGGTTCCTGACCCCGGCGGGCAGCGTCATGGCCGTCGAGAAAACAGGCTGCGAAGCCTTTACGACACCCATCGCAACGATATTTTCGTCGGCCAGCACGGGCGACGAATAGATGCGTACGACGGCATAGTCGGGAACGAGTCCGCTGACGCTCGGCATACCGACCGCAGCCGATACGTCGCGCGTCATTTTCCAATCGAAGTCCGCAGGCACGGCAGCAACGGGCTGCTGTCCGCCGCCTTCGCCTTCGCTCGTCTCTTTTTGGCATGAAATAGCCAAAAACGTTGTCGCAAACAATGCGACAGCGAAAAGTCGTTTCATAAATCTGATAATTTTAGTCTATCCCTTGTGCATTGCGCACATTCTTCGAGACAAAGATAAACATTATTTTCAATTCCAAATCATTTCCGCTCATTTATTTAACAAAACGGGTCGCAATCGCATCTTTGGCATGCAAAATTCCGACCGCGGGAAAGGTTTTTCCAAAAAAATATCCCGCGGCGAGCGTAAAACTCAAAAAAACCGCTATATTTGCACCATTGGAAACAGATCCGAAGCTGAAATGACTGCAATGAACACATACGACAGCACGTACTGCGGAACACTCCGCGGTATGATGACCATGGGTATGATGTGCATGCGCAGCCGATTCCGCCGGGTGTAACCTTTCCGTATGCACGAACGACACAATCCGGCTTCCTTTGAGGTCGGATTTTTTTGTAACGAACAAACAGCGAAATATGACTCCGAAAAACTACCGATTCGAAACGCTGCAGGTACACGCAGGCCAGCAGCCCGATCCCGTGACCGGTTCGCGCGCACTGCCGATCTACCAGACCACGTCCTATGTTTTCGACAGCGCCGAACAGGGCGCGGCTCGCTTCGCCCTGCGCGAAGAGGGCAACATCTACACCCGTCTGAGCAATCCCACGACCTCGGTTTTCGAAGAGCGCATGGCTGCGCTCGAAGGAGGCACGGCGGCCGTGGCCGCCGCATCGGGCATGGCCGCCCAGTATCTGGCGTTCAGCAATCTGGTCGAAGCGGGCGACAATATCGTCAGCACGTCGTTTCTCTACGGCGGCACGTTCAGCCAGTTCAAGCATACGTTCGCCCGCATCGGCGTCGAAGTGCGCTTCGCTCAGGGCGACGACATCCGAAGCATCGCATCGCTCATTGACGACCGTACGAAAGCGGTTTATCTGGAAACGATCGGCAATCCCGAATTCAACGTACCCGACTTCGAACCCATCGTCGCGCTGGCGCACAAACACGGCATCGCGGTGGTGACCGACAATACGTTCGGCGCGGGCGGATTCCTCTGCCGGCCGATCGAATGGGGCGTGAACGTCGTGACGCACTCGGCGACCAAGTGGATCGGCGGGCACGGCACGAGTCTGGGCGGGGTAGTCGTGGACGGCGGCAACTTCGACTGGGGCAACGGCAGATATCCGCTGCTGAGCGAACCCTCGGAGGGGTATCACGGCTTCAACTTCTGGAAAGAGTGCGGCAAAACCGCCTTTGCGACCCGCACCCGTTGCGAAGGGCTGCGCGACATCGGCCCCTGCATCAGCCCGTTCAACGCGTTCCTGCTGACGCAGGGACTCGAAACGCTCTCGCTGCGCGTACAGCGCAGCGTGGACAACGCACTTGCGGTCGCGGAGTGGCTGGAAAAGCATCCCAAGATCGAACACGTCAGCTATCCGGGACTCAAAAGCAGCAAGTACCACACGCTGGCGAAGAAATACCTCCGCAACGGTTTCGGCGGCGTGCTGACGTTCCGTGTGAAAGGCAGTGCGGAGCAGGCGTCGAAGATCGTAGACAACCTCGGTCTGATCAGCCATCTGGCCAACGTCGGCGACGCGAAAACGCTGCTCATACACCCCGCATCGACCACCCACGCCCAGCTCGGCGAACAGGAACTGGCCGCTTCGGGCGTATATCCCAACCTGCTGCGGCTTTCGCTCGGCATCGAGCATATAGACGACATAAAGGAAGACCTGAACGAAGCGCTGAAACATCTGTAATGGAACCCCGCATTTACATAGCCCCCGAACCGTTCCGGCTGGAAACGGGACACACGCTGCCGGAGCTGAAGATCGCCTATCACACCTACGGCGAACTGAACGCCGCGCACGACAACGTGGTGTGGGTATGCCATGCGCTGACGGCCAATTCGGACGTCGCGGACTGGTGGCCGCACACCGTCGAAACGGGGAAATTCCTCGATCCGGCGCGTCATTTCGTCGTCTGCGCCAACATCCTCGGCTCGCACTACGGCACGACGGGACCGCTTCACACGAATCCGCAAACCGGCACACCGTACTACCGGGATTTCCCGCCCTTCACGATCCGCGACATCGTGCGGGCGCACATCCTGCTGGCCGACGCCCTCGGCATCGGACGCATCGGCGCGCTGGTCGGAAGTTCGGTGGGCGGATTTCAGGCCGTCGAATGGGCCGTCACGGAGCCGCAACGCATCGGCAAACTGGTGCTGATCGCCACCTCGGCCAAGGCATCGCCGTGGAGCATCGCCATCGACGAGACGCAGCGCATGGCCATCGAAGCCGACCGGACGTTCGGCGAGCCGCGCGACGACGCGGGAATGGCCGGTCTTGCGGCGGCCCGCGCCATCGGCCTGCTGACCTACAGGGGATCGCTGGGCTACAACCTCACGCAGCAGGACCGCGAGGAGCTTCCGGCCGTGCACCGCGCATCGAGCTACCAGCAGTATCAGGGAGAGAAGCTCTGCAGACGCTACAACGCCTACTCCTATTACGCCATTCTCAACGCATTCGACACCCACGACGCAGGACGCGGACGCGGCGGGGTAGCGGCCGCCCTGAGTCGGATCGCGGCCCGCACGATCGTCGTCGGCATTACGACCGACATCATCTTCACTCCGGCCGAGATGCGTGAACTGCAGGGCATGATCGCCGGAAGCGTCTACCACGAAATAGACTCGCCGTTCGGACACGACGGATTTCTGGTCGAGCACGAACAGCTGAACGACATCCTCCGTCCGTTCATGAATAACGAATAATCAACAAACATGCAGCATATGGGTAAAATTAAAATCGGCCTGTTCGGATTCGGCGTCGTCGGACAAGGTATTTACGAAGTGGTCCGCAAATCGAAGAACGCCAATGCCGAAATCGTCAAAATCTGCGTCCGCTCGCTCGACAAACCCCGTTCGATCGACCGTTCGCACTTCACGGACTCTCCGGCGGAGATCCTCGACAATCCCGAAATCGACCTGATCGTCGAGGTGATCGACGACGCCAAAGCGTCGTACGACATCGTGAAAAGCGCCCTGCTGAAAGGGATTCCCGTCGTTTCGGGCAACAAGACGATGCTGGCGCACCACCTGCCCGAAATGATCGAAATCCAGAAAAAGCACAACGTGGCGCTGCTTTACGACGCCTCGTCGTGCGGTTCGATTCCGGTCATCCGCAACCTCGAAGAGTATTACGACAACGACCTGCTGCTCGAAGTGAAGGGTATCCTGAACGGTTCGTCGAACTACATCCTCTCGCGCGTTTTCGACCACAAGGATTCGTACGCCAACGCACTCGCGCAGGCGCAGGCGCTGGGATTCGCCGAAAGCGACCCGTCGTTCGACATCGGAGGCTACGATTCGCTGTTCAAACTGGTAATCATCACGGTACACGCACTGGGCACCTATGTCGCGCCGGAGCGCATCTTCACGTACGGCATTTCGACGATTCACGATGCGGACATCCAGTACGCCCGCGAGAAGAACGTGAAAATCAAACTGGTGGCGCAGGTCGTGAAGGTAAGCGACGAACACTTCACGATGTTCGTCATGCCGGAGTTCGTGACGCCCGCCAAGTATATCTACAGCGTCGACGACGAGTACAACGGCGTGGTGATCCGCGGCGAGTGCTACGACCGGCAGTTCATGTTCGGCAAGGGGGCCGGAAGCCTTCCGACGGCTTCGTCGATCCTGAGCGACATCATGGCCCGCCTGCACGGCTACCGCTACGAATACAAGAAGCTGAGCTATATCCAGAAGCCCGACTATACGACCGACATCACGCTGAAGATATACGTCCGGTACACGGATACCGACATTCACGGCATCCTGAACTTCACGAAGATTCACGAACAGTACACCAGCGAAAAGAGCAACTACGTCATCGGCGACATCCTGCTGAGCGAACTGATCGCCAAACGCGACCGGCTCTGCGGCGACGACGTGTTCGTGGCCAATATTCCGATCTTCTTCCTGAACCGCGACTGACGCCGGGCGCGACCGGACAAAACACAAAAAACGCAGTGCAACCGCACTACAGAAAAGGTCCCCGAAAACGGGGACCTTTGTTTCGTTGCAGTGGTTCAGCGCACTATTTCGCGTCTTTCACGCAGCGAAGCGAGACTCCGTTACCCGCCGGCAGCGACGAAGGCGACGGATTGCCGCCGGACGCATAGAACAACAGCGCACTGTAGCTGCTTCCCCCGTCGTCGGTCGCGGCGCTCATCAGATAACCGCTTTTAGCCGACGAGACATAGTTCTTTGAAACGGAATTCCACATGCCGGCGAGCGTAAATCCGAAATCGGAACCCGCGGCCAGCGTTTGCAGTTCGTCGATATAAGGTACATGCCAGCCCGCAGGGCAGATTCCCCGGACCGGAGCGCCGGAAACGGCCTGTGCGCCGCCCAGCGCCGCAGTAAAGCTGTATAACATGCCGTGTTCGCGGACATACTCCGCATCCTCGTTGCCGTCGGGATACCAAATGCCCTTCGTCAGCAGCGCTTCGTCGGGCACATAGCGCAGGTTCTCGGCCATCCAGACCGTCTCCCCGACAGTCGTCGTCCGGTAGGTCACGCCGCCGTAGGAGAGCGTCTGCGAATCGTCGTCGCCGCCGTCACCGCTGCCGCTGCCGTCGAGCGATCCGCCGTCTTCCCAATCACCGATATCGCCGCTGAGCGAAATTTGGATCTCCTCGTTGGTAACGAGAACCGACATATCGTACCGTCTGCCGCTTTCGAGCTGTGCCGAAGAGAGGGTTTTAGTGTGGCTCCTGCCGTCGTCCGTGGTGACCGTGACGGTCAGGGCGGCCTGCTGGGGCACCAGAATCGCGCGATAGGTAGCGCCGGACTTCACCTCGCAGGCTTTGACCTCCGCAGCGGCGACACCGCTTTTGGCCGCCGCCTTCGGCGCCGAATAGTCGATCTCGGCCGTCGGAACGAGTCCGCCGACGCTGACTCCGGTCACCGCCGCACTCGAACTGTTGGAGACCACGATCGTCAGCTGCGACATCACATGGTAGAAAATCATGCCGACAGGCGCCGAAACGGGCGTAACGTCGGTTTTCACGGCCGCCAACAGGTCGGACGGCCCGTTGCCCTGCGTCTGGTCCGAGGAGACGGTGAATTCGTCGGGTCTTCCGCCTTCGGCATAGGGATAATAGGCCGTCAATACGGACTTTTCATTCAGGTCGTTGTACCACGACAGCCCGGACGCCGTAAAAGCCGTGCCGTCGTAGGTCATCGGCACGTTCTCGGCGTACAGGGCACTCCCCTTGGAGATCGTCAGACCGATACGGTCGCCGGTATCGAAATGCAGACCCGTGACGCGCGTACGGATAGCCGGAGCGATCTTCACGCAAAGCGTACCTTTCTCGGACTCCGCGCAGCCGGCCGCAATGAGGACCGCCAGAGCCATGAACAAAATCTTTCTCATCTCTTGATAATCGCAAAAAGTGACTTTTCAGTACAAAAATAAACCTTTTTACGTTATTATCAAGTGTTTCCGCTAATTTTTGTAATAGGATTCGTCGAGTCCGAGAATGAAATCGTCCCGGCGGCGGAACGTGACGAGCGTGAGCGCCAGCACCAGTGCCGCATTGAAGAAAAACGGGAAACGATCGCTGTGGGTTCCGAACAGATGCCGGAAAAGGTCCACGATAAAGGGACAGACCATCACGGCCAGATAGTTCATCGCCATCACGAACGACAGCGCCAGCGTCGCCGAGCGCGGCGGAGCGATCGTCGCCGCCTTGTCGTAAATGACGGGCTGGATCACGCCGTAGCCGAAGCCCGCGCACAAGGCCCCGACGACGAGCATCGTCTTGTCGCGGAAAATACCCACGCAGAGCAGCCCGGCGCAGATCAATGCGAGCGAGACGAGATTGACGCTGCGCGTCAGCCGCCGGATAATCTTGTCGATGAAGAGTCCCGGCACCATGATCGCCAGAAAGAAAAGCGAGATCAGCACGCCGGAGAACGAGCTGTCTATCTTGTAGTCGTCGACAAGGAACGAGGCGTAGAACGTCACGACCAGCACGGCGTAGGTGGCGAAGAAATAGAACAGCATCAGCCCGACGAGCTTGCGGCGGTCGATCATCTTATGGCGCATCTGGATGCTCTGCTCCGGTTCGGGAGTGGAGCGTCCGCGCCTGAGGAAAAACGACAGGGCCAGCGAGACGCCCGGCAGGGTATAGACCAGAAAGGGCAGATGCCAGTTCACATCGGCCAGATAGCCCGTGACGACGGTGGCCAGCACGAGGGTCAGGTTGTTGATCGCCGAACTGTAGCCCAGCTGACGCACGCGGTAATCGCCCGTGAAATAATCGACCACGAGTCCCGTCGAAAGCGGAATCACCATGCCTGCGCCGATGCCGAGAATACAGCTGATGACGATCAGCCACGCCATGCTCTTGGCAAAGATGCAGGCGACGCCGCTCAGAAAGAAGACCGCAAGTCCGACGGTGAGAATCCGGAGTTTGTCCCTGCCCACGGAGAGACGTCCCGAAAGCAGCACGAAAGGAATGATAAGCAGCGACGGAAGCGAGGTCAGCATCTGAATTTCGAGGTCGGTGGCTTTGGGAAATATCCGGTTCAGATCCCCCAGAATCGGAGATATGGCAAGTCCCGGCAGCGAGGCGATCGCCGACACGGACCATATCGCCAGCAATACCGCAAGCGAGATCGTACCTTTTCCTGTTTTGATTTTCATTGCCCGGTAGTTTACCGTCCCACACCGCAACTGTTATACCAAACAACAACGGGCCGGCAGCATGCCGGCCCGTTGTCTTGTCTTGCATATCGGTCGTCTACAGATTCTTCACCTTCACGCAGCGCACCTGCATGCCGTTGGCGCGGGCATACGCTTCGGCAGGCGCGATGCCGCCCGTCCCGGTGAGCTTCTCGTACCAGAAATGAAGCGCGTTCGACTGCGTGCCGTCCACGGCGGTAGTCCAGTAAAGTCCCTCCCAAGGCTGCGCGATATCCGCACGGGTATACAACTTCATCTTCGCTTCATCCTTCGGAATATAAATATTCTGAATCTTGCCGTCGTCGTAGCGGCGGCGTCCGCCGCCCATGAAGAACGATTCGGCTTTTCCGTCGGTCAGCGTCCAGCCGAATTTCTCCTCGTCGCCCGCGGCGGGAGTTCCGACGATCTCAAGCCCGGCAAAAGCGGCCGAAGGAGCGACGCGCCAGCCGTAGGGGCAGGGGTCGTTCACGCTCTTTGCGCCGGCATCGCCGTCCGACGACCAGCCGGCATCGGACTTGCTCCAGAGCCAGTCGTTGTTCGACTCGGCGACGCCCGTAACAAAGGCAAGCGGATGTTTGACGGCATAATCCATCGTTCCGGTCTCGGCGCTCGACGCGACCATCGTCACATAGGTGCGGCTGCCGCTGTCGTTGTACATGGCGGCGCCCTGACCGCTGGAGATCTTATAGGTGCTCGGACCGATGAACGGATCCTTGCGGCCCCACTGGTAATAAAGACCGTAGGAGGCCAGTATCTCGGACGTCGTCGCATTGCCGTTGGCCAGCGCGCCCAGATTGCGGGTCATCATCGTATAGCCGTTCAGCTCGACCGACCCGTTTTCGCCTTCGGGATCGTAGTCCGTCGCCCAGACGTGCCAGCTCCAGATCAGTTCGTCGTTGGCATCGTAAGCGCCGATCACGGCGTTGCCCTTGAGGATCTTGTTGCTGTCTTCGGTGTCGGCTCCGATGTAGAACGACGCCTTGCCGTTCTCCATCTGCAGATACTGCACCAGTCCCGACGCAGATTTCCAGATAACGCCCAGATGATCCGTCGCCAACGGCGAACCGTCGCCTTTGTGCATGACGTCGAACAGATAATTGGTCTCTTTCACGGATGCCATATAACTGTTGGCCACGCCCGCCGCGCTCAGGTCCACGGTCTTTACGACGCCGACGAAAAGCACGCCCGAAACGCTCGTCCCGCCCGGAGTGACCCCGGCCAGCACGACCGTACCCGATTCGACGGCCGTACCCTCTTCGAGTGCCGTGGCCGAAGGAGCAATGACCGTAAGCATGCCCGTGGTTTGGTCGAGCATCGGCTCGTCCCAGCCCGTGGGCTGGCTCGTAACAGAGAGCGTCTTGATGTTCCGCAGGGTGAAGCCCACTGTAGCCATGCCGCTCGGCGCGTCGATGAAGACCGCAGGTTTGTCGAACGATACGGCGCCCGAATCCTTGTCCTTACTGCACGACACGGCAAACGCCGCCGCAGTCACGACCACGGCTATCAGTTTTACGAATCCTTTCATATTGCCCAAATTTACTTTATGTCAGTTTAAAAAATCTCTGCAAAGATACCAAAAAGCGGGATAAATCCTATAAAGGCATCCCAAATATTTCATCCGTCGGGATTTGGGAATAATTATTGCCGCCTACACCCAAACGAAATATAAACTCAAATAGTATGTCCAACATGTCCAATTTGAAAATTGAAACGGGAAGCTCCCCCGCAGAGGAGCGGTTCAGCATCACCGTAACCGAAACAGGCCCCTATCTGGTATACGGGCGGCCGCCGCTGGCCGAACAGTTCATCATGCCCGACGAGTCCAACGACAGCTGGTATTTTCAGGAGGGCAGGCACTTCTCGACCGAATCGGAACCCACGGCGCTATGCCGCTGCGGAGCCTCCCGCCGCAAGCCCTACTGCGACGGCAGCCATGAAAAAGCCAGCTGGGATCCGCGGCTCACGGCGCAGCGGGATGCGCTGCTCGACAATGCCGAAGTGATCGACGGCGGCACGCTTCAGATGACGGACAACGAAAAATACTGCGTCTTCGCACGCTTCTGCCACCCGCACGGCGACGCATGGTCGCTCACCGAGCAGTCGGACGATCCCGAAGCGCGCAGGCTGGCCGTCCGCGAAGCTTCGATGTGTCCCAGCGGCCGTCTCATGGCATGGGACAAAGAGACGATGAAACCCTACGAATTCCGGTTCGAGCCGAGTCTCGGCCTGATCGAAGACATTACGATCGGCGCCAGCGGCGGTTTGTGGATACGCAGCGGCATTCCCATGCGGCGCGAAAACGGACAGACGTACGAAATCCGCAACCGCGTCGTCGCATGCCGCTGCGGACAGTCGGCCAACAAGCCTTACTGCGACGGCACGCATGCCGCAATCAAGTGGCGGGACGAACTCAACGGCGAACCGGTCGGCGAAACGCTCCCCGAAGAGGTGTACTGAGCCGGCGGCGAGGGGACAGAGGCTTCCGCGCCGTAACGCCCCCGGCATCCGAAACGGGAAATCCGGCGCCCGGCTCCGGCGTTATCCGGCAGGGCCGCCTGCGATCCCGCAGCAGCATCTTCCATGATACGGAAAGAGAGGACCGTCCCGTACGGTCCTCTCTTCGTATTTCAATCCGGCACAATCCCGGAAACGCAGCTTCCCGCAGGCTTTCCGGCCTTGCGGGAATGCGTCTCCGTCATTTGCAGAGGAAGTCGATATAATCGACAATAGCCTTGCTGCAGACCGGACAGAACTCGTCCGTTTTGTGCAGGTTGTTCATCAGGCAGTTCCGCCACGGGCGGTAGACGCCCTCGGCGGCATACCCGCCGCCTTCGAAAACGCCCACGACACCGTCGTACTCCTCCGTGTCGGGCGTCGGCACGGGAGTTCCCTCCGCCACCATCCGGCTCCAGAATTTATCCCCGAACCCGACGAGCGTCGTCAGGTTGGGTTCCCACGGTTCGATATTTTTCGCGTACATGTCGTCATAGGAGGTCGTGCCGACATATTCGTCGCCCAGCCCCAGCAGCAGATGGCCGAACTCGTGGACATAGATTTTTCCGGTGCGCGTGGGGTGGTGCGCGGCGCTGATGCCGTAAAAGTTGAAAATCCCGCCGCCACCGTATTTTTGGGTGTTCGAAAGCACATAGATATAGTCGTAAGGCACATGCGCCGCCATGTCGCGCAGACGCTGGAAGTCGGTAACCATCTGGTAGCGTTCCGAATCGAAGGTGTAGAAACTCGCGCCGCAGGCCGTATTGCGCCAGACGTTTTCACCGGGGATGGTCACGCCCGAATCGTCGGAGGGAGTCCACACGGCGCGGACGTTGAAGCGCGCGGCGTTCTCCTTATAGGGCGAATAGCTGAAAAATTCGTCGGCGAACGTGCGGCAGGCCGATTCGAATTTGGCCCGCTCGCCGGCACCGTAGCCCTCAGGCAGCAGGACGATGTCCACACGCTGCGCCGAATTGCCGGAATACATCACCTCGAACGTCTCGCAGCGGGGCGTGAACCGCTCGATAAAATAGGAATCGGGGTCGATATTCTGGCTGAAACGCTTCTCGAAACGCCCTTTGCCGTTGCGGGTGAAAATCTCGATCCGGCACGGACGTTTGGGATAGGGGAACACTACCGATTCGGGATAGGAGCGGCGCACGCTGTCGGCTTCGGGCGTACTCTGCCACTCGTTGAAAAGCGTGCAGAAGCCGCGGGAATAGATCTCCCGGCCCGACGCCCGGTCCACGATGCGGAAAAACTGGTTGCCGTATCCGGTCGTATCGACCAGCGAGACCTTCGACCCGGCCCAGTAAGGCTCCTCCTTCAGCGCGTCGAAGAAATACTCCTCAGAGCGGCTGTCTCCGGCGTGATAGTAGTCGAAGCGCATCGTTTTGTCGAAGAAACAGTCGGCGAACGGCGTCTGCGCAGCGGCGGAGGCGCCGGCTCCGAGAAACAGCATAATAAAAATCTTCTTCATGGTTCGCAGCATTTCAGGGCGACAAAAAAGGGGTACGCACAGACGTACCCCCGAATCGGCCCGTTGCGGGTTATTTCTTCTCCGGTCGTGCGATCGTCTCGCGCATCGTCGTGTCGGCCATGATGTTTTTCATTTTGTAGTAATCCATGATCCCCAGATTGCCGTTGCGGAACGCTTCGGCCATGGCCAGCGGAACCTCGGCTTCGGCGAGAATCACCTTGGCGCGGGCGTCCTGCGCCTTGGCCTTGTTCTCCTGTTCCAAAGCGACGGCCATGGCGCGGCGCTCCTCGGCCTTGGCCTGCGCGATGTTCTTGTCGGCCTGCGCCTGATCCATCTGCAGCTGGGCGCCGATGTTCTTACCCACGTCGATATCGGCGATGTCGATCGAAAGGATTTCGAACGCCGTGCCGGCGTCGAGTCCCTTTTCGAGCACCACGCGGGAAATCGAATCGGGATTCTCCAGCACGATCTTATGCGAAGCCGCCGAACCGATCGACGAGACGATGCCCTCGCCGACACGCGCCAGCACGGTCTCCTCGCCGGCGCCGCCGACCAGCTGTTTGATATTGGCGCGCACCGTAACGCGGGCCTTGGCGATCAGCTGGATGCCGTCCTTGGCGACGGCCGCTACGGGCGGGGTGTTGATGACCTTGGGGTTCACCGACATCTGCACGGCTTCGAACACGTCGCGGCCCGCGAGGTCGATGGCCGTGGCCATCTTGAAGTCGAGCATGATGTTGGCTTTCTGAGCCGATACCAGTGCATGCACGACGCTGGTGACGTTGCCGCCCGCGAGGTAATGGGCCTCCAGTTCGTTGGGATCGAGACTCAGGCCGGCTTTCGTGCTCTCGATCATCGAAGAGACGATCGTCGAGGGCGGCACCTTGCGCCAGCGCATCAGGATAAGCTGCAGCAGGCTGATCCTCACGCCCGACACCAACGCCGAGAACCAGAGTCCTACGGGTATAAAATAGAAGATGAGCCAAATCGCAAAGAGGCTCACGAAAATTATAAGAACGATCAATCCACCCTGAAAATCCATAGTTTTTTGTTTTTATTTGGTTGTTTTTACGATGACGCTGAAATTCTCGAACCCGACGACTTCGATCTCCTTCCGGGGATCCACATAGGCGCCCAAGGATTTGGCCTCATAAGTCCGTCCGTTCACCTCGATCTTGCCCATCGGCGAAAGGCGCGAGAGGGTCGTGCCGCGGTCGCCGACGCTCAGCTCCTGTTCGGGCAGGGTAGGCATGCTCGACGAATTGATTTTCTGTTTGAGCGAGAAGCGCTGCCACGTCTTGGCGCGCAGCGAAACGACGGTGGCGATCAGCGACAACACCAGAATAACCAGCACGACCACCGAACCGGCGACAGGGCCGAGATCGCGGAATGCGAGGTAGATCGAACTGCCGTAGCAGACCAGCGCCAGAATCGCGCCGATCGACACGCCCGGCAGCAGGACCAGCTCCGCCACCAGAAAAAGCAGTCCGAAAAAGATAAGGAGTACAATATAGAACATCGTCATAGGGAAGTTGTTGAATATTGGACTAAAGATAGGAATTAAAATCAATTATTCCGCAATTTCCGCGACTTTTATTTCCAAAGCCGGGTCGGTCTGCGTCACCGCGGCCGCCACGCGGTCGGCCACGGCCTTGTCGTCGAACGTCCCGACGACGAAGAGCTGCTGTCCCACGCGCGAAAGCTCGCACCCCTCGGCCGTATCCGTAATCGCCGCCTTCACCGCGTCGGAAAGCGCTTCGGAGCTGACGATCTCGACCCGGTAGGCGATATGCTGCGCTTCGGGATCCTTCGAAAGATTGCGGTACTCGCCGTCGGTCCACACGACGATTTCGGGGCGGACGAAACCGCGGGCCTTCAGCAGCTTTTGGGCCGCTTCGGCCTCCTCCCTCGTGGCGAAACCTCCGGCGTAGTAACACCATTTCCTGTCGTCGTTGACCAGATAGGAGAGCGGGTAAGCGCCCCGGAAAGTCGATACGGCGCGCTTGGTATTGAACGTGCCGAGCAGGATGCGGTATATCGTCCCGTGCTCGTAGACCTTGCATTCGGGAATGGGATGCTGATAGCTGTACTTCGGCGTCGAGGAGAAGGAAACGCTGTCGTAATCGAGGAAATAACGCTCTGCGACGTCGATCCGGGGCAGCCGGAAGTCGATGCCCTCCAGCTGCGCCGTCACGCCACGCAGCGAATCGCGCGCGGAGGTCAGCCCCAGCATATCGGCCACGGAGGTTTCATACCCGACGAGCACCTTCTTGCGCAGGAAATAGTCGGTCACGGCGTCCGAAGCGGTCTCGCCGCGCAGTTCCGAGAGCTGACGGGCGGCCTCCGAGAGCCGCTCCTCCTCGCGGGAAAGAATCTCGTCCCGCCCCAGCTTGTCCATCAGGTAACCGTAAGCATAGCTCTTGTTGTCGAAGATGTAGTTCCATGCGTCGGAGAGCGAATCGGCCAGCACGCGGTTGAAGCCCTGCAGGGTCTTGTATTTGTCGTAAATCTCCGCCGCATCGGCTTCGGCCTGCGCCGCGGCGTAGGCTTCGGCCAACTCGGAAATCGTGCCGTAATTGGCAAAATAGCGGTTCACGTAATCCACGGCATCGAGTTCCAGCCGCTGCGCTTCGACGAGCGCGGCATAGTCGGCCTCCGGAAGCTGCTCCCGGAAATAGGGGTTGCTGACCAGATTGCGCACCTTGAGCGAATCGGGAATCTCCGCCGCAGGATTTTCCGCGGCAGGCCCCGCCGGCTGCGACGCGGCGCCGTTCAGGTTGGCGAGCACCCACTCCTGCTCGATGGTGTTGATACGGTCGATCAGGCGGCCCTTGGCATTGCGGATTTCGAATATCCGGCTTTCGAGCTGCAGAATATCCTGCGAATACTGCTGGCGGGCCGCCGGGTTCTCGCGCAGCTGCCGCCGGGCGCGTTCCACGGCATTGACGATCGAATCTTCGCGCATCTGCAGCTGCGCATCCTCGCGCAGAAGCGACATATACTCCTCGTTGCTTTCGAGCCCCGCGATGCGGGCTTCGACTGAAAGCTGCTGCGCACGCAGGCTTCCGGCGCCCAGAAGCGCCGCGAACAGAAACAATATGCAAGTTTTACGAACCAACATTCCGGTTACCTCCACCATTTAATGAAAAAGAGTTGTATAAGCCCGAAAATCTCCAGACGCCCCAGAAGCATCAGCAGCGAACTGGATATCTTGAAAACGCCCGGCACGGACGAAAAATTATCCATCGACCCGACTTGGCCGAATCCGGGACCGACGTTGCCGATCGAAGCCACCGAGCCGGAGAAGCTGGTCATCAGATCGACGCCGAACATCGTCCCCAGCACCGTGCCGGCGAGAATCAGCATCAGGTATGCGACGATAAATATCATGACCGAATGGAGCGCTTCGTTCTCCTGAATGACCCCGTCCAGCTTGATGCGGATGATCGCGTTGGGGTGCTGCTGCTGGCGCAGGCGCGTGCGCATCATCTTCATCGCCAGCACCAGCCGGTTGGTCTTGATACCGCCTGCGGTGGAACCCGCGCAGGCGCACACGATCGAACCGAAAATCAGCAGGATAACCGCAAACGACGTCCACTGGTTGGAGTCGGCCGTGGCGAATCCCGTCGTCGTGACAAGCGACACGAACTGGAAAAGCGCATGATGGAACGCGGCCGAAAACGTAGGGTATATGTTGGCGGCGAAGAGACTGACGGCGATCAGCAGGCCGCCGCCCAGCAGCATGACGAGGTACCAGCGCGTCACCTCCGAACGGAATATGTTGTTGCGTTTGCCGGTCACCGTCGCATAGATCAGTCCGAAGTGGATACCCGCCGTAGCCATGGCGAAGATCAGGATCGTGTCGATCATCGGACTGTTGAAATAGGCGACGCTGGCGTTCTTGGTCGAGAAACCGCTCGTGGCGCACGCCGACATGGCGTGGCAGAGCGAATCGAACCAGTTCATGCCCGCCATTTTGAGCAGCACCGTCGTCAGCACCGTAAGGCCCACATAGACCACCAGCAGAATCTGCACGATGATCTGGGTCCGGTAGCGGTAATTATCCTTGGCCAAGGTCGAAAGCTCGACGCTCGACAGCGTCATCTTGTTGCGCCCCAGCGAGGGGAGGATCAGCAGTGCGAACATGACCACACCCATACCCCCGATCCACGTCGAGGACATGCGCCAGAACTGCAGCCCCCGCGGCAGCACCTCGATATCGTTCAGGATCGTCGATCCGGTCGTCGTAAAGCCCGAAACGCTTTCGAACCAAGCGTTCACCAGACTGAACTCCCCGCCCCAGATCAGGTAGGGGAACATGCCGACCAGACAGGCGACCAGCCACGAGCCGACCACGATGCAGAATCCCTCCTTGTTGGTGATCTGCTGCGTACGTTCGACGAAGATCAGCGGAAACGCCCCCAAAAGGGCCGTGAGCAGCGACGCGAGCAGCAGGGGATAGAACGCCGAATCCATGCCGCTGACAAAGGAAATCCCCGCCGACAACAGCATGAACAGCGCGATGAAAAGCATCACGACCCCGACATATCGCAAAACCACGTCTACTCGCATCGCAATCAGGATTTTGGCTGCTTGGAAACGGTTATCAGGGTCTCGATCTTCTCCTTCAGCTCCAAGACTTCGTCCTTGCAGTCGGCCTTGACGGCGAACGGCACGCGGAACGAGAGGTAGTCGCCCAGCCCCTTGTTCATCCGGATAATGGGGTTGACGCAGTAGACCGACATGAAGTAGTAGAGCATCAGCACGATGGCGATCATCACCACGAGCGAGATCAGCACCGGCGTAACGGCCCGGTAGGCGTTTTTCTTCATCTGCTCGGCACGCGGAGCCAGCGAGCTCTGCGTCGAGGTCATATAGTTCTTGATGGCAGCGGTCAGACGGCCGTAGAGGACTTCGTATTCACTGTCGTACCAGCTGCGGCCCACCGAATCGGGCGCGGCCGGATTCGCCGCGGCATGCGCTCCGAAGGCGAGGTAGTTGTCGGTCAGCAGGCGCAGCTCGGTCGTCGCGAAAGCCAGCGAGTCGAGAAACGACTTGTCGAGGGCTTCGCTCTGGGCCACGAGCAGCGTGTTCTCCAACCGCTCCATACTCGACCGGCAAAGGCTGTCGTAGGAGTTGTCTCCGAACACCGAAAGGCGGATAAGCGCCACGTTCTGCTCATAGGCGGCGTCGAGCATCTCCTTGGCCAGCTCGATATTACGCTTGTTGGCCTTCAGGATTTCGCCCGTATCGCGGCTCAGGTGGCTCAGTTCCACGAACGAGACCATCCCCGAAAAAAACAGCAGGCAGACGATACTCAAAAAACCGATCGTCACTCTTCTGCGCATACCCGTCATACTTCTTTTGATTTTATCAATGCAAATATAGTGAATTAATCGAGAATATCACCCATCAGATCGTGAGATTCGTCCATCGCCCCGAAGCGCACCCGGCAAATGGCGTTGATGCGCGTCCGGTCGTAGGGGGCCTTCACCCGGCGGTAGCTGCCCGTATAGCCGAACATCATGCCGCCGCGCAGGGTGCTTTCGAACAGCACGGTATCCTCGGAGCCGACGGCTTTGGCGCAGAATGCGCCGTGCAGCCGCCCGCAAAGTTCTTCCAGTTCGGCGACGCGGCGCGTCGCCACCGACGGCTGCACCTTGCCGGGCATATCGACGGCAGGCGTTCCGGGACGCTCCGAAAAAGGAAATATGTGGAGGAAAGCGGGCTTGAGTCCCTCCAGAAAATCGTACGTCGTGCGAAAATCCTCCTCGGTTTCGCCGGGAAAGCCGACGATGACGTCGATGCCGATGAAGGCGTCGGGCATCAGCGCCCGCACGGCGGCGATGCGGTCGGCGAAACGCGCCGTGGTATAGCGGCGGCGCATCAGTCCGAGAATTTTGTCCGAACCGCTCTGGAGCGGGATATGGAAGTGATGCTGGAATTTAGGTGACGCGGCGCAAAACGCTATGATTTCGTCCGTTAGAAGATTAGGTTCGATGGACGAAATCCGGTAGCGTTCGATGCCTTCGACTTCGTTGAGCGCACGCAGCAGGTCGATGAAACGCTCGCCCGTCGTACGGCCGAAATCCCCCGTGTTGATTCCCGTGATGACGATCTCCTTCTGTCCGGCCGCAGCGATCTGGCGGGCTTCGGCGACGAGGTCCGCGATCGGCATGTTGCGGCTGCCGCCGCGGGCATAGTGGATCGTGCAGTAGGCGCACTTGTAGTCGCAGCCGTCCTGCACCTTGAGGAAAGCGCGCGTGCGGTCGCCGCTCGAAAAGGCCGCGAAGAACGAAGTGAGCGATTCGGTATCGCAGCTGTAGATCTGCGCACGGCCCTTGCCGGAGAGTTCGACCACCCGTTTATATAACATTCCCTTATCATTATTGCTCAGCACGATATCAACACCTTCGATCGCCGCTATTTCCTGCGGTTTGAGCTGCGCGTAACAGCCCGTCACGGCGATGATGGCACCGGGATTGCGGCGGTGGAGTTTGCGGATCAGGTTGCGGCATTTCTTGTCGGCGTGTTCCGTGACCGAACAGCTGTTGATGACGCATATGTCGGCCTCGGCGTCGGGTGCGACGCGCACGAAACCGCCGCGCTCGAACTCCCGCGCGAGGGTCGAGCTTTCCGAAAAGTTGAGTTTGCAGCCGAGGGTGTGGAAATTTACTCTGCGTTGTTGCATAAATTGTCGTTATTTACCGGGCGAAATTACGAAAACTGTGCGAAAAGGGAGGGCTTTTCCGAGAAAAAAGCGTAAATTTGCGCGCAATATAAGGAGCGAGGCATGGAATTTTTCAGCGACCTGATTCAATACGGCTACTTGTCGAACGCGCTGGCGGCGTGTGTCCTTTCGGGCATAACGTGCGGCGTGATAGGCACCTATGTCGTATGCCGCCGGATGGTTTTCCTCGCCGGCGGCATCACGCACTCCTCGTTCGGCGGACTGGGCATCGCGTTTTACCTCGGCACCGACCCGATCGCCGGAGCGATGATCTTCGCCGTACTCTCGGCGCTGGGCATCGAATGGGCCGGCAGCAGGGGCCGCATCCGCGAAGATTCGGCCATCGGCATCATCTGGTCGGTGGGCATGGCCGTCGGCGCGCTCTTCATGAGCCTGCGGCCGGGCTACACGTCGGGCGATCTCTCCGCATACCTGTTCGGCAGCATCGTCACCGTGACGCACGGCGACGTCGCGGCGCTGACCGCTCTGACGCTGTTCATCATCGCCGGAGCGCTGCTATGGCTGCGGCCGGTGATGTACGTGGCCTTCGACCGCGACTTCGCCCGCAGCCGGGGCATTCCGACCCGCGTGATCTCCTACGTGATGGCGGCGCTGATCGCCGTGACGATCGTCCTCTCGATCCGCATCATGGGAATAGTCCTGCTGATTTCGCTGCTCACGATGCCCGTGGCCATCGTCAATTCGCTCTCGCGCTCGTACCGGACCATCGCGCTCTGCGCGCCGCTGGTCGCCGTGGCGGGCAACGTCGCGGGACTCGTCGCAAGCTACAATTTCGAAGTTCCGCCCGGAGCAGCCATAATATTTACACTCACTCTTACGCTTATTGTAGTAAAACTATTACCTTTGCGTAACAAAAAAGCCGGTGCCGCCGCATGAAAACCATCCATAAACTCGTACTGAAAGCCTACTTGGGGCCGATGGTCCTCACGTTCTTCATCGTGATGTTCGTCCTGATGATGAACATCGTGTGGCGTTACATCGACGAGCTGGTGGGCAAAGGACTCAGCGCAGGCATCATCATCGAGCTGATGACCTACTTCATGGCCAACATGATCCCGCTGGGACTGCCGCTGGCCATGCTGCTGGCGGCCATCATGACCATGGGCAATCTGGGCGAGAACTACGAACTGCTGGCCATGAAGTCGGCCGGCATGTCGCTCATACGCATCACCAAGCCGCTGATTATTCTGGTGAGCCTGATCTCCGTGGGCAGCTTCTTCATCGGCAACAACCTCGTGCCGTACGCCAACAAAAAGGTGTTCAGCATCCTGTACGACATCCGCCAGCAGAAACAGAGTCTCGAATTTCAGGACGGACTGTTCTTCAACGGAATCGACAACATGTCGATCCGCGTCAGCAGGCAGGAACCCGAAACGCATCTGCTGCACGACGTGCTGATATACGACAACCGCGCGGCCAACGGCGACATGAACACCATCGTGGCCGATTCGGGATATATCCGTCTTTCGGACGACAAGAAATACCTGCTGGTGACGCTTTTCAACGGCGAGACCTACGAGCAGACCCGCAGCAGCCAGTGGTTCACCCAGAGCAAACTGCGCCACCATATCTTCGAAAAGCAGGATCAGGTGATCCCGATGGAGGGCTTCGCGATGGGCCGCACCGACGCCAACCAGTTTTCGAACAGCCAGACGAAGAATATCAACGAGCTGCAGCACGACATCGACTCGCTCGAAAAAATGGTGAACAGCGCGACGACGCGCTCGTACGAACCGCTGCTCAAGGAGCAGATTTTCTCCCGCGACAACTCGGTGCTCCCGCAGCCCGACAGTCTCCGCATCGACAAGAGCCGGTTCCGCGACATGGCGGCGATGGATTCCATCGCTACGCTGCAGATGCGGGAAAAGGAGCGCGTATGGAATCAGGCGCGCACGCTGGCCAAAAACTCCCGCAACATGTTCTCGTTCGACGAGTCGGCGGCAAAAGAGGCGCTCAACCAGCTCTACCGCAGCAAAGTCGAATGGCACAAGAAGATGTCGCTGCCGGTGTCGATCATGATCTTCTTCCTGATCGGCGCACCGCTCGGCGCCATCATCCGCAAGGGCGGACTGGGACTTCCGGTCGTCGTGTCGATCATCTTCTTCGTGATCTACTACATCATCAGTCTGTCAGGCGAGAAACTGGCCAAGGAGGGAAGCTGGGACGCCGTATACGGCATGTGGCTCTCGACGTTCATCCTCACGCCCATAGCGATCTACCTGACCTACAAGGCCACGAACGACTCGGCGCTGCTCGACACGGACTGGTACGCCGGAAAATTCAAGGCGCTCTACGAACGCATGCGACCCGCGATCAACAAATTGAAAAACGCTATAAAACTCAAACGAAATGGCAAAAAGCACGATTCTGAATAGTGTGGAAGAGGTTCTCGAAGATTTCCGCAACGGCAAAATAGTGATCGTCGTCGATGACGAAGACCGCGAAAACGAAGGCGACTTCATCGTAGCGGCGGAGAAAATAACCCCCGAAATCGTGAATTTCATGCTCAAGGAGGGCCGCGGCGTACTCTGCGCACCGCTTTCGGAGGACCGCTGCGCCGAACTCGGCCTCAACATGATGGAGGAGAACAACACCTCGCTGCTGGGGACTCCCTTTACAGTGACCGTCGATCTGCTGGGCCACGACTGCACCACGGGCGTCTCGATCCACGACCGTGCGGCGACGATCCGCGCGCTGGCCGACCCGGCCACGCGGGCCACGGACTTGGGCCGTCCGGGACATATCAACCCCCTGCGCGCACGCCAGAAAGGCGTACTCCGCCGTCCGGGACATACCGAAGCAGCGATCGACCTTGCGCGGCTGGCAGGCTTGCAGCCCGCGGGCGCGCTGATCGAAATCATGAACGAAGACGGCACGATGGCCCGTCTGCCGCAGCTGATCGAGATCGCCAAGAAATTCGACCTCAAAATCATCTCGATCGCGTCGCTGATCTCATACCGGCTGAAGGAGGAATCCATCGTCGAGAAGGGCGAAACCGTGGACCTGCCGACCGCATGGGGCGATTTCCGCATCACACCGTTCCGCCAGAAGAGCAACGGGCTGGAGCATGTGGCGCTGACCAAAGGCGAATGGACCGAGGACGAACCGGTGCTGACCCGCGTACACTCGTCATGCGCCACGGGCGACATCTTCGGCTCGTGCCGCTGCGACTGCGGCGATCAGCTGCACGAAGCGATGCGCATGATCGAAAAGGAGGGGAAAGGCGCGATCATCTACCTCCAGCAGGAGGGGCGCGGCATCGGACTCTGCAACAAAATCAAGGCATACAAGCTTCAGGACGAGGGACTGGACACCGTGGACGCCAACGTGCAGCTGGGCTTCGGCGTGGACGAGCGCGACTACGGCATCGGCGCGAGCATCATCCGCGAAATGGGCATCAAGCACATGCGGCTGATGACCAACAACCCGCTCAAAAGGGCCGGGCTGGAGGGCTACGGACTGCGGATCGACGAGATCGTGCCGGTGGTCATCGCCCCCAACGAGCACAACCTGCGCTACCTGAAGACCAAGGAGGAGCGCATGCACCACACGCTCGGACTGGACAAGAAATAACCCGGCTCAGAAGGCCCGCATTCCAAATATAACACACGAAGAAGAATGAATCCGAAAGAGCTGCGCATCGTATTTATGGGTACGCCTGAATTCGCCGTACCGTCGCTCCGGGCGCTGGTCGCCGGGGGCTACAACGTCGTGGCCGTGGTCACGACACCCGACAAACCCGCCGGACGGGGCCAGAAACTGCATCAGAGCGAGGTTAAGCTGGCCGCGCTCGAACTGGGACTTCCGGTATTGCAGCCCGAAAAGCTGAAAGCGCCGGAGTTCGTCGAAGCCATGCAGGCGCTGAAACCCGATCTGGGGATCGTCATCGCGTTCCGCATGCTTCCCGAAGTGATCTGGGCCATGCCGCGGCTGGGAACGTTCAACCTGCACGCCTCGCTGCTTCCGCAGTACCGCGGGGCTGCGCCGATCAACTGGGCCGTCATCAACGGCGAAACCGAGACCGGCGTCACAACGTTCCTGCTCAACCACGAAATAGACAAAGGCGCGATCATCGCGCAGGTGCGCGTGCCGATTCTTCCGAAAGACAACGTGGGCACGATGTACGACAAACTGATGCACACCGGAACGGCGCTCGTGACCGAGACCGTGGACCGCATCGCCGCAGGGGATGTCCAGCCCATGGAGCAGACGGGAATCGACGAGAGCCGCCTGCATCCTGCGCCCAAAATCTTCAAGGAGGACTGCCGGATCGACTGGTCGTGGGAAGGACGGCGGATCGTGAACTTCGTGCGCGGGCTTTCGCCCTATCCGGCCGCATGGACCGAAATGCGCAAAGAGGGCGAAACGGCATCCCTCACGGCGAAAATTTATGCGGCGGCGTTCGAAGCGGCGGCGCACAACGAAGCGGCAGGAGCCGTCGAAAGCGACGGACGCACCTTTATCCGCGTGGCATGCGCCGACGGGTGGATCACCCTCGGCGAGTTGCAGATAGCCGGTAAAAAACGGCTTCCGGTGCGCGAGCTGCTGCTCGGACTGCGGGAGATCGGACAGTACCGGTTTCAGAAATAACCTCGCCCGGCGATCCGGCGCAATCATTCGGCCGCCGCAGCTTTGTTTTGCAAAGACGGCTGCCGTAATAAGAACATCCCGGTCTTTCGTTGCGAAAGACCGGGATTTGCCTTCTCCGGCGGCGGAAAAATTCCGGCCGCAAGACAGCCGACAACGGGACAGTCCGGCAGGAAAACAACCGACAGGTGAACAGTACCGACAATTAGACAGTTCCGGCAATAAAACAGCCGACTGCTGGACGGTTCCGACAACAAGGCAGTTCCGGCGATAAAGCAGACGACTGCTGGACGGTTCCGACAACAAGGCAGTTCCGGCGATAAAGCAGCCGACTGCTGGACGGTTCCGACAACAAGGCAGTTCCGGCGATAAAGCAGACGACTGCTGGACGGTTCCGACAACAAGGCAGTTCCGGCGATAAAGCAGACGACTGCTGGACGGTTCCGACAACAAGGCAGTTCCGGCGATAAAGCAGACGACTGCTGGACGGTTCCGACAACAAGGCAGTTCCGGCGATAAAGCAGACGACTGCTGGACGGTTCCGACAACAAGGCAGTCCCGGCGATAAAGCAGACGACTGCTGAACAGTACCGACAATTAGACAATTCCGACGATAAAACAGCTGACAGCAGGACAGTCCCGGCGGGAAAGCAGCCGACTGCTGGACGGTTCCGACAACAAGGCAGTTCCGGCGGGAAAATTACCGGCCGAAATATATTAATAAAAAAAGGGGCTTGCTAAAGCCCCTTGCGATTATCCTTTGATTTCGTACCCTTTGCCGAGCTTCTTTTCGATCTCTCCCTTCGGCAGCGGGCGCGTACAGAAGAACCAGTCGTAGCACTTCACGCCTTCGGGCTGGTCGTTCATGTCCTCGCCCTTCATCGGAACGATCACCTCGTCGCCCGGACGCCAGTCGGCCGGCATCGCCACGCCGAACGCGTCGATGGCCTGCAGGCCCACCAGCACGCGCTTGATTTCGTCGAAATTGCGGCCCAGCGCCAGCGGATAATAGATCATCGCCCGCAGCACGCCCTTGGGATCGACGAAGAACACGGCGCGCACGGCAGCGGTCTGGCTTTCGCCGGGCTGGATCATGCCGTAGAGATTGGCAACCTTCATCGACACGTCGTCGATAATCGGAAATTCCACCTTTATATCTTTCATGCCCTTGTATTCGATCTTTTCGCGGATCGTGCGCAGCCACGCGATATGACTGTTGCGGCTGTCCACCGAAAGACCGATCAGCTCGCAGTTCAGCGCCTTGAACTCCGCAGTGCGGGCGCCGAAAGTAAGCACCTCCGAGGTGCAGATAGGCGTGAAATCGGCAGGGTGGCTGAAAAGAATCACCCATTTGCCTTTGTAATCGGCCGGGAAGCTGACCTTCCCCTGCGTCGTCATCGCTTCGAATGCCGGAACGGGTTCGCCCAGACGCGGCAGTTGCTGTTCGTTCTTGTCCATAATAAGAAGAATTTAATGTATATGACCGGGCACGCAAAGTTGATGCCCTGCAGACTAAACATCGGGATTACGTCTACCAATTTACTGTTTTTCGGGAGATTATCCTAATTTACATTGTCCGTTTCGCGCTCCGGCGCGAATGTGTCTATACAAACAACGTTTTTGAATATCCCGGCGTACGGACAGAGTTACGGACCGAAAAAAGCCGCCCGGATCTCTCCGGACGGCTTTTCCATAAGCGTCGCTGCGGTCAGCGGATCTTCTTGATGATCTCGCCGCCGTGATGGATGGCTTTCTCGTTTTCGGGAAGCATCTTCCAAGCGCGTTCGGGAAGCGATTTCTTGAGGCCGACCATCACGTTCTCCATATCGACCACGGGGCGCACCTTGAGGTAACCGCCGAGAATCATCGTGTTGAAGAGTTTGGCCTGTCCCATTTTGGCGCATTCGGCCGTGGCGTCGATCGAGTAAACCTCGATGTCGGTACGCACGGGGTGGCGCGTGATGCCGTTGGTATCGTAGATCAGCACGCCGCCCGGTTTTACCATCGGTTCGAATTTCTCCATCGACTGCTGGTTCAGGATGATCGCCGTATCGAATTCATGGGCGATAGGCGACGAAATCTTCCGGTCCGAAAGGATCACCGTCACGTTGGCCGTGCCGCCGCGCATTTCGGGACCGTAAGAGGGCATCCACGTAACTTCGAAATCCTGCATGACACCCGAATAGGCCAGTATCTTGCCCATCGAGAGGACGCCCTGTCCTCCGAATCCTGCGATAATTAAAGTCTCTTTCATATCGGTCCTCTTATTTTACGTCCTTGATATCGCCCAGCGGATAGAAAGGCAGCATGTTCTGCTCAAGCCACTCGTTCGACGCGACGGGCGAAAGTTTCCAGCCGCTGTTGCAGGTCGAAACGACCTCAACCAGCGAAAAGCCTTTGCCGGCCATCGAATTCTCGAACGCCTTGCGGATCGCCTTCTTGCACTTGCGCACGTTGGCCGGCGTATGCACGCTCTGGCGCGTGATGAAAGTAGCGCCGTCGAGGTGGGCCATCATCTCGGCGATCTTGTAGGGATAGCCGTTCAGACGCGGATCACGGCCGTAGGGGGTCGTCGCGGTCTTCATGCCCAGCAGGGTAGTCGGAGCCATCTGGCCGCCCGTCATGCCGTAGATGGCGTTGTTGATATAGACCGCCACGACATTCTCGCCGCGGGCGGCCGCATGGATCGACTCCGCGGTGCCGATGGCCGACAGGTCGCCGTCACCCTGATAGGTGAAGACCAGATTGCCGGGATGCAGCCGTTTGACGGCTGTAGCGACGGCCAGCGCGCGTCCGTGCGCCGCTTCGATCCAGTCGATGTCGATGTAGTTGTATGCGAATACGGAGCAGCCCACGGGCGAAACGCCCACGGTCTTCTCTTCGAGACCCATCTCTTCGATGACCTCCGCAATCAGTTTGTGTACCGTACCGTGACTACAGCCGGGGCAGTAGTGCATGACGTTGTCGGTAATGAGCTTCGGTTTGGCATAAACCAGATTCTCCTTTTTGATTTCAACCTCTGCCATAGTCTTTACTTTTTAATCAGTTTTTCCTTGAGTGCGGCAAGCACCTCGTCGGGGGCGAACATCATACCGCCCTGACGGCCGAAATGCTCGACGGGAGCCGCGCCGTTCACGGCCAGCCGAACGTCCTCGACCATCTGACCCGCATTCAGCTCGGCGGAGAGGAAGCCCTTCACGCCGCGCGCGGCCAGTTCGGCAAGCGGCTTCTTGGGGAAAGGATAGAGGGTGATCGGACGCAGCAGGCCGACCTTGAGTCCTTCGGCGCGCGCCATCTCGACCGTGGCCGAGCAGATGCGGGCCGACGAGCCGAACGCCACGATGACGTAATCGGCATCGTCGCAGTCGATCGCTTCGTAGCGCACCTCGTTCTCTTCGAGGGCCTTGTATTTCTCCTGAAGGCGTTTGTTGATGATCTCCATCTTCTCGGACTGCAGTTCCAGCGACGTCACGATATTGCGCTGACGGTCGGCGGGTTTGCCGTAGGTCGCCCACGACTTGCACTCGGCGGCAATCTCCTCGTCGGTCTTGCGGGGACGCTGCGGCGCGAGCACCACTTTCTCCATCATCTGTCCGATGGCGCCGTCGGCCAAAATCAGCGCCGGATTGCGGTACTTGAACGCCAGATCGAACGCGACGGCCACGTGGTCGTGCATCTCCTGCACGGAATTGGGCGCCAGCACGATCAGGTGGAAGTCGCCGTGACCGCCGCCCTTGCAGGCTTGGAAATAATCGCCCTGCGAAGGCTGGATGGTGCCCAGCCCCGGACCGCCGCGCTGGCAGTTGATAATCAGGCAGGGCAGCTCGGCGCCCGCCAGATAGCTAAGCCCCTCGGACATCAGGCTGATGCCGGGGCTAGACGAGGAGGTCATCACCCGTTTGCCGGTCGATGCGCCGCCGTAGACCATGTTGATCGACGAGATCTCCGATTCGGCCTGCAGCACGACCATGCCAGTGGTTTCCCACGGTTTGAGTTCCATCAGCGTCTCCATCACCTCCGACTGGGGCGTGATCGGGTAGCCGAAATATCCGTCGCAACCGTAACGGATCGCCGCATGGGCGATCACTTCGTTGCCTTTCATCAGTTTTACCTCTTTCTCTGCCATAGCTTACTCGATTTTTTGACGATAAACCGTGATGACGCTGTCCGGGCAAATCACCGCACACGAAGCGCAGCCTATGCAGGCGTCGGGATTTGCCATCCGGGCCACGGGGTAGCCCTTGCTGTTCACCTCAGCCGACATGCCCAGCACATTGCACGGACACGAAGCAACGCACACTCCGCATCCTTTGCAGCGTTCCTTATCGACAACGACTGTTCCTTTTATTTTAGCCATAAGCCGTAGTTTTGTTAAGTTCCTTACAAATATATAAAAAAATCCCGAAGATTCTAAACGAATGCAACAAATCTTATCACGAAAAACGGATAAGTGAAAGCAGTGCGGCCGGAATCCAGCATCCCGAACGCACTGCACACAAAACATTTCGGAGGTTTTATTCCGCCTTGGGATCGGGTCCGTATTTATTTTCGCCCCTATGGCCGCCGATGCAGAACCAGACGAGGAAAAAGAGGCTCCACACGGAAAAGACCAGCATTACTGCAAGATAGCGATTCCGGCGCATCCGCAAAAAAAGACAGCCTTTTCGGGCTGTCTTTCAATCGAACGCGGACGGCGGCTACTCCTCGAAGGAGTGGATCACCACGCCGGAGCGGAGTTTCGGTTCGAACCACGTCGTCTTCGGAGGCATGATGTTGCCCGTGTCGGCGATGTTGATGAGCTGCTGCATCGAGACGGGGTAGAGGGCGAAAGCCGCCTTCATCTCGCCGCTGTCCACGCGGCGTTTCAGCTCGCCCAGACCGCGAATGCCGCCCACGAAGTCGATCCGCTTCGAAGTGCGCAGGTCTTTGATGTCCAGAATCCGGTCCAGCACCAGATTCGACAGCACCGTGACGTCCAGCACCCCGATCGGGTCGTTGTCGTCGTAAGTGCCGGGCTTGGCCGTCAGGCTGTACCAACGGCCGTCGAGGTACATCGAGAAGTTATGCAGTCCCGAAGGGCGGTACTCCTCGGCGCCCTTGTCCTCGACGGTGAAGTTTTCGGCCAGCTTTTCGAGCAGCTGGGCGGAGGTCAGACCGTTCAGGTCCTTCACCACGCGGTTGTAGTCGATGATGCGTAGCTGGCCCGCGGGGAAGGTCACAGCAAGGAAGTAGCAGTACTCCTCACGCCCCGTATGGTCGGGATTCCTGCGCTGGCACTCCTGTCCCACACGCGCCGCGGCGGCCGTGCGGTGATGGCCGTCGGCGACGTACAGCGCCGGAATATCCTTGAAAATCTCCGTAATGCGGTCGTTGGTCTTCCTGTCACGGATAACCCACAATTTGTGTCCGAAGCCGTCGGCGGCCGTAAAATCGTACTCAGGAGCGTTGTTTTCCACCACGCCGGCCACGATGGCGTCGATCTCGGCGTTGTCGGGGTAGGCGAAGAACACCGGTTCGATATTGGCTTTCTGGTTGCGGACGTGGATCATGCGGTCCTCCTCCTTGTCGGGACGCGTCAGTTCGTGCTTCTTGATCGCGCCCGAAAGGTAATCCTCGTAGTTGCAGCACATTGTCAGGCCGTACTGCGTGCGGCCGTCCATCGTCTGCGCATAGATATAATAGTACTCTTCAGGGTCCTGTTCGAGCCAGCCCTTTTCGCGCCATGCGCGGAAATTCTCGACGGCCTTGTCGTAAACCTCCTGCGAATGTTCATCCGCAATGGGGTCGAAGTCGATTTCGGGCTTGATGATGTGCAGCAGCGAACGCTCGGTGGCTTCGGCCTTCGCCTCGGCGGAGTTCAGCACGTCGTAGGGACGCGACGCCACCTCGGAAGCGTACTGTTTCGGGGGGCGTATTCCCCGGAAAGGTTTGATTCTTACCATATGTTATGATTCATATGTTATACACTATTTGTTCACCTGAAACCGGGTATTGCCGTTCTTGAAGAAATCCACGATCTGATTCGCGGCGGCAAGGCCGGCGTTGATGTTGGCTTCGGCGGTCTCGGCGCCCATCTTCTTCGCCGTGGCGAACACCCGCCTGCCGAATTTTTCGTTCAGCTCGGACTGGATGCCGGCGGCGATGTCGGTAATGTATTTCAAGTCTTCGCGTTCGGTCAGGGCCTTCATCACTCCCTGCTCGTCGATCACCTCCTTGCGGGCGGTATTGACCAGCGTCGCGCCCTTGGGCATCGACATCAGCAGGTCGTAGCCGATCGAGCCTTTGGTCTGCTCCGTCGCGGGGATATGCAGCGAGAGGCAGTCCGAGTTCTTATACAATTCTTCGACCGAATTCACTTTTTTCACGCCGTCGGCCTCGAAAACGGCCGAATCGGTGATAAAAGGATCGTAGGCAATCACGTTCATGCCCATCGCCCTGCCCTTGCGGCCCACCAGCCGGCCCACGTTGCCGTAAGCGTGGATGCCGAGGGTCTTGCCCTGAATCTCGGAACCCGTGCCGGGCGTGAAGCCGTTGCGGGCCATGAAAATCATCATGGCGAGCGCCAGTTCGGCCACGGCGTTGGAGTTCTGGCCCGGAGTGTTCATCACCACGATGCCGCGTGCGGTAGCCGCCGCGAGGTCCACGTTGTCGTAACCGGCGCCGGCACGCACCACGATCTTGAGGTTCCGCGCCGCTTCGATGACTTCGGCCGTCACCTTGTCGCTGCGGATAATCAGCGCGTCCACGTCGGCCACGGCCGAGAGCAGTTCCGATTTGTCGGTATATTTTTCGAGCAGGGCCAGTTCGTATCCGGCGCCTTCGACGATCTGACGGATACCGTCTACGGCCTTCTTGGCAAAGGGCTTTTCCGTCGCAACCAATATTTTCATACCTGTATTTTCGATTAAATGAATAAAATCTATGTCCGACGCCGCACGTTTCCTCGGTGTAAAGGTAAAGAAATGCGCCATGGGCGGATGTTATTTCGCGTGTTTGGCGGCGAACTCCTGCATGCACTCCACAAGCACCCTGACGCTCTCGACGGGCAGTGCGTTGTAGCACGAAGCGCGGAAACCGCCCACCAGCCGGTGACCCTTGATGCCCACGATGCCGCGGCTCTTGGCGGCCTCCATGAATTCGGGAGCCAGCTCCTCGTAACCGTCGGCCATCACGAAACAGATATTCATCAGCGAGCGGTCCTCCTTGTCCACCGTGCCGCGGAAGAGCGGGTTGCGGTCGATCTCGTCGTAGAGCAGCGCGGCCTTGGCCTGATTGCGGCGGTAGATTTCGGGAACGCCGCCGATCGACTTGAGCCATTTGAGGGTCTCCTTGAGCACGTAGATCGGGAACACGGGCGGCGTATTGAACATCGAGCCGTTCTCGACATGGGTGCGGAACGAAACCATCGTCGGCAGGTCGCGCACGATCTTGTCGAGCATATCCTCGCGGATGATGGCGAACGCAACGCCCGCAGGGGCGAGGTTCTTCTGTGCGCCGCCGTAGATCATGGCGTACTTGGTCACGTCGACCGGACGCGAAAGGATGTCCGACGACATGTCGGCGATCAGGGGAACGGGCGAAACGAGGTCCTCGTGGTACTCGGTGCCGTAGATCGTATTGTTGGAGGTGATATGCACGTAATCCAGATCGGAGGGAATGGCGAAACCCTTGGGAATGTAGGTGAAATTGCGGTCTTCGGACGACGCCAGCAATTCCACTTCGCCGTAACGCTTGGCCTCCTTCATGGCTTTCTTCGCCCAGACGCCGGTATTCACGTAACCTGCTTTCTTACCGAGGAAGTTGGCGGGCACCTCGTAAAAGAAGGTGCTGGCGCCGCCGCCGATATAGAAAATCTTGTAGTTCTCAGGAATGTCGAGCATCTCGCGGAAAAGCGCGTCGGCTTCGGCCATCACGTCGTCGAAATCCTTGGTGCGGTGCGAAATCGAAAGCAGCGAAAGGCCCGACCCGTTGAAATCGATAATCGCTTTGGCCGCATTTTCAAGTACTTCGTCTGCAAGGATCGACGGTCCCGCGTTGAAATTGTGCTTTTTCATAATATTCTGATGTGAATTTAGGGTTTCGGAACTCCATTCTGTTAGTTTGCTAACACAAATATAAATAAAATATTCCTGAGAATACAACACTTGTGCAAAACTTGTTCAAAGAAATTTCACCCGGCGTCCCGAACACCCGGCATTTTTGAATTGTTTTTATTACTTTTGCCGAAACTTAACATCCGCCGCAATGGTAAAATCGATGACGGGCTTCGGCAAAGGCGAAGCCGCTCTGCAAAATAAAAAGATCACGGTAGAAATCCGCTCGCTCAACTCCAAACAGCTCGACCTCGGACTGCGGCTGCCGGCCGTATACCGCCAGTCGGAATACGAAATACGCAACATCATCGCCCGCACGATCCAGCGCGGCAAGGTCGATGTCTTCGTGACCGTCGAGTCGCAGGCCGTGGAGACGCCGGCGCGTATAAATAAAGAGGTGTTCCGCGAATACCTGCACCAGATGACCGACACGCTGGCCTTCGCGGGCATCGACGCCGACTACGACGCCATCGTGCCCGTCATCATGCGTCTGCCCGAAGTGGTATCGACCGAGACGGAGAGCATATCCGACGAGGAGCATGCGGCGCTGATCGCCGCGACGGAAGCCGCCGCCGCCCGGCTCGACGCATTCCGCATGCAGGAAGGCGCCATCCTGATCGCCGACCTGCTCGGCCGCGTGGACAGGATCGAAAGCTACAAGGAAGAGGTCGTGCCTTTCGAAAAGGCCCGCACGGAGACGATCAAGGCCCGGATTCTGGACAACCTCGAAAAGCTGCAGGCCGACGTGGACCGCAACCGGCTGGAGCAGGAGATGATCTTCTACCTCGAAAAGCTCGACATCACCGAAGAGAAGGTCCGCCTTGCGAACCACTGCAGATACTTCCGCGAAGTGGCCGCGGGCGAAGAGGGCGCAGGCCGCAAACTGGGCTTCATCGCGCAGGAAATGGGCCGCGAGATCAACACCATGGGGTCGAAGGCCAACGAATCGAACATCCAGATTCTGGTAGTCAAGATGAAGGATGAGCTGGAAAAGATCAAGGAACAGGTACTGAACATATTATAATGGGCAAGGTCGTAATATTCTCCGCTCCGAGCGGTTCGGGAAAAACCACCATCGTACGCGAATTGCTGAAGCGTTTTCCGCAGTTCGAATTTTCGGTTTCGGCGACCAGCCGCGCACCCCGCGGATGCGAACGGCACGGCTGCGACTACCACTTCATGACGCACGAAGAGTTCATGCAGGCCGTGGCCGAAAACCGGTTCGTGGAGTGGGAAGAGGTCTACAAAGGCACCTGCTACGGCACGCTGCGCTCGGAAGTTGAGCGCATCTGGGCCAAAGGCAACATCATCGTCTTCGACGTGGACGTGATCGGCGGCATCAACCTCAAGCGTATCTTCGGCGGCGACGCATGCTCGATATTCGTCATGCCGCCTTCGGTCGAGGAGCTGCGCCGCAGGCTCGAAGGCCGCGGCACGGATGCCCCGGAGGTGATCGACCGCCGCGTGGCGAAGGCCGAATTCGAGCTGACGAAAGCCCCCGACTTCGATCACATCGTCGTGAACGACTCGCTCGACGAAGCCATCGCCGAGACCACCCACATCATCGAAGAATTCATAGCCGGCCGGTCATGAAGCGCGTAATGCTCTATTTCGGGTCGTTCAATCCCGTACACAAAGGCCATATCGCCTTGGCCGAATATGTCGTGGAGCAGGGATTGTGCGACGAAGCGGTGCTCGTCGTCTCGCCCCAAAGCCCCTACAAGCGGGCCGCCGAACTGGCGCCCGAAATGGACCGCTTCGAGATGGCGGAAAGGGCCTGCGCCGCATCGCGCCTGCCGGAGCGGATCAAACCTTCGGTGGTGGAGTTTCTGCTGCCCAAACCCTCGTATACGATCGACACGCTGCGCTATCTGACCGAGAACCACGGCGCGGAGATGGAGTTTTCGATCCTGATGGGCGCCGACCAGCTCGAACGGCTCGACGGCTGGAAGGAGTACGAAAAAATACTCGAATACCCGATATACGTCTATCCCCGCCGCGGCGAGCAGGTCGGGCGTTTCGCCGGACGCGTCACCGTGCTGGAGGATGCTCCGCTGCAGGATTTCTCCTCGACGGAGGTGCGCGGACGGATCGAGCGGGGCGAGGACGTCTCGCGGATGCTCGACGCGGGAGTCGCGGAGTACATCCGCCGCAAAGGGCTTTGGAGTCCGGCGGCGCGCAAGGCCGCACTGACGGCGCAGATCGCCGCAGAACCCGAAAATACGGAACTGTACGCCGAGCGCGGCAAACTCCATTACCGGCTCAACGAGTGGGGCGCGGCGCTCAACGACTTCAACCGCGTACTGCAGCTGGACGCCAGCCACGCCGAAGCGCGGCAGTATGCGCAGATGGTGCAGGAAATACTGGAATTCAGATACAAAGACATATACAACCCCTGACAATGACACGTTTGAAGATTGCCCTCATGGCGGGCGGCGATTCGCCCGAACGGGAAATCGCGCTTCAGAGCGCCGCGCAGATCGAATCGGCGCTGGACCACGAAAAATACGACATTACGGTCATAGACCTCCACCACCGCGACTGGCACTACACGGCCCCCGACGGCCGCCAATGGCAGGTGGACAAGAACGACTTCTCGCTGACGGTGGAGGGCGAACGCAAGGTTTTCGACTATGCGCTGATCATCATCCACGGCACGCCCGGCGAGGACGGCAGGCTGCAGGGTTATCTGGACATGATGGGCGTTCCCTATTCGTCGTGTTCGATGACCTCTTCGGTCATCACGTTCGACAAAGTCACGACCAAGCGCACCGTGGCGGGCCGCGGCATCAACCTCGCCCGTGAAATTTTCCTCTGCAAGGGCGAGACCGCGGACCCGGACGAAGTAATCGCCGAATTCGGGCTTCCGCTTTTCATCAAGCCAAACGCCAGCGGCAGTTCGTTCGGCGTGACGAAGGTCCACACGCACGACGAGGTGCTGCCCGCCGTCGAAGCGGCTTTCGCCCAGAGCGACGAAGTGCTGATCGAAGAGTGCATCGAAGGCCGCGAAATGGGCTGCGGCATGATGGTGGCGGGGGGCCGGGAGTATCTGTTCCCGATCACGGAGATCGTCTCCAAGAAGGACTTCTTCGACTATCAGGCCAAATACACCGAAGGGTATTCGGACGAGATAACCCCGGCGCAGATCGCACCCGAAATCGCGGAGGAGCTGCACCGCATGACACGCATCGCCTACAAGGCGTGCCGCTGTTCGGGCGTGGTGCGCGTCGATTTCATCGTCACGCCCGAAGGCAAACCCTATATGATAGAGATCAACTCCATTCCCGGCATGAGTGCGGGAAGCATCGTGCCCAAGCAGGCGAAGGCCATGGGCATGACGCTGGGGGAGATGTTCGACCTCGTTATCGCCGACACCTGCCGCAAATGATCGAGATAGACGACAAAATCGTAAGCGCCGACCTGCTACGCGAATGCTTCGCATGCGACATCGCGGCCTGCAAGGGCATCTGCTGCGTCGAAGGCAATGCCGGAGCGCCGCTCGAAGCGGAAGAGGTCGATATTCTCGAACGCGAATACGAAGCCTACAGACCCTATATGACGCCCGAAGGCATCGAAGCCGTCGAGCGGCAGGGCTTCATGGTCGTGGACGAGGACGGGGACCTGACCACGCCGCTGGTCGACGGCGCCGAGTGCGCCTATACCTACCGGGAGAACGGCATCACGCTCTGCGCCGTGGAAAAGGCGTGGCTGGAGGGGAAGACGGCGTTCCGCAAGCCGATCTCATGCCATTTATATCCGATCCGGCTCATGCGGTTTTCGAACGGCACGGTAGGGTTGAACTACCACCGCTGGTCGGTGTGCGCCCCGGCGCGCGAGTGCGGACGGAAACTGGGAATCCCGGTCTACAAGGCGCTCAGGGAGCCGATCGTGCGACGCTTCGGCGAGGAATTTTACAAGGCGCTGGAAGCCGCCGAGGAACTTATCAGACAACAATAGACTGCGTATGAAAAAATACTGCCTTACATGTATGGCCGCCGTAGCGGCGCTCACGGCCGCGGCCGCCGAACCGCAGGCTGCGGAGAAAACCGATTCGCTGCACGTCGCGGCCCTGTCGCCCGAAGAGGCCGCAGCGGTGGATTCCATCGCCGCGCTGCGACTGCGGCTGGCTCCCAAGCAGATCGAGTCGATTTTCGACACCAACGACGTCGTAGTCCTCGACACGCTCGACTCAGGCAACGACGCGGTGCAGGTGGTGCTCTACAGCAACAACACATGGAAATACGTCCGCAACCGCGAAGTGGCCAAGGACAGCACCATTTTCGAGAAATACTGGGATACGAAGACGCTCTTCCCCTACAAGGAGGTAGACATGTCGTCGATGCCCCAGTCGGTGGTCATCGACCTGATCGACTCGCTGACCGGCTACCACTGCCCGTATCAGGGTTCGGTGCATCCGCGCGGCAAGTACGGTCCGCGCCGTCGCCGCCAGCATCAGGGCGTCGATCTGCCGCTCAAGACGGGCGATCCGGTTTACGCCACGTTCTGCGGCCGGGTGCGAATCTCGGAATACAACAAGGGCGGGTACGGCAATCTGGTCATCATCCGCCACGACAACGGGCTGGAGACCTATTACGGCCATCTTTCGGAGCGCATGGTCGAGCCGAACCAGTGGGTCGAAGCGGGACAGATCATCGGTCTAGGCGGCTCGACGGGACGCTCGACGGGTCCGCATCTGCATTTCGAGACGCGCTATTACGGCCAGTCGTTCGACCCCGAACGGCTGATCGACTTCAAGAACGGCATCCTGAGCCGCGAAACGTTCCTGCTGAAGAAATCGTTCTTCAGCATCTATTCGAACGCGGGGCAGGACTTCGACGACGAGATCGCCAACGAGGAGCAGGACAAGAAGGAGGCCGCAGAAAAGGCCGCCATGAAGTATCACCGCATCAAGTCGGGCGATACGCTGGGCGCAATAGCCCGCAGATACGGCACGACGGTAAACAACATCTGCCGCATGAACAATATCAAATCGACCACGGTGCTGCGCATCGGCCGCTCGCTGCGGGTGAGGTAGGGCGGCGTACCGCATACGGGGACCCAAGCCCCGGACACGAAATAAGCCGGAGTCTCGGACTCCGGCTTATTTCGTCAAAAGACCGCGCCCCAAGGAACCGTCTCCCGGACAGCAGGGGTGTCTACCTGTACTTCGCAGGCTTCGAAGACAGCTCCCGCACGAAGAATCGCAGCACGGCATCCTGCTGTCCGGGCGTCAGGGTGAGCACCGTATGCTTTCCGCGCGGCGTCGGCGTGAAATAGGTGTATCCCTGATCGTCCACGCAGATGATTCCCGGTTCGGACACCCCGAACATTTCGGGACGCAGGACATACAGCACCGACATCATGTCCCATGTAGGACGGTCGTAAGGCATCTTGCGGTAGGCTTTGTAGCCCTCGACCATCGGGTGCTTTCCGGCCCACGCAAAATCGGTTTCGATACTGGCTCCGGGATAATTCACCGTCTTGCCCAGTTCGAGCGACACGACCGCCACGGGTACGGGACAGAGCGCGAAAAGCCGCTTGGCGTTGGGGATGTCGTTCACGATATTGTATTCGGCGCGGGGCTTGTCGCCGAAGCTTCCGCCCATCACAGAACAGAACTTCACCTTGCGCTTCACCAGTTCGATGCCGTCCAGCGGCGAATACCGATCGCCCCGGCTCTCCAGCAGGCGGCCGAGATTGGTCGAGAAACCGACGGAGACGACCACGACCGAGCTGTCGGGACTCTCGGCCAGCAGGCGGCGGTAAAGGGTTACGGGATCGCCGTAGTCCCGGTCCCTGCGGCTGCGGGGGAAAAGTCCCGACTCGCAGACAGCGCGCGCGTAGTCGTCGCGTTTGAGCACCACGCCGTCACGGACCCTTCCGACCGGAATTTCGGGATAGCCGTACCACGTATTCATCATATCTATATAGCGGGGCGAGAATTCGGTATCCTTGCTGCTGAGGATGCCGAGCAGGATGATTTCACCCCGGTCCACCGCCTTGTAAAGCATATCGAGCGCCAGCGGATCATCCACGTCGTTGCCCATGTCGGTATCGAAAATCACCCGCAGGGGTGCGGCGGGCGTCTGCTGCGCCCGGACCGCCGGCGTACAGAGGGCGGCAAGCGCCGCCAGAATCAAAAGTTTCTTCATCGTTTCAGGTTATTCAGTTGCCTCCGGAGAGAATGATACATGCCAGACCGAGAATAAAGAAGAGGAACATGACCGCCAGCAGCCAGCCCACCGAGCGGCCCGCGCCCCGGAACTCCTTCCAGACGAAAACGCCCCAGACGGCGGCGACCATCGGCGCGCCCTGTCCCAGCGCATAGGAAATGGCGGCCCCGGCCTTACCTGCGGCGATATAGCTGAACGCCGTACCCAGACACCAGACCGCGCCGCCCAGCATCCCGACCAAATGGGTACGGGCCGAGCCTTTGAAATAGGCGTCGTAACCGACCGGCGTACCGACGAAGGGCCGTTTCATGACGAGCGTGTTGAAAACGAAGTTGCTCAGCAGAACGCCCACCGAGAAGATGAAGATTGCCGAATAGGGCGTCAGCATGCCGGGGGTGGGGGATTCGAAGTTGTCGAGGTCCATCGCCGCGGCCACGAAGCGGTAGAAAAACGACATCAGGACGCCGGCCAGCACCGCCAGCAGAATGCCTTTGCGGTTTTGCGCCGAGGAACCCGGCTCCTTCCGGACCCGTCCCGAAGCGATTCCGTTGCAGACGATGGCGATGACGATCAGCGCCACGCCGAGGAACAGAATGACGGGGTCGCCCTTCGGCGCTCCCAAGTAATTGATGACCACGCCCAGCACCAACGCCAGACCCACGCCCAGCGGAAAGGCGACGGCCAGTCCGGCCAGCGACACGGAGGCGGAAAGCAGGATGTTCGAGGCGTTGAAGATGACGCCGCCGAGCAGTACGCTGCCGAGGGCTTTGGGCGCAGCCTGCGCGAGATCTTCGAGGAAGGGACGCCCTTCGCTGCCGATGCTGCCCAGCGTAAAGCAGAGGATCAGCGAAAAAAGGAGCATGCCGACGACATAGTCCCAGTAGAAGAGTTCATAACGCCATGTCCTGCCTGCCAGTTTCTGGGTGTTGCCCCACGAGCCCCAGCACAACATCGTGACAATGCAGAGTATCACGGCCGTCGCGTAATCGTTTACTACAAACATATTCGAAGTTTTAAAGGGTTGTCATTCGGTCGGCGGATCGGCCGTTATTCGCAAAACGGGCGTCGTCCACTTCGCGGCGCGTCGGAATCGAGCTTTGCGCCCCGATGCGGGTCACCGAGAGGGCGGCGGCGTGGGTGGCGAAGCGCGCGGCGTCCAAGAGCGGCAAACCTTCCGCCAGCGCCACGGTCAGCGCCCCGTTGAAAACGTCGCCCGCCGCGGTCGTATCGACCGCCGAAACACGGCATGCGGGCACCACGGCGCAGGTATCGGCATTTTTCACGAGCGCGCCGCGCGAACCGCAGGTGACGATCACGTTCTTCACCCCCTTGTTCAACAGCGTCTCCGCTGCGGCTGCCGCATCCGTCCCGTTCAGTACGGGACGTCCCGTAAGCAGGGCGCACTCCGACTCGTTGGGCGTAAGGAGGTAGACGTATTTCAGGTACTTTTCGTCGATCTGCGCCGCAGGCGCCGGATTGAGAATCACCCTCACGCCCAATTCGGCGGCGGTCTGTATCGCGTATTCCACGGTTTCGAGCGGTATTTCGAGCTGGATCAGCAGATAGCCGGCCTTCGCCAGTTCGGGCCGGACGTCGTCGATATCCATTCTGGAAAGCCGCGCATTCGCACCGGGAGCCACAACGATGCAGTTTTCGGCCGAATTATCGACCGTGATGAGCGCCACACCCGTAGGGGCCTGCGAATCGCGGACGACATGCGAAGTATCCATCTTTTCCGCGGTGTAGCGGGCCATCAGCTCATCTCCGAAAAGGTCGGTCCCGATACGCGCCACGAAAAGGGCGTCGCCGCCCAGCCGCACGACGGCGACGGCCTGATTGGCGCCTTTGCCGCCGGAAACGATCCGGAATTCGCCGCCGAGAACGGTCTCACCGGGTGACGGAATCCGGTCGGCCCGGACGATCAGGTCGGTATTGGCGCTACCGACAATCACAATTTTTTCCATAGGTTATAATTTCAGATTATCAATATCAAGTGTTGCGCAATCGTTTGTGCAATCACATATGCAAGTATAAAGACAATAAAAGAAAATTGCAAGCTTTTTTATGGTATTTTTTCATATGCCTATCATTATTTTCTTGCCGCATCCGAAAAAATGGCTACTTTTGTTCGGAACAAAAACCGGGCAACAATACGCACCGGCCTATTCGGGCAGGCGGGACTGCCGGCCGGAGAGCCGGTTGAAGAGCAGGTCGGGAAGCAGGTCGGAGAGCAAGTTAAAGAGCAGACCGGGGACAGACCGGGGAGCAGACCGGAAGGACCGAAAGGACCGGAAGGACCGAAAGGACCGAAAGGACCGAAAGGACCGGAAACGGGGCCGGCAGCCATACGGGTTCCGGCAGCCATAAAATAATATAACAGAACGCCGCATGAAAGAGACGCTGGTCACCATATCCAAACGGACCGGATTCGCCATATCGACCGTTTCGCGGGTGCTGAACGGACAGGCGGAGAAATACCGCATCAGCCGGAAAACCGTCGAGCTGATCCTCGCCGAGGCCAGACGGTGCGACTACACGCCGAGCCTTCTGGCGAAAGGACTGCGCATGAAGCGCACCAATACGCTGGGCTTACTGATTCCGCAGGTGTCGAACCCCTATTTCGCCGACATCGCCAGCACCATCATCCGGGAAGCCCGCAGCCACGGATATACGGTAATGGTGGTCGATACCACGGAGAACGAAGAAAACGAGCAGGAGGGCATCCGGACAATGCTTTCGCGCCGGGTGGACGGCATCGTGGCCGTTCCGTGCGGCCGGACGCCCGACCACCTCGAAAAGGTGGACCGCTCGGTGCCCGTCATGCTGGTGGACCGCAGTTTCGAGCGGACCTCGCTGCCGTACGTCTGCACCGACAACTACCGCGGAGGCGTGGAGGCAACCCGGATTCTGCTGCAGAGCGGACACCGCAGAATCGCCTGCATACAGGGAGTTCCCCATTCGATGCCGAACCGCCGGCGCGTGCAGGGTTATCTCGACGCGCTCCGACAAGCGGGACTGCAGGAGGAAGCGATCATAACCGGCGACGCATTCTCGCTGGAGAACGGCTACCGGCAGACCAAGCTCGCCGTGGCAGGTCCCGACCGTCCCACGGCGATATTCGCCCTGAGCAATACGATCCTGCTCGGCGCGGTCAAAGCCATCCGCGAATCGGGTTTGCGGATCCCCGAAGATATTTCCGTGGTGTCGTTCGACGACAATCCCTATCTGGATTTTCTGGTTCCGGCCATAACCCGTATCGGCCAACCCGTCGAAGAGATCGGGAAAACGGCTGTCAGGCTGCTGCTGGAGAGCATCCGGGAGGAGGTACGCTGCCGGACGCAGTTGCAACTGCCGCCTGAAAGGATCGTCCGCGACTCGGTCGCAAACCCGCGTACCGCAAAGTAACGTCCGCTCCGGACATACCCCCGCCGCAGCCACAAGACAAGCGCCGGCATCCAAGTCCGGTCGAACGCGCACGACACGTCCTCCGCGGCGATCCTGCACCCTGACATGACAGACAAAAAAGCCCGGACGTCCGGTCCGGGCTTTTTTTAGATAAAATCCGATTACTTTTTGTTCTGAATCGCGTCCACGGCGTCGATCACCGCGCCGCGGAAACCTTTGCGTTCGAGTTCGGCGACGCCGACGATCGTCGTGCCGCCGGGCGAACAAACCGCATCCTTCATCGCGCCGGGATGCTGTCCCGTCGCCAGCTGCAATTTGCCCGTGCCGACGACCATCTGGCTGACCATGCGGTAGGCATCGGCGCGTGCGATGCCGTGTTTGACGGCGGCGTCGGCGAGCGCTTCGATGAACATCGCCACGAACGCGGGACCGCAGCCGCAGATCGTCCCGGCAAGTCCCAGCAGGGGAGTATCGACCTGCATCACCAGCCCGACGTGCGAAAACAGCCGCTCCGTCTCTTTCCACTCGGCATCGGAGAGCGAGTGGAGGCGTTCGCAGACAACAATTCCCTCGCCGACGGCGACCGGCGTGTTGGGAACCGTACTGAGATGGTGCGTTCCGGGCGCAAGTATGGTTTCGTACTTTCCGAACGTCATGCCGGCAGCCACCGAAACGACGATTTTCCCGGCCAGCAGCTCCTTCACAGGCGACAAAACCGCTTCGACCTGATGGGGTTTCACGGCTACGATCACCATGTCGGCGAACTCCGCGACACGGGCGGCATCGTCGAAAGCCAGAAAGCCTTTCGGCTCCGTATTGCGCCGCAGTTTGGCCCGGTCGCGGGCGCAGGCGCCGATCTGGCAGGGCTTCAACGCCCCCGTCGCGGCAAACCCTTCGGCAAGAGCCTGCGCCATATTTCCGAATCCGATAAATCCTACCTTCATAATACGATTCATTTTTCAAATTTAGGCTTCATTCCGGCTGTCCGCCGTTTATAATCCCGCTCCTGCGCACCTCCGGGGATTTACACGGCCGGAACGGACGGCTTCTCCGTTTACTTCGCGTAGTCCCTCTCCCCGAAAATCAGCGACCCGACGCGCACCATGTTCGAACCGCACTCGACGGCGAAGGGGTAGTCGTGCGACATGCCCATCGACAACACGTTGAACCGCGCCCCGAAATAGGGCTGCAAAAGGTCGAAACAGCGTTTCAGCTCCGTGAAATCGCGGCGGATAACCGCCCCGTCGTCGGTATTGGTCGCAATGCCCATCACGCCGCGGACGCAGACATCGGGCATCCGGGCGAAGGGCGCCGTGCCGACATACCGCATAAGCTCCCCGATCTCCCAGCCCGACTTGGTCTCTTCGTCGGCGACATGTATCTCCAGCAGAATCTCGATCGTGTGGCCGCATTTGGCGGCCTCGCGCTGGATGGCTTCGGCCAGACGCGCGCTGTCCACCGAATGGATCAGCGAGACGAACGGCGCGATATATTTGATCTTGTTGGTCTGCAGGTGGCCGATCATGTGCCACTCGATATCTTGGGGCAGCGCCTCGTATTTTTCGCGCAGCTCCTGCGGACGGCTCTCGCCGAAGACGCGGTGTCCCGCGTCGTAGGCTTCGCGTATCGCCTCCACGGGGTGGGTCTTCGACACGGCGACCAGCGTGACGTCTTCGGGCAGCGTGCTGCGCACGAACGATAATTGACATGCTATAGACATAGTAAGCTTGATTTCGATGCGTAAAAATACGCAAAATTCGTACAAGACGGAACAAGCCCGGAAAAATTCCGGGCCTGCATGCCGTTATTTTAACGCAGGATCAGCGCACCAGCACGATTTCCGTACAGTAAACGGTCCCGGAAAAGATGTCGAGCGACTTCGCCGCACGGTCGTAGACCTGCACCCGGCTTCCGCCGTCGCCCAAGTCGCAGAGCATGTAAATACGATCCTGAATATCGCTGTCGGGGAAGGTCACGGCCGTTACCGAGCGTACGGCGGCCGGCACCGCCGCCAGCACCTCTCCGAAGGTCATCGCCGCGGGATCGTACAGCCGGAGTTCCGTCGCGCCGTCCTTCACCACGGCATAGCCGCAGCAGACGGAGTGTTTCGGTCCGGCGGCATCGGACGCGGATTCCACGATCCAGAAGGGGATCATCCCGTCGGCATAGACCGGATCGCCGAGCCGCGCTTCGGTGCCTGCCGAACGCCTGCCGAACACCATCGGCGTATAGCATCCCTCGGCGTTGTTCACGGAGAGCATCACGTAGCCGTTGCTGTTCATCACGAAGGGACTGCCGGTCAGCATTTCGGCGCCGATACCCTCCGGCATCCGCCACGAAGGCGGCACGACGACGCTGGTGCGGGTTTCGGTCATGCCCAGAATGATGCAGTAATTGTCTTCGCACAACAGGTAGGCGGCTTCCGAATTGGGCAGCACGCCGGTCGTCACGACACGGTAGCCGCCGGAATTTCTGAAATAGCGCATCGTCAGGTCATAGAAGGCGGCCGACCGTTTTCCGCCGTCGAGCGATAGTCCGAAGATGCAGTTCGAACCGGGGCGGTTCACCGGATGGATGAAGTGGCTGCCGGGGAACCGTTCGGTACGGACGATTTCGCCCGTTTGCATATCGAATTCGCTGATTGCGACCTCGCCCGTATCGTCATTGCGAACCCCGTAGAGCGTATACGACGCAGGCGGCGTGCCGTCGGAAACGGAGATCCTGCCGAGCGGCATGGCTCTGCCGCGGCGGAAAAGCTTCACCTCGGCCGTACCCGCAGGATAGCCGCCGGGAGCGAGGAACGTGATGCTCGACTCGGTGCGGGAGGTCACTACGCCCCAGACGCCGTCGGCGTAGCCTTCGCTGATCGCCGCGTTGGTCAGGGGCCACGCGATGCGCAGCATGATGTCGTCGCCGGCTTCGAATCCTTTGGCCGAAACGGTCACCTCGTCGCCGGGGGCGAACGTCCGCGCCTCGGAGGGCATCACCACGTCGGTTACGAAAGGGATTCCTTCGCCGTCGTCCGAACTGCATGCGCAGAGGAAAGTTCCGAGCAGCAGCAAAAGCAGGTATTTCTTCATCGTCGTCAGTCTGTTGTCATCCTCCGGCACCGGGGGAGGGGCCGGAATACGACCGGTTCGCATTCGACGTAAAGATAAGGTTTAACGCCCTTATATCCAAATAAAATCGCGCTTTTCACCCGCGCGGCGTTTTGCCGTTTAGGATTTGTTTCGTACATTTGGAATCAAAACCTTAGAAATCTATGAAAAAACTCCGCTATTGCCTTGCTGCAACGGCCGTATTCGCCTACGGCGCGGCAGCGGCCTGCACCAATTTCATCGTCACCAAGGGCGCCTCGACCGACGGTTCGGCCATGGTCTCCTACGCCGCCGACTCGCACGCACTGTACGGCGCGCTGTACCACACTCCCGGCGGAAACTACAAGGCCGGAACCATGATGCCCGTTTACGAGTGGGACACGGGACGCTACCTGACCGACATTCCCCAGCTGCGCGAGACCTACTCGACAGTCGGCAACATGAACGAACATTCGCTCATCATCGGCGAAACGACATACGGCGGCCGTTCGGAACTGGCCGACTCGACCGGACTGATCGACTATGGATCGCTGATTTACATTACGCTCCAGCGCGCGAAGACGGCCCGCGAAGCCATCGCCACGATCGCCGAACTGGCCAACACCTACGGCTATGCGTCGAGCGGGGAATCGTTCTCGATCGTCGATCCCGGCGAAGCGTGGATCATGGAGCTGATCGGCAAGGGTTACAAGGCCGACGGCAAGGGCGGCAACGCCAATAAAGGCATCGTATGGGTCGCACGCCGCATTCCCGACGGATATGTTTCGGCGCACGCCAATCAGGCGCGCATCACGACCTTCCCGAAGAACGACCCCGAAAACTGCCTTTACGCGCCCGACGTCGTTTCGTTCGCCCGCGAAATGGGGTATTATGACGGTCCCGATGCGGATTTCAGCTTCTGCGACGCATATGCGCCGCTCGACTTCGGCGCCCTGCGCGCCTGCGAAGCCCGCGTGTGGGCCTTCTTCCGCACGGTGGCCGACGATATGGACCGATACGCGGATTATGCGATGGGCCACAACGCCGCGAACCGCATGCCCCTGTGGGTCATGCCCCGCGAAAAAGTGTCGCCCAAAACGGTCTTCGACTGCATGCGCGACCATTACGAGGGAACCCCGATGGACATGACCGCCGACATCGGCGCGGGCGGCAGCGCATGCCCTTACCGCTGGCGTCCGATGGAGTTCGAGGTGGACGGCGTGAGCTATGTCAACGAACGCGCGACGGCTACGCAGCAGACCGGATTCTGGTTCGTGGCGCAGGCCCGGCCGTGGAATCCCGCCGACATGGGCATCCTCTGGTTCGGCGTGGACGACGCGGCGACTTCGTGCCTGACGCCGATCTACTGCTCGGCGCAGGAGGTTCCCGCATGCCTGAGCGAGCAGAACGGCTCGATGCTCGAATATTCGCCCACGGCGGCGTTCTGGCTCTTCAACCGGGTCACCAACTTCGCCTACATGCGTTACGACATGATTTCGGCCGACATCCGCAAAGTCGTGGACAAGTGGGAGAACGGCATGCTGGAAACCGTACGCGAGGTGGACGCCGAAGCGTTGTCGCTCTCGCCCAAAGCGCGCGGCAAGTTCCTCACGGCGTTCAGCACGGCGACGGCGCAGCAGTTGTTCGACCGTTGGTCTAAGCTGGACAAATACCTGCTGGTGAAATATATGGACGGCAACGTCAAGAGCGAGAAAGCCGACGTGCTGACCTTCCTCGACGGCGACGGCGGACCGGCGCACTTCGTGGACAACGGCAACGGCAGGAACATTCCCGACAAGATCCAGTTCCCCGGTTACAACGAGAAATGGAAGCGCGCCGTGGCGAAGGACAACGGAGAAATCCTCCGGGTCGTAAAATAATGCGGCAAAGCCCCTTCCGGCAAATCCCGTCCCGACGGGCCGGACCGAGAGGGGAACGGTAACGGACAACAAACATTCAACCGAATTATGAAATACGATATTATCGTCGTGGGAAGCGGACCGGGCGGCTACGTCGCCGCCATACGCGCTTCGCAGCTGGGCCGCAAAGTGGCGCTCGTGGAGCGGGCCGAAGCCGGGGGCGTGTGCCTCAACTGGGGCTGCATCCCGACCAAGGCGCTGCTGAAAAGCGCGCAGGTTTACACCTACTGCAAATCGGCCGCACATTACGGACTCGACCTCACGGGCGAAGTGAAGCCCGATCTGGAAAAAATCGTGGCCCGCTCGCGCGGCGTGGCCGAGACCATGAGCAAAGGCGTGGCCTTCCTGCTGGGCAAGAACAACATCGACCTCATACCGGGATTCGGACGGCTCACGGCCCCCGGAAAGCTCGACGTGGACGGCACGGAGTACGAAGCCGACCACATCGTTCTGGCCACGGGGGCGCGCCCGCGCGAAATGGCGTTCATGCCCATCGACGGCGAGCGCGTCATCTCGTCGCGTCAGGCCCTGACGCTTGCGAAACTGCCCGAAACGATGATCGTCGTGGGTTCGGGCGCCATCGGCAGCGAGTTCGCGTGGTTCTATGCGGCGCTGGGGGTCAAAGTCACCGTCGTGGAGTACATGCCCCGCATGATGCCGCTGGAGGACGAGGAGGTATCGAAGACCATGGAGCGCGCATTCCGCAAACTGCGCGCTGCGGTGCTGACATCGACGACCGTAAAGTCGGTCCGCGTCAATGCGGAAGGCCGCTGCGAGGTGGAGATCGAGGGCAAGAAGGGCGCTGAAACCCTGACGGCCGACATCGTGCTTTCGGCCGTGGGCATCAAATCCAACATCGAAAATATCGGTCTCGAAGAGCTGGGCATCGCCGTCGAGCGGGACAAGGTAGTCGTAGACCGGTTCTACCGCACCAACGTTCCGGGCGTTTACGCCATCGGCGACATCGTGGGCGGCCCCGCGCTGGCGCACGTCGCCTCGGCGGAGGGAATCTGCTGCGTGGAGGCCATATGCGGCCTGAACCCGGCACCGGTGGACTATTCGACCATTCCGTCGTGCGTCTTCACCTCGCCCGAAGTGGCGTCGGTCGGCATGACCGAGCAGCAGGCGCAGGAGCGGGGCATCGCCTACAAGACGGGACGTTTCCCCTTCACGGCGTCGGGCAAAGCCACGGCGGCAGGCGACCGCGACGGCTTCGTGAAACTCCTCTTCGGCGAGGACGATACGCTGCTGGGCGCCCACATGGTCGGCATGAACGTAACGGAGATGATCGCCGAGCCGACGCTGGCACGGATGCTGGGCGCGACGGGCCACCGGATAGCCCGCACGATCCATGCCCACCCGACGATGAACGAGGGCGTCATGGAAGCGGCCGAAGCGGCTATGGGCGCAGCAATCCATCTGTAAGGCCGAATATCGCGCCGAAAAAGAACCGCCCCTTTCCTGCCGAAAGGGGCGGTTTTCGTATCCGCGGCGGCCGGCCTCGCCTTAAAGCGCAACCACGAGACGCATCCCCGGCCCGGAACAAAAAAAGAGTCCCGTTTCCGAGACTCTCCGCAGTTTATTTGAACCACTCTTCCAGATGGTCGCGGCCGTAGAAATAATAAACCGCAAGCCCCAGCCAGCTGGTCAGCAGTACCACGATCGCGGCAATGACTTTGCCGGCGGTAGAAATGTTTTTCTTGAAGATGTCCATGACGCACCAGATTGCGCAGGCGACACCGATCAGCCAAATGATAGTTCCGATCATAATTTTAAAGTATTAGAGTTTAGTAAAACATTTTTCGTTCGAATACACCGGGCGGATAGACCACGTCGCTCAGAAACAACCCCTGCGCCGGAGCGCCGCCGCTCGACCGCGAAAGGTCGCGGCTCCCGACGATCTCGCGGAAGCCGTCGGGCGTATAGCGCCCGCGTCCCACATCGACCAGCGTCCCGACCAGCGACCGGACCATGTTGCGCAGAAAACGGTCGGCGCGGATCGTGAAGCAGAGCACGCCACGTTCGTCGGCCGTCCATCCCGCGTGCATGATGCGGCAGATATTGGTCTTGTTGTTCGAATTGAGCTTGGCGAACGAGGTGAAGTCGTCGTATTCCAACAACGCCGCCGCCGCCTCGTTCATCCGGTCCATGTCCAGCGGCACGTAATACTGCCACGTCGCATCCCGCGTAAAGGGATTCTTGCGCGGTTCGATATAGTAACGGTATTCGCGTTCGCGGGCCGCGAAACGCGCGTGCGCATCCGCTCCGACGGGCGTCATGCTCCCAACGGCGATGTCGCCCGGAAGCAGGAAATTCAGTTTGTAGACGACCTGCGCCGGATCGGGCACCGGTTCCGCACAATCGAAATGCGCCACGTAATAGGAGGCGTTGACGCCCGTGTCGGTGCGTCCCGCTCCGGTCACCTCGATTTTCCCGCGCAGCAGGGTAGTGAGCGCCCGCTCCAGCGTCTGCTGCACCGACGGCATGTCGGGCTGGCGCTGCCAGCCGCAGTAGGCGGCTCCGTTGTACCGAAGTTCGAGAAAATAACGCATTGCGATCGATGAAGTTTCCGCAAAATTACTATAAATCTCTGGAATAACCTCGAAAAACGGGAGAAATGACGCTAAACGACTTAATATCAGAGTCGTTACGGTGTCAAATGATGACAAGCCGAAAAATCGGAAAACGCAAAGAAAAGCGGATTTAAGAAGAAGAATGGTTTGCAAATCATTACCCGT